>Ga0335075_10001240_pt1 | contig 42341 bp, 51 predicted proteins | sample Lox_Sample_24_FD_206723 | JGI IMG/M metagenome (GOLD analysis project Ga0335075, IMG submission 206723) | Soil microbial communities from Loxahatchee National Wildlife Refuge, Florida, United States - Lox_Sample_2.4 | ecosystem: Environmental > Terrestrial > Soil > Wetlands | place: USA...
ATCTCGGACACCCGCAACTCCCGCAACATGCCGGCCCCTTCCGCAGTCCACCCACGACCACGAAAGAAACCACCCCGACCAGCCGCGACGAATGCGGGTGTAAAGCACCTACCGGAACTGTTGTCGCGGACCTACCGGAACCGCGTCCCGGAACCGTAAACCAGCAACCGGAACTGAAATGTCAAGCATGAACCGGAATCGCACAGGTGTGGACGGGTGTACTGCGCCGCGCGGGAGTTCACGGCGAGTTCATGAATTTCCGAGTTGGCTGGGAAAACAGCCTCTGACGTGCACAAACTATGGTGCGCGGTACTGGGATTGAACCAGCGACCTCTTCCGTGTCAGGGAAGCGCTCTCCCGCTGAGCTAACCGCGCCCGGGTTAAAGAATTGGAGGTGGAGACGGGAATCGAACCCGTGTGCACGGCTTTGCAGGCCGTTGCCTCACCACTCGGCCACTCCACCGCGGGGTTTGATGCCACTCACAACCCTCGAGCGGATGACGGGATTCGAACCCGCGACCCTCACCTTGGCAAGGTGATGCGCTACCAACTGCGCTACATCCGCGCGCAGCGGGCGAGATCGTCGCCCGGTGCGAAGCACGACGTTAGTCAATTGAGCGGGCCTGCACAACTTCCTTGGTGACATCCGGCGCGCCGCTGTCGGTGGCCCACGCAGCGCGTTCTGGCGAGACGGCCGCGCGTGCTAACCTTCGACGTCGTTCGCCTCTTGGCGCCGGTCCCGTGGCTCAGTGGGAGAGCGTCCGCTTCACACGCGGAAGGTCGCTGGTTCGATCCCAGCCGGGACCACCCACAGCTTCCCAGCTCAGACGCCCTGAGTTTCCGATACCTACTGGTGTGCCGTGCGGGCCAGATCGACGGCGTACAGGCTCACGAAGGTGCCGGCCGGCGGATCGCCTTGTCGCACGTTCCGTCGGATTCACCGGGACGCTTGATCCACAAGTAGGCGTCGGCGTGCGCACCGTTGGTAGCCGCTGTAGGCGAAGTCCCCAGCCCTCGGCCGCCGGGTTTGCACCAGTCGAGCTTGGCGGCGGGCGCTGGTCCGACGCCGTTGCGCGACGTGTCGATCACGTAGTGCGAACCTTGGGTGAGCCCCGAAATCGCTTCGCTGTAACCGATTTCGTCGTCGGTGGTGAATATCGTGCGCACCGACCCTGATGCGCATCGACCGTTGCCCGCCGACACCGAATTGGCCCAGGCGATCCGCGTGTTGGCCCGCGCCCAGCAAGACGCGGTATGGGCGCGTCAGCAGATCGGCAACCAGATCCGCGCCCTGCTCAACAAGTTCTACCCGGCCGCCATTGCCGCGTTCGCCCTTCCTCCCTCGCGGCTCGACTTTTAATCACGTGAGATGTCTTTCGTGTCGGCTGCTCAGTAATAATCGCAGCCGAATTTGTCCTCAAACCCCCGGTAGCCGCAGTGCAGGTGCGGGTGGAACGCCCAGTTGAGGAGTCCGTCGAGCCACGGCGTCAAGGGCGGTGGCGGCGGGACCGGCGCCGGGGCCGGGGCACTAATTGCTGGATCAGCGCCCGGGATCTGGGTGTCGTCGTCGGCGTTGCTCATCGCAGCGAAACCGACAGCGGACGCGGTGAGCGCCGTGACCAGCAGAGCCCCGGCCATCGTGTGGCGCCGGAATCCGGTTGGCGTGGTTCGCACGATGACTTTTGGAGCGTCGTGGATATGGTTGGTGTTTGCTGAAGTGTTCATGGCTTTGATCGTTCATCCGGCAATGACCTCGCAGTAGCGGTCGTGTCCTTGCAGGGATACAAGTGCGCCTTGTATCCAAGAGACGTCAGCGTGCAGCAGTTAGCGACTGGTCGCGATGTGGTTGAGCAAGTCCCGTGCCGCTCCCGCAGGCGGGATGGCGGCGCCCATCCAGATCGCACGTAGATCGCGTCGCAAGTCCAGATCCGCGACCGGGACGGCGCGCAGGCGGCCATGAGTGAGGTCATCGCTGACGGCCAGCCGGCTCATTACCGCTGGACCGGCGCCGGCCAGAACAGCAGCGCGAACCGCTGCCGCAGAAGCGAGTTCGAGTGGATGAGCAGCGGGCGCCGTCTGATCGTCGTCCACCGGCTCGCCGGCGCCTAGCAACAGGTGCCACCCCGACTCGCGTGATACCAACGGCGCTTGGCGAAGCTCGGCCACAGTGATCGGAGCCGATCGCCGCACCCACTTGTGATCGGGCGGCACGACGACGATCAGCTCGTCGCGCCCGATGACGCGGCTGCGCACGCCGTGAAGTGTGCCGCGAATTTCGATGAAGCCAAGTTCTGCCTGCCCGTCGCGCACAGCGGCGATTGCTCCCTCGCTGTCGGTCGCGGTGAAGCTGACCTCCGGCGCGGTGGCGCCGTGCCGTGCGGCCGCCGCCTGGAACGACACCAGCCAGCGTGGCAGCAGTTGCTCGGCCACCGTTTGGCTGGCCGCCACCTTGAGCCGGCTGCGGCGCTCGGCGCGCAACGACGCCAGTCCGGTGTCGACGCGCTGCGCGACATCGAGTACCTGGTCGGCCCATTCGGCGACGACCTCGCCTGCCGGGGTCAGTTGGGTGCCCCGCGTCGTGCGCGTCACCAGACGCACGCCGATCTGGGACTCGATCGAGGTCAGCCGCGCCGAAACGGCCTGTTGACTGATCCCCACCTCACGGCTGGCCGCACTCAAACTGCCCGTCTTGGCAATCGCCGACAACACCTCGAGTGCGGAAAGTTCTGGCATCCGCGCACTTAACGCCATGCCTGATCGTAACGCCACAACGTACCGTTCCCGGGTCAAAACGCCAGGCCGAGCGCGGGCAAGATACAAGGCGCGCTTGTATGGCTGCAAGGAGAAGACCGCTACTACGAGGTCATTGCCGGATGAACGATCAATGTCATGAACACTTCAGCAAACACCAACCAGAACCACGACATCACGACACGCACCGCGCGTGCCATCGGAACCGGATTCCTGCGCCGCAACATTGCCGGTGCACTGCTGGCCGCGGCGTTCGCCTCGACCGGCATCGGTCTGGCTGCGACGGCCTACGCCGACGACGGCGCGCCGGCTCCGGGTACCGACGCCACAGCGGCACCGGCGCCGGCTGTCAACTGCCAGACCGACCCATGGGGCTTCCTGGGCTCTCAGCGCCGCACCCTGTGTGACGGTCCGATAGCCCACGACGGCAGCTGGAGCCGAACACGCTCCATCTGGGTTCCGGCCCATTACACGCCGGGTATGTGCTACGGCGGCAGCGACAACTGGCGCTTGGAAGTCTGTGACAGCGGACGCTTCGTCGATCAGCGCGAGATCAGCAACGACACCTACCCGGTGCGACCCGAGACGGTGCTGCCCGATGAACCAGCACATCTGAACTAGTTCTGAGCAGCGAACACGAAAGGACAACTGCACAATAAGCCAGGGGCGGCCCGCAAGGGCCGCCCCATTCGTGCGCAGCGGACGTCGCATAAACAACGCGCTCAAACGACGCGGCAACAAACTTGACTGCCGGCCATTGGCAGATAAAGACTTGTGGCCCATGAGCATCGCGGTGCTGCGTCAGATGTTCGAGCAGATGGTGGAACAGAAGGACCCGACAGCCATCGACCGCTTCTACCATCCGTCATTCGTGATGTTCTCCAACGGCATCACCCAGGATTTCGAAGCATTCGCCGCAAGCCATCGCACCATTTACGCCACACCGATCTCCTACTCCGTGGAGTACGACGAACACGCCTGGATCGAAACGACCGACAAGGTCGCCGGCCGGGCGTGGATTACGACCAGCCGCCCGGGCGAGAGCTCCACTCGTATCGAGGTCGTGTTGATCGCCGCTTTCACCGACGGCCGAATCAGCCGTATCTGGGAGACAACGTGGCCGAGCTGGAACACACTGCCAGCATTCGAGACCTACTAATTAAGCGCATAGCTTCCAGCTTGGATTTCCGACTTAGCGCAACCGCGCCTGCCCGCGGCTTCATGATCCAAGCCAACCGCATCGGCGCGCACTTGCGATAAAAGATTTCAATCGCACCGTGCCGCAACAACTCAGCGCAGTTCCCTCAAGTGCCTGGTGGCCATACCATCCACTCATGGCTATCGCGACAACCAGTCCCGTCACCGGCGAGATCCTCAAGAGCTTCGACGAACTCACACCCGAGGAACTCGAAGACAAACTCGCTCGGGCGGCCGCCGCCGCCGAGTCGTACCGATTGACCAGCGTCGAGCAACGTGCGGGATGGCTCGCGAAGGCCGCCGACAACTTAGAGAACGAGGCCGACTCCGTCAGCAGGATGATCACCGCCGAGATGGGCAAGACTTATCGGGCTGCGCAGGAAGAGGTGGCCAAATCCGTGCGCGGGCTCCGCTTCTACGCCGCCGAGGGCCCCGGGTTCTTGAAGGCGTTGCCCGGGGACGCGGGGCGCGTCGGCGCCAAGCAGACCTACGTGACCTATCAGCCTATCGGTGCGGTGCTGGCGGTGATGCCGTGGAATCTGCCGCTGTGGCAGGCCATGCGGTTTGCCGCGCCCGCGTTGACAGCCGGCAACGTCGGTCTGCTCAAGCACGCCTCCAACGTGCCCCAGACCGCTCTCTACATGGAGCAGTTGTTCCGCGGTGCCGGTTTTCCGGACGACGTGTTCCAGACCCTGCTGATCTCCGCCAGAAGAGTTGAGCAAGTCTTGCGGGACGGCCGGGTGAAGGCCGCGACGCTGACCGGCAGTGAGCCGGCCGGACGATCGGTGGCCACCATCGCTGGCTCTGAGATCAAGAAGGTGGTGCTTGAACTCGGCGGCTCGGACCCCTTCATCGTGATGCCGTCCACCGATCTGGAACGGGCCACCGATGTGGCCGTGAAGGCTCGGACTCTCAACAACGGGCAGTCCTGCATCAACGGCAAGAGGTTCTTCGTGCACGCCGACATCTTCGACGCCTTCATCGACAAGTTCGTCGCAAAGATGGGCGCGCTGGTGGTGGGCGACCCGATGGACGAGAAGACCGATGTCGGCCCGCTGGCAACCGAATCCGGCCGCGATGACGTCGAGGCATACGTGGACGACGCGGTAGCCAAGGGCGCCAAGGTGCTGGTGGGCGGGAAACGGCCCGACGGGCCCGGCTGGTTCTACCCGCCGACCGTCCTGACCGACATCACCCCTGACATGAAGATGTACCACGAGGAAGTTTTCGGACCGGTGGCGCAAGTGTGGTCGGTGCCCTCTCTAGCGGCGGCGCTGGAGTTGACCAACGGCCACCCGTACGGGCTGGGATCGAATCTGTGGAGTGAAGACGACGCGGAGCGGGAACTGTTCGTTCGAGATGTCCAATCGGGCATGGCCTTCATCAACGGAAACACGACCAGCTATCCGGAGATCCCTTTCGGGGGAGTGAAACTCAGCGGATATGGACGCGAACTGTCCGACCTGGGCATGCGCGAATTCATGAACGCCAAGACCGTCTGGGTCGGCGAGGACGCTAGCGCGTAGCACTGCAACGAACTGCGACGTTCACGCGCAGAAGGGACTTCAACGATGTCTAACGAAAAGCGCGGAACAGCTGCACTTTTTGACGCATTGACGACCAAGGGAACGGCCTTCACCGAAGACGAGCGTCAAGCGCTCGGCCTCAGGGGCCTGCTTCCGACCGCGGTGAAGACGCTGGAAGAGCAAGCAGCGCATTGCTGGAATGAATTCTCTACCCGACGCGAAGGTCTCGACCAGCACATCTACCTGCGCGCGTTGCAAGACCGCAACGAAACCCTGTTCTACCGCGTTATGCGCGACCATATTCCCGAATCCCTGCCGATCATCTACACCCCCACGGTGGGCGAGGCCTGCCAGCGTTTCAGCGAAATCTACCGGCGGCCAAGGGGATTGTTCGTTTCCAACGCCGACCGCGACTGTCTCGACGAGGTGCTGGGAAACAGGCCGCAGCGCGAGGTCGACGTGATCGTGGTGACCGACGGGCAGCGGATCCTCGGTTTGGGTGACCAGGGCATCGGGGGGATGGGCATTCCGATTGGCAAGCTTTCGCTGTACACCCTGATCGGCGGAATCGACCCCGCACGCACGCTGCCGATCGTGCTCGACGTCGGTACCGACAACGTCGAACTCCTCGACGACCCGCAGTACCTCGGCTCGCGTCACCGCCGCCTTGACGACGACGAATACTACGCGTTCATCGACAAATTCGTCACCGCCGTGCATAAGGCGCTGCCCAACGTGCTGCTGCAGTGGGAAGACTTCGCCACCGTGCACGCGTTGCCAATCCTTTCCCGTTACCGCGACACGCTCCTGACCTTCAACGACGACATCCAGGGCACGGCGGCTGTCACCCTTGGCGCACTGCACGGCGCTGCCAAAGTAGCCGGACGCCCGCTGGCGCAGCAGCAGGTCGTCATGCTCGGCGCCGGTTCCGCCGGCATCGGAGTACTCGACATGGTCCGCCGCGAGATGGTGACCGAGGGATTGTCCGAACAAGCTGCCTCGGAACGAATCTGGGTCGTCGACGTGGTGGGACTGCTCACCGACGACCGCACAGACCTGTCGGACGCACAACGGGCATTCGCTCAGCCCGCCGGCCGCGTCGCGAGCTGGGGTCTGTCCGGACCGGCGCAGCTCGCCGACGTTGTCCACAACGTCGACGTCGGCGTGCTGCTCGGCCTGTCCACCGCCGCCGGTGCCTTCACCGAGGAGATCGTGCGCGAACTCGCCGGCAAGACCGAGCGGCCGATCATCTTCCCGCTGTCCAATCCGACAAGTCGCGCGGAGGCGCACCCGGCCGAATTGGACCACTGGACCGACGGGCGTGCGCTGATCGCGACCGGCTCACCATTTGCGCCGATTCAGCGTGATGGCGTCGAACATATTGTGGCTCAATGTAATAACGTGTACATATTCCCTGCGATGGGGCTGGCAGTGACCGCCGCTGAGGCGACCCGAGTCACCGACGAGATGATGCGGGTCGCCGCGGCAACCTTGGGTGAGGCATCGCCTGCCCTCGCCGACTCGAATCAGCCGTTGCTGCCCGCGTGGTCGGACGTACCCGATATTGCTGTGCAAATTGCTCACGCCGTTGCGGCCCAGGCCGTCGCGGACGGCGTCGCGCCGAAACGCAGTAACCGGGAGCTCACCGAACGGATCGCGCAGGTGCGCTGGATTCCGGCCTATCCTGCGGTGCCGGCCTAAGCCACTAGCCCAGAGCTAAATGCATCAGCGGCCGTCCGGGGCGTAGGGTCGCGAGCGGAGGGGAGGCCGTGAAGGTGCCTTCAAGGGTGAGCCGGCAACGATCTGTCCTCAAGCACGCACTATCAATGATCTGCCGAAGTTTCTAGAGCGACGAGACGAAGGAGTCCAGTGGCAAAGTGCGGGATTTTGGTCGGCATAGCAGCCGCGGCCACTGTGGTTGCTGGTATGGCCGGCTGTTCGAGTAACAAGTCCAATCCAAGCTCACCCAGCAGCTCATCGGCGCCTGTCGGTAACCAGGTGATTATCGACGGCCAGAATCAGAACGTCACAGGTCAGGTCACCTGCACGACGGCTGGTAGCAACGTCAACATCGGTATCGGTGATCCGTCCAATGGGATCGGTGCGGTGGTTAGCAATGCCAATCCGCCGGTTGTCCAGGCGGTCGGGCTGGGCAACCTCACCGGCGTGACGCTGGGCTACTCGGCCGGCGCGCCGAATCAGGGCACCGTTCAGGCCACCAAGAGCGGCAACTCTTACACGATCAAGGGCACTGTGACGGGGGTAAACATGTCCAACCCACAGCAGCAGCTGACCAAACCATTCGAGATGGACGTGACGTGCCCTTGACGCAGCGTTCGAACAACACAGCTCAGCGATTTGGTGCGCAGAAGGGGCTAACAGAATGTATGTGAAGCGCGTGGCAGGCGCGGCGATAGCCGCAGGCGTCGGCATTTCCGCTTTGACGGTAGGCGTCGAGCCTGCCAGTGCCGCACCGTTGAAGCCAACTCCGACGTGGCACGGTCCTTTCGCCGACGAACCAGGCCCTGGCGGTCCGGGCGGGCCCGGTGGTCCTGGACCCGGTGGGCCTGGCGGGCCGGGCGGGCCCGGCGGTCCTGGACCCGGTGGGCCTGGCGGGCCCGGTGGACCTGGCGGACCGGGACCTGGACCCGGGCCGGGCGGACCGGGCGGTCCCGCACCCGGTGGACCTGGCGGTCCTGGCGCACATCAGGGACCCGGTGGGCCGGGCGCACCCGGCCCTGGCGGTCCGGGTGGGCCGGGCGGTCCGGGCGGTCCTGGACCGGGTGGACCGGGGCATGAACCGGGCGGTCCCGGTGGACCGGGCGGACCTGGACCGGCTGGACCGGGGCATGAACCGGGCGGTCCCGGTGGACCGGGCGGACCTGGACCGGGTGGACCGGGGCATGAACCGGGCGGTCCCGGTGGACCGGGCGGACCTGGACCCGGTGGACCGGGGCATGAACCGGGCGGTCCCGGTGGACCGGGCGGACCTGGACCGGGTGGACCTGGCGGCCCGGGTGGACCCGGCGGACCGGGTGGTCCGGGCGGACCGCCACCGCCGCCGTACACGCCGAGGGGCGCGTACGACCGGGGTGGCCCCCAGATGGGCGGCCCCAGGGATGCACCACACGGCTTCAGCGCACCGGGTCACGGCGCGCCGCCTCCGCCTCCGCAACACGGATGGGGCTGGAATGGCGGGCCTCCACCTGGAGCGCCGCCGCCTTTCTGGGACGGACCGCCGCCCCCTGGTGGCTGGAACGGTCCACCGCCTCCCGGTGGATGGAACAGCCCATGGAACGGTCCGCCGCGTGACATCGCGATGGCGCAGCAGGATTTCGGACCGTTCAACTACAACGGGTACAACGCGATTCCGATGTTCAACCCGGTGTTCGGGGGATGGGGCTTCTGGCTCTTCGGAACCTGGGTTCCGCTGTACTGACACAACTTAAAGCCACGCGGTCTCCGGGCCTTGCGATCGCAAGCCCGGAGGCCGTGAGGCGTTTGTCCAGACAGCGCTGATGGCTGGACATGCCGGCGCCGGAAAGGGATGCGTCCAGTGCGATTCCGGTGCAAGATGTGCGGCGTGGCTATGTACCAAGGCAGGGCGCTCGCAGACATCAATCTTAGTGGCGTTGCGTTGGCGGAGGCGCTCGAAGCATTCATCTGCCGACGTGATCCGCGCCTGGAAAACCAGAACGTCCAGGTCAGACGCGCGACTCCAACTGGTGACGTCGAAATGCGGGTGCATCCCCACAAGCGGTGGTACGAGGTCGTCTTCGAGACTGACGACAATCCCGAGGATGACGAAGACGACGACGATGACACCTTTGAGGCAAGAAAAAAGGCTAAGGAGAAAGCAAAGGCAGCGGCGAAGGCCCAGGTGAAGACATGGCCGCCGCGTAATCCGATGATGCTGCCACCCGAGTTTGATGAGGAAGAGCGGCGCCGATGACCGGAGTGCGTGACCTGGTAGTGGATCGAGCGCGTGGGATGCGCGACCTGGTCCGCGCCGAGGCTGCGGAATCCGAACGCTTACGAACGCTCTCGGCACCGATCGTCGACGAGATGTGGGCCAGCGGCCTGATGTCTGCGTTCAATCCGATCGCGGCGGGCGGCGTCGAACCGTCGTTCCCTGAGATGATCGAAACGTGGATCGAAATGGCTTGGCAAGACGGCTCTTTCGGCTGGATCGGGATTGCCAATCTGCCGTCGACGTTCGCCGCCGCCACGTACCTTCCCGATGAGGGCTTCGCCGAGATGTTCACCCGCAACGACAACCACATCACCATCGGTGGTCAGTACTTCCCCAATGGCCAGGGCTCCGTCGTCGACGGCGGCTACCGGTTGAGCGGCGCGTGGAGTTTCGGCTCCGGCACCGGACATTCGGCCTACATCGGTGCCGGCTTCTTCCCGATGGACAACGGCGAGATGCGTTGGGTCAGTGAGGGCATTCCTGACATGCGGGTCGCTTTTCTCCCTCGGGAGGAGGTCACCTTCACCGACGGATGGCATGTCCAAGGCCTCAAAGGCACCGGCTCTTATGACTACAACGTCGCCGACCTGTTCGTGCCGGAGTGCCGGACCATGCCGCTGTTCACCCGTGAGCCTTTCCGCGGAAGCTCCGCGGCCAGTCGGATGGGCCTGATGCCCATCACCGCCGCCGGTCACGCGTCCTTCGCGCTGGGCGTCGCCAAGAGCATGCTCGACGACGTCGAGGAACTCGCGGCGACCAAGGTGCGGATGAGCGATATGGCGACGTTGGCCAGCCGCCAGACGTTCCAGAAGGGTCTCGCACACCACGTCGCTGGGTGGCGGGCAGCACGGCTGCTGGTGCTCGACGCATTCGCGACGGCTGAGGCAGCGGTTGACGCGGGCAACGACCTGACGCCCACTTTGCGAGCGGACATACGGGTGGCGGCGGTCTATGCCACCGACACGGCGCGGGCGGCCGCCGAATGGGCGCATCTGGCGGCCGGCACCACCGCGATCCGCGAGGGCAGCCGGCTCGAGCGCGCGTTTCGTGACATCTACACCGGCACCCAGCACGCGTTCATCAGCGAGAAGGTGGCAATGGACGTCGCGCAGATCTGGCTCGGCATCATCGACGACCAATTCGGACTCTGATTGCGCAGCAACCGAATTCGAGAGGACCGGCCATGGTGAGCGCTGATCGCGCCCGTTCGCGCACGTTCGTCGTAACAGGTGCTGCATCTGGCATCGGGCTGGCCACCGCCCAGCGTCTATTGGCCGAAGGCGGCAGCGTCGTCGGCGCCGACCTGGCCGCCCCACCCGACCTCGGCCCTGACTTCCGGTTCGTTACGGCCGACGTGACCGACGAAGCCGCGATCGCCGCCGTGCTGGCCGCGGTGCCCGACCGCCTCGACGGTGTCGTCCATGCCGCAGGCGTCGCCGGCGGCGGCCCGATCCATCTGCTGGACCGCGCCGAATGGGAGCGGGTGATCACGATCAACCTCACCGGCACCTTCCTCGTCGCAAAGGCGGCGCTGGCCAGAATGATCGACCAACCACGGGTCGACGGCGAGCGGGGCTCGATCGTGACGCTGGCCAGCATCGAGGGACTGGAAGGCACGGCGGGCGGCAGCGCCTACAACGCCTCCAAAGGGGGCGTCGTGCTGCTCACCAAAAACATCGCGCTCGACTACGGCCCGAGCGGCATCCGGGCAAACGCCATTTGCCCCGGCTTCATCGAAACGCCGATGACCGGCAGCGTCTTCGGCTTGCCCGGCATGGAGGGCCCGAAGGCGTCGATCACCAAGGAGCATGCGCTGCAACGGATGGGCCTGCCGGGAGAGATCGCCGCGACGGCGGCTTTTCTGCTATCGCCCGATGCATCCTTCGTCAGCGGCCAGGCCATTGCGGTCGACGGTGGCTACACCGCCGGCCGCGACCATGGGGTGGTTCAGCTCTTCGGCCTGCCCCAGTGAACTAGGTCGAATTCGACTGTCTCAGTGCCGGAATGACGGGAATGGGAAGTTGAAATGCGGCATCCCGGGCATCGGCCCCGGCATCCGGGGAAACATCGGGCCGGGCATGCGAGGCATCATCGGGCCGGGCATGCCCCCGAATCGAGGACCAGCGGGTCCCGGCATCATGGGGAGCTGGGGCCCCTGGGAGAACCGGGGACCCTCAGGAAACCGGGGACCCTCAGGAAACCGGGGACCGTCGCGAAATCGAGGACCTTCCGAAAACTGGGGACCCTGCTGGAACGGGGGACCTTGGGGCCCAGGGAAATTCATTGGCGGCTGGGCGATCTGCCCTCCGAATTGCGGCAGACCCGGCACCTGCAACGGCAGCCGCGGAATCCCCAGATTGATACGGGGCTGAGCCAACGGGCCCCGGATCGGCGGCGCCGGAATCCCGGCATGCACAGGGACGGGCACCGGCACGGGTGCGACGGGAATCGGAACGGGCACCGGCGCGCGTGGTGCGATAGGCGCGGGAGCGGGCACGCGCAACGGCAGCGGTGCGGCATGAACGGCCAGCGGGTGTGGTGCCGGGATGAACGGGGCCGCCGGTGCTGACGGCGCCGCCTGTATCGGCGCGATGAGAGCTTGGCCGGGAGTGGGCCGCAATGCGACCGCCGGCCGGATGCCAAGTGCCAGCGCAATTTCCAGCGCCAAAGCAGCACTGACGACGACGACGGCCAGGGCGCTGCCGGCCAGCATCAACGGTCGACGCCGCTCGCTCGTGTCGAAAGCATCATCCGTGGCGGCCTCGGCGACGGGCACCACGCCGGTTTCTGCATCAGCCTCCTGGTCGGGCACCGCGCTGTGGGCGAGATCTTCCTCGTGGAGCTCCGCGCCGGCGCGGTGAAGGGGCACCTCTAGGTAACCGGGTGAGACGGCGTACGGGTCCACTTCACCGGTGCCGGGATCCTGCGCATATGCCAAAGCGGCGGTGGAGGATGCGAACAGCGGCGCGTTGGCCGAGGCCAGCGCAGCCCCGCGGGCCAGCGCCATGTCCGCTTCTTCGGGGGCACTGACCGGAAGATACGACGCCGCCTCCAGTGCCGGTTTGATCGGCGCGATATCCACGTCGCAGCCGACGATGAACAAACCCTCCGCACAGGTGTCCGGTCCGCCGATTCCGGCGACCATCGCGGCCAAATCGGGCACCGGGCTGGTGCCGTGCAGCGGGCGGCGGTCCACATCGGTGATCGAACCATCGAAGGAGTCGACGAGAGCCAGCGTTGCGGTGTCCGGTTCGATGAACAGGATCGCGATGTGGTCGTAACCGATTGCGTGGCCAACGGTTTGGGCCAACGCGGCGGCAGCAAGAAACGCCGAAACCAGCATCACGTTCTCGACCTTGCGGGCCGCCAGCGCAGCCGCGAGCGCGGCGGCATCGCCGGGGTCGGTCCACGTCACCCCGGTCGACGTCAATTGGTGGCCGCCTTGGCTGGCCCCTTCGCGGGTACCGAGGATGGCGGCGATCACCTGGTCGGGTGCGCTGAACGCTGCCGGGTCGTTGGCATCGTCGACACAGAAGCGGTCTTCGTCGACGGTGACGCCATCGGCGTTTTCCCCTTCGACCAGCACCATGCGGATGGTTGTGGGAGCCATCGATACTCCGAGGACGATGTCCAATACTCCTCCAAGTCGTGGGCGAGTTGGCCGGGGGTGCGCCGCATCCTGACTATTCAGAATTATTTCGCTGCGGCACCATGTGGCGTTACAACTCGCGCCGCCGCGCGTCAGCGGTTTGGTGAACCGGACGGTCGGGTAGCCGAAACACGGCGCGCAGAATCAGCCCAGTGCGCGCCGAAATCCAGATATTCCGGGAGGAAGCCATGGTTGAAGCTGCGGTACAGACGCCCACCGACGTCGTCCGGTTCCTCGTCAGGCAGCACGAGCAGATCAAATCCTTATTCGCCGAAACGGTAGCCGCGTCAGGCAAGGCCAGGGAGCGGGCGTTCGTCGAACTTCGCCGGTTGCTTGCCGTGCATGAAACCGCCGAAGAGGAGATCGTGCACCCGCGCGCCAAGCGTAAGATTCCGAACGGCGACAAGATAATTGGTGCGCGGTTAGACGAGGAGCACGAAGCCAAGACGGTGCTCGCCGAATTGGAGAAGCTCGACGTCGACACTGCGTCGTTCACCGTGATGCTGACCAAGCTTCGCGATGCGGTTGTGGAGCATGCAGAGCAGGAAGAGAAACAAGAGTTCATCAAGCTCGAGCAGGAATTGGGCGACAACGAGCTCGAGCACATGGGACGCGCGGCCCAGCTTGCCGAGGCGATCGCACCCACCAGGCCGCACGCCGGGGTGGAATCGCAGGTCGCCAATCTGTTCGCCGGACCTTTCGCGGCGATGGTGGACCGGGCGCGCGACACCATCATCGGCAAGGGCTGACCTGGGTCAGAGCGCGTGGCCATGAGCCTGACCAAGGCACCCGGGGCCGAGCAGTTCCTGCCCGAGGATCGCAGCCTGGACTCATTGGCGGCTGCGGCAAGCTCGTGCCATGGGTGCGGGCTGTACCAGGACGCCTCGCAAACCGTCTTCGGGCGCGGCCATCCTGACGCTCCGATCATGCTGGTGGGTGAGCAGCCCGGGGATCGTGAGGACCTCGAGGGGTTGCCTTTCGTCGGCCCGGCCGGGCGGCTGCTGGCGCGTGCGCTGGACGATGCGGGCATCGATCCGGAGCTGACGTATCAGACCAACGCGGTCAAGCACTTCAAGTTCACCCGCAAGAGCACCAAACGGCGAATCCATCAGAAGCCCAACCGCACCGAGGTCGTTGCCTGCCGCCCGTGGCTGATCGCCGAGATCGAGACGTTGCAACCGCGAGTGATCGTGCTACTCGGTGCGACTGCCGCTCAGGCCTTGCTGGGCTCTGCTTTTCGGGTCTCCGCGCACCGGGGTGAGCTCCTGCACCTGTCGCCGGAGATCCAAGTCCCGGTGGACCCGGAGCCGGTTGTGGCAGCGACCGTCCACCCCTCGGCTGTGCTGCGCGATCGCGTCAATCGTGGTGAGGCGTACCAGCTGTTTGTCGATGACTTGCGCAGTGCGCGTGCCGCTCTCGGGTGACAGTCGTTACGGTTCGTCGCTGTCTTCCTCGTCGCGCAGCAGTTTCTCGGGGTGATGGTAGCCTGCCCGACGTCGCAGATCGACACTGGCGCTGGCACGGCTGGGCGCGTTGTACCGGTGCACAATGTCGCTGTTGACCTTAGGGCCGCCGCGTTCGTGGACATCGGAGTTGTCGTTGATTGTTGGTGCGCTGTTTCGGGGCTGGCGGATGCCCACGGCCGTGGCTCTGGCCGGGCTTGTGTTGGCCTTGACCCGGGTGGCGATCGGGGTGGACGTCCATGGATGCGTAACAGCGCTCGACGCTGCGACCGCGTCTTGGATCGGAAACCCCGTCCACCGATCCCACCGCCTTGACGAAGCGTTCTTGCTAACCGCGCGTTTCGGCAACGGCGCCACGGTAGCAGCGGCCGGCCTAATCGGCGGAGCACTATTGGCGTGGCGTGCTCGTTCATTGAGACCAGGAGTCGTGGTGATTGGCGCGGTCGGCGGGGCCGTGCTCGTCAACACCGCGATCAGGGCGGTCGTTGACCGTCCACTGACCGAAGCGGAAATCCAAGCATTACCGCAATTGAGCACCGTGCATCATCCGTTTCCGTCCGGGCATGTGGTCGGGATCGGTGCGCTGCTCGGAATGATCGCTGTGTGCATCGCGGTCGGACCGAGCCGTATTGTGCAAGCCCTGCTGACGGTTTTGGTGGTTGCTGGCATGGTGATCGTTGCCGTCAGCCGGTTTACGTCCGACATCGGCAGCGGCGTTCCGCCGCCGGTGAGCGCCTTGCCAGTGCCGGCTTACAGTTCGCGCAGGGCGCTGCCGATAACCGTTAGTCACCACGAACCGTTGACTGCAGCTTACCGTTCGTGCATACTTACCGAGTGACTGCTTCGGTGGACGCGGTGTTGGATGCGCTGGGGGATCGCACCCGGCGCAGCATTCTGGAGAGGCTCGCGGCCGGTCCGGTCGCCGTCGGGGTATTGGCCGACTCGTTGCCGGTGTCGCGGCCGGCAGTGTCGCAGCACCTCCGGGTGCTCAAAGAAGCTCAGCTGGTCGTCGAATCGGTGGCCGGTACCCGACGGCTCTATCGCATCGACAACTCCGGGCTAAGGGTCGTGCGCGAGTATTTCGACCGGTTCTGGGAGACCACGCTGGACAACTTCGCAATTCTCGCCGAAGCGGAAGCCCGCGACGACACCCGCAAAAGCGGGACGCGGACCCGTCGTACCAAAAAGGGGTGATGTAGACCGATGGATGCCGAATCCGACTCCGCTGTCGAGGTTTCCCGATCGGTGAGTGTGCCGCTGCCGCAGGCTCAGGCGTTCGAGTTGTTCACCACACAGATGACCGAGTTCTGGCCCAAGGAACACTCGATCGGCGACTCCGAACTCGCCGAGGTGGTGATCGAACCCCGAAGTGGCGGACGCTGGTTCGAACGCGGCGTCGACGGCAGCGAGTGTCAGTGGGGTCGGGTGGCTGCCTGGGAGCCGCCGCGAAAAGTCGTGTTGCTCTGGCAGATCGGCGCCGACTGGCACTTCGACCCGGAATTCGAGACCGAGGTCGAGGTGACGTTCAGTGCGGAGGGCCCGGACCGCTGCCAGCTGGACCTGCGTCATCGCAACCTGCAGCGCTACGGCGACAGCATCGAGCAAATGCGAGCAATTTTCGACGATCCCGCGGGCTGGACCGCCACGCTGGCGGGATTCGCCATTCTTGCCGGCACGCACGCCGCACCACGTGACTAACGCTCCTCGCGGAGCAGTCAGAGCAGTCGGACGCGGTGAATCAGCTGACCGGGCCAGGCAAAGCGCTTTTGGCCCAACGCATCTAAGCGTCGGCGCCTTACCAGTCGGGCGAGTCGAAGACCGAAAGCGCAGCCTCCACGCTCTCATCGACCGGCAGCAGCTCGCTCAGGCCGCACGCGGCGACGACCCGGGCGACGACCGGTTGGTTGCTGACGAGTCGCAGCTGGACGCCACGCTGCCGGCAGCGCTCCGCCTCTTCGGCGAGCGCGGCGTAGGCGCAGCACCCCATGAAGTCCAGCCCGCTGGTGTCGACGACAAGTGGCCCCGGTGGCCCCGCCGCGGCGGCAGCCTCGCTGAGTAAGCGCCGCCAGGTGGCCTCGTTGGAGGCGTCGAGTTCGCCCCCCGCGCTGACGATCACTGCGAGGCCGATGCACTCGGTGGTCATCCGCAGCGTGCTTCGCGCCTGGGCCAGCTCGGAGATCAGGCGACTGCTGAGCGTCAGGTGGTTAAAGGATGGCTCTGCGATGGCAAAAGCTCCCATGTGGTCCTCCTAATCGGCGGACGCTGTGCGTCGCGATTCGGGATGCCCGCCCTACATAGCTGAAGACCGACTTCGATTAGCAGATATCAAATTTATAACAGAAGCGACATACCTTTGTCCATCGAACGCCGCTTAAGAATACGGTGAGGCCCGCGCGGACCGTGGCTGCGATGCAAGCTGTTCAGCGAACTTTTACTCGGCATCTCAACGTTCGTCTGCACGACGACCACCGCAGTCAACAGCAAGGCGGTCGCGCATCTTTGTTGTCAAAGATATTACTTATCAACATCTTTCACTCTGATGTGCGATGCCGCCGTGCCGCTGATAACGGTGATATACCGGCTTTTCAACCGGACGGCGCTTTTCGGCAAAGGTCTATAACGAAGCTGTGCAGCGTTTTCACAGCCAGTTTTCCCTGATATTGAAAAAACGAGGCGAAATATGCTCAAGACACGCCCGGGCGTCTGCACCGAGCGCTGGAAATACCGCCAATTCAGGCGCCTGCGTGGCCGGTCTCGCCTGCGTGCTCCGACCCGAGCTCGGCGACCGCACGGGATACCCGTTCGCGCAGCAAGACTGCGGCCACGACCCCGCATACCACCGCGACAACCAAGGCGATCCAGGAGAACCGGGTCAGCCAGCGCTCCGCAGCGACGCCCGCGTAATAGACCAGCGCGGTGGTCCCGCCCGCCCAACACACCGCGCCCGACACGTTAGCGACCAAAAACCTTGCGTAACGCATCTTCAGTGCGCCGGCCAGTGGCCCGGCGAATATCCGCAGCAATGCGATGAAGCGGCCCAAGAACACCGCCCGCGCGCCCCAGCGCTCAAACAGCCGCTCGGCAAACATGACATGGCCGGGGCCGAAGTGGTTTGGGAAGCGCCGGCCAAGCCGGTCGAACAGCGGCAGCCCGAGCCGGCGGCCGATCGCGTATCCGATCGAGTCGCCGATCACCGCGCCGATCACCGCGGCAGCACCGACGCCGATCGGGTTGACCGCCAGCTCATGCCGCGACGACAGCAGTGCAGCGCTGACGAGAACGACCTCGCCGGGCAGCGGGATGCCCAGGCTTTCGACCCCGACGACCAGGCCGACAACGGCGTACACCGTGAGCGGAGGGATCGACTGCAACAGGGCATCCACCGTCATGGCTTTAAGAATGCCTGACCGGTTGCCCGGGTGTCGCCGTAACTGCCGTGAGGTTCGGCGCGTCGTCCCGTATAACAGGTAACGTTTCTGTCATGCAGAAAAAGGCGCGACAGGCGGTTGGCGCGTCGGTGACCGATTCGCTTGCACCGCAGTACCCGATCGAGTCGGTCGACAAGGCGTTGAAACTGCTGCTACTGCTGGGGGAGCGGCCCGAGATCCGGTTGACCGAGGCAACGCGGTATCTGGGCGTGGCGTCGTCGACGGCACACCGACTGTTGGCGATGCTCGCCTATCGCGGTTTCGTCCGGCAGGATCCGGTGTCGAAGGCCTATCTGCCGGGTCCGGCGCTGACCGGTGTGGCGTTTGCGATTTTCGGCCGCATCGACATAGCCGGAACCGTCACGCCCATCATGCGCAGCCTAAGCGAAAGTTTGCGCGAAACGGTGCATGTCGGGATGCTCGACGGCGCCACAGTTCGCTTCGTCGCCGCAGTGGAAGGGCCCGCCGCGGTACGGGTGGCGTCCCGGCTGGGTCGTGCCATGCCGGCGCATTGCACGTCGACGGGCAAGGCCATGCTGGCCCAGTTACCGCAAGCGGAGTTGCGCCAGCTGTTGCCCGACGAGAACCTGGAACGCATCACCGACCGGTCGATCGGCAGCCGCGCCAAATTGGAAGCCGAGCTTTCCCGGATACGTGAACAGGGGTACGCGGTCAACCGCGAGGAGAGTGAGGAGGGCGTCGCGTCGGTGGCGGTGACGATCCCGACCCAGGCGCCGGGGCTGCGGCTGGCGCTCAACGCCGCGGCCCCGCAGCACCGGCTCAGCCGATCGCAGTACGCCTCGATCGCAGCTGCACTTACCGAGTCTGCCAAGGAGATTGGCGATCAACTAGGGTGAGGCAAGCGCGCGACCTCGTGCCGCCAGGCCGCGTCGGTGGTAAATCCGGGCCCCAAATCCGGGAGTTCGTCCCAATCCGTGTCATCGATGTCGCGCAGCGTGCCGCCGGCGGCACGCACCCGTAGTGACATCCGGGCCAGCGTATCGAGGCTGATCGCTTGCAGGACCGACTGCTCGACGGTGGCCGCCGCGCTGGTGATGCCGTGGCCGCGGCAGATCACGACGGGCGCGGTGCCCATGGCGGCCACCATCTCCTTGCCCAGCATCGTGTTTCGGATCAGGACCGCCCGCTCGTAGACCGGGACGCCGCCGCGCGCAAGCCAGGCTCCGGGAATGTCGTAAGCCCCGTAGATCGGCCGGATGGTGATGCCGGCGAGATCGGCGGCGACGACGGCCGGTGGATGCAAATGCGCAACCGCCCGGTGTCGTGGATCGGCCAACATCGTTTCGATATGGATGGGAAATTCGTTGGGGACCCGATACCCGTCCAGCTCACCGGGCGCGGCTGCGCTGCCGTCGAATCCGATGAGCCGGATATCCGAGGGCCGGGTGAACGCCACGCCGCTGTCGGTATCGCTGCGGCATCGGAGCAATAGCCGCTCGTCGTCCACCCGCAGACTCAGATGACCCAGGATGCCGTCGACCAGTCCGCGTGCGGCCGCGACCCGGCAGGCCTGTGCCACCAGCGCGCGTTGTTCATCGATCACATTGCGCCGCTCTCCCCCGCAAGCGGGAGGTGCCACCACCTCGTCGCTTCGTCCCCCTCGCCGCTGCGCGGCTCGAGGCACCCCCACTGCATCGTCGCCGGCGCGTGTCACGACTGCGCCCCAAGCCCGAATCCGCCGTCGGGATGAATCGTTTCGCCGGTGATACCCCGAGAGCGGTCTGACGCCAACGACACGAAACTCCACGCGTGATCCTCGGCGGACAGAGCAACATTCAGCGGCGTGCGTGCGGCCAGATCGCGTTCGCGGTTCGGGGTGTCGTCGAGGCGGGTGCTGTGCTGTTCGAACGTGCTCAGGCCGCGCAGGTCGGTGTTCAGCGTGCCGCCCGGTGCGACGCCGTTGACCCGTATCTGCGGTGCCAACTCGTGGGCCAGCGCGGCAACCAGGCCGCGAACCGCGAACTTCGACGACACATACAGCACCCCGCCGCGTCCCGGATAGAACGACGAGGCAGACTCGGCCAGCACGATCGACGATCCCGTTTCGGTTTGCAGCGCAGGAACCGCGGCTTTCACCGATTGCAGATGGCTCAACACGTTGGTCCGAAACATTTCGTCGAATGCGGCGGGCAGGTCGTCGGCATCGATGTCACCGATTCCCTTGTAGAAGTCGAAGATTCCGACGCAATTCACCAGCGTGTCGAGTCCGTCGAAGGCGTCCACCGCGGTGGCAACCGCGAGATCGTTGGCCGCGCGAATGGTCGCATCGCCTTCGATGACCGGCACCTTCTTCAGCTTGTGCCGCAGCGCGTCGCATTTGTCAGCATCGCGTTCGAGCACAGCGACTTTGGCGCCTTCGGTGCGGAAAGCGTCGACGACGGCCCGGCCGATGCCCGATCCGCCGCCCACGACCAGGGCACGCTTGCCGTTCAGCCATTGGGTCACGGTTGGCCGCCATCGTGGTCAGGTAGTAGCGGGCCGGCGGAGGTGCCGACCATCGCGGCGAGAGTGCGGGCGTTCTGCCGCGTCAGCGCCTCGACCTCCAGGGCGTCCAGGCTGATCCATCGACCGGATTTGGGCGCGTGGATCAGCAGTCGCGACCCGTTTCTGGTGTCGACGCGGCGCACCACGACTTCGGTGAATTCGTTTGCCACCGTAAGCGGTTCGCCTACCGCGCCGTTGAGTAAACCCGTCAGTGCATCGCTCACAAGAACACCGCCAGGTTCTGCATCCGCAAGACCGACTCGTCGACCATGATGTTGCGACGCGCGAGTCTCAGTTGATCGCCACACCACCGCAATACGTCGTTGCGGCCGCAGGACACCAGTGCGGCCTCGTTGACGTCGCCGCGGCTGCGGAACAGCAGTTCGGCGGATTCGACGACAAGATGTGCGTCATCCTCGCAGGCGAACGTGCGGACGTTGGTGATGTAATGCCGCATTCGCGAGGGTGGATCCTCGGTCCAGGCGTGCTCGGTGGCGAACCGCGCAACCCGTCGGCTCAGCGAGTACTTGTCCTCGTCGAAGTGCGCCATTTCCGGGGAGGTGTCGAACCCGGCGCCGAGGGCGGTGGTGACGCGTACCGGCATCAGGTAGCGAATGTCGTCGGTGAGGGTGTCCAACCACGTCTCGTAGTCTTGCGCGTCGAGCAGATAGGCTTCGTCGACCAAGAACTGATGCGCCTGCAGGTGTCGATTGTCGTTGAACGGCAGTGGCTTTCCGACGGGCGTGCACACCTCCGTGGGCATCATGCCGGCGCCGCCGTTCGAACTGGCATCTCCAAATGGTCGGCCCACAACCGCAGCAACGCGCGCTGGTTGTGCTCGTTATAGCCGACTTGCGCGTAGCCGGGCCCGTGAAAAGCTTCGGAAGGCAGCGGGTCGACGACGGGACGGTCGTCGGACAGCAACCCCATTCGGCTATTCAGCAGCAGCCGTCGCGCCATCGCGCCGCCGGCGGTATTGGTCAACGACACCCAGTTCTCCACATCGTCCTGTTCGAACATGCCCGTCGATCCGAAGCACATCAGATAGGCCTTGTAGGAATTCTTTTTGTACTCGGGTGGCGCCGCAGAGTCCACCGCGAACCATGAACACACCTCGGTTTCGTTCTCGCTGATCGGCTGCCAGAGCCGGATCGATATGAATGGCAGTACGTCATCGGTGCCGTCGGGGCTGTCGAGCACCTTGGGCCAGTTGTGTACGAAACTGAGGTTCGGGAAACACGATGCGGCCGAGATCATGAACCCGTCCTCGCCGACCAACTGCTGTTGGGATGGCGTCCAGACGCGCTTGAGCCGGTCGATCATCTCATCCGGGTAACCGACGTAGCGCATGCGTTGTTCGAAGTTGCCGGGCGGGAGCTTGTAGGTGGTTCCACCTCCACACTGCGCCCAATAGGTGGCACCGTCCTTACGCTTTTGCGCTTTCGGCTCGCGGAAAAGGCCGATCTCGACGATTGACGCGTGGGTGTGCGGGGTGTGATACATGTCCCCGGCGAAGTTCTCGGCGCCGATCTTCCAGTTGGCCTTGATTCGCCAGCGCTGCGGTCCGCGGACCTCCAGGCCGCCTGGGCTTTGTCTGGTGTAGAAGTCCAGATAGAACCGGAAGTTGCCGAGGAATTCCTCGAGTGGTTGCGCGCACGGGTCCATGTTGACGAAGATCAAGCCGTTGTAGCTCGCGAGATTCGGTGCGGGAAGCAGGGTTTGGCGACTCTTGGGGAACCCGCCTTCGCCGCCGTATGCCTCACGGTGGAACGGGAGCCCGGTCAGCCGGCCATCGTTGCGGTAGGTCCAGCCGTGGTAGGGGCAGCGGAAGTTGGAGGCGTTGCCCATCTCTGCGCGGCACACCTGCATGCCACGGTGTAGGCACATATTGAAGAGGGCCCGGATGTTGCCGTCGGCGTCTCGGGTGACGATGAATGAGTCGTCGAGCACCCGGCGAACGACGTAGTCGCCGTCTTGCGGGATCTCGGATTCGTGCGCGACGAACATCCAGGTTCGGCTGAAAAGTCGCTCTTTTTCCAGCTCGAAGAGCTCGTTGTCGTTGTAGATGTGCGCGGGAATCATCCCTCGCCGAACGTTGTCGACGACACCGTCGAGGACATGGCGGTGATCGGCCATGGCGACCCCCTAGCTTTGTAGAATTATTCTGTACCCCAGAGGGTAATTCTGCTAGTTAGAGGATGCCGCAGCTCGTCTGCCTGGTCAACACCGTCCTGACGGGGCGCCAGATGGCATTGTGAGTTGCGCACGCCGATGTTATTTGCATTCATGCACATGAAATAAACGCTGCAGCAATGATTCTCGCCGCAGCGGATAATTCCTGTGAGTTCGCTGGAGGAATGGTCTCTGGGATACCGGGGCGTTGCTACGGTCCGGTACCGTGGCGAACGGCAGGGAACGTCGCACTGCGGGTGAAGGGCAGAAAGTCGATGCTCCGGGCGCTTTAGCCGCCGCCCCGCCGGGCGCCCGCTTTTCGGAGAATCCCTGGTCATGGCTGTGGTCACGCGGCATGGCACCGGACAACGGCGCGTGCGCGGCGGAAATTCCACGAAGGCGGTTGAGGGCGGCCGATTCCCGCGTAGCGTCAGCGTTGATGAAGGCTGCAGCAGAGCCGGCCCGCGCTGAGTCCCAAAACGCGATCACCGCACAGATCGCCCGCATCGCGGCCGACCACCACGGGAAAGATGAGCCGCAGCCGCTGCTGGGCTACCCGCCGTACCGCAGCAGTCGGCTCCGCCATCCGGAGTCCTCGATCGTCCGCGTCGACCCGGACGAGGTCGAGCGCTGGGCGCCGTGTTTCGGTAGCCGGGATGTCGACCCGGTCGACGCCGACCTCACCGCCGGTCACCCCGGGCAGCCCATCGGGGAGCGCATCATCGTGACGGGCCGGGTTCTCGACGCGACGGGCAAGCCGGTGGCGGGCCAGCTGGTCGAGATCTGGCAAGCCAATGCTGCCGGTCGCTACCACCACCAGCTCGACCAACACCCGGCGCCGATTGATCCGAACTTCACCGGAGTGGGCCGTTGCCTGACCGAGCCGGACGGGACGTATCGTTTCCTCACGATCAGGCCGGGCCCCTACCCTTGGCGGAATCATCAAAATGCCTGGCGCCCTGCACACATTCACTTCTCGATATTCGGAACCGCGTTCACCCAGCGTCTGGTCACCCAGATGTATTTTCCCGGCGACCCATTGTTCGGGTTGGACCCGATCTGCCAGTCCGTCGTGGATCCTGTTGCGCGCCAACGATTGATCGCGCGCTACGACCACGACGTGACTCAGCCTGAATACGCGACCGGCTACCGGTGGGACATCGTCGTGGCCGGCAGCCGGCGAACCTGGACCGAGCCCAACGGTGACCATGGCTGAATTAGCTTGCACACCGGGGCAAACCGTTGGGCCCTATTTCCACCTGGGGTTGCCATACGCCGGCGATAACCGGTTGGTCGGCGAATCGCACGCCGGCGCGATCCGGCTGCACGGCACGGTGTACGACGGCGCCGGTGATGCGGTGCCCGACGCCCTGGTGGAGATTTCGCAGCCCGGCCCGGACGGGCGCTTGGTCCGGCGGGAGGGCTCGCTGCGGCGCGATGAAGCGACGTTCACCGGCTGGGGCCGATGCGCAACCGACGTGGCCGGCCATTACGGTTTCAGCACGCTGACGCCCGGCGCGCCGACCGGCCGAGCGGCGTTTTTCGCGGTCGTCGTCTTCGCGCGCGGGCTGTTGAACCGGCTGTTCACCCGCGCCTATCTGCCGGGTTCCGACCTGGACGCCGATCCGCTGTTGGGTGCCCTCGACGCCGCCCGACGACAAACCCTGATCTGCGTTGCCGAAACCGGCGGATACCGCTTCGACATTCACCTGCAGGGCGCCAACGAGACCGTGTTTCTGACATACCGCGGTGATGCGGAGTGACGAACCTACTGTGGCCGGGAGACCAGCGTGCCGGGGAATTGATGTCCGACACGACGCTGTTGGCGTCGATGGTCGCAGTCGAATCGGCCTGGTTGGATGCACTGGTCGGCGAGGGTCTGGCGCCCGGTGAGTGCGCAGGCGCCGACCTTCACCGCCTGGTCGCCGTGCAGGACTGCGAGATGCTCGCGGTCGGCGCCGAGGGCGGCGCCAATCCGGTCATCGGTCTGGTGAAGCTGCTTCGTGAACGGGCTACCCCTCAGGTCAGCCGGTGGATCCACCGCGGCCTCACCAGCCAGGACGTGCTCGACACCGGTTTGATGCTGGCGACTCGCGCCGTGGCAGACGAGGTGATGTCTCAACTCGCCGAACAGGTTTCAACGCTGACTGCACTTGCGACAACCCACCGCGGCACGCAGATGGTGGCCCGTACGCTGACCCAGCACGCGGCGCCCACCACGTTCGGGGCCAAAGTCGCGACGTGGCTGAACGGCGTTGTCGACGCATATCAGCAACTCGCCGTGCTGACTACCCCGATCCAGGTCGGCGGCGCGGGCGGAACACTTGCGGCGACGACAGAATTGGCCATCCTCGCCGGAGGTCACGGCAGTGCGGTGGAGATTCCGGCCAAGCTTGCCCAAACCGCTGCGGCCACTTTGGGTTTGGCTATCCGGATGCCTTGGCACACCACTCGTACGCCGGTGACCGCGGCGTCCGACGCGCTCGTCGGATGCACCGATGCCTGGGGCCGCATCGCGTCGGACGTGGTGACCCTCGTCCGCCCGGAAATTGCGGAACTGAGCGAACCTGCGACCGGCGATCGCGGCGGATCGTCGAGCATGCCGCACAAGCGTAATCCGGTGTTGTCCATCCTGATTCGCCGGTCCGCGATCGCCGCGCCGTCGCTGGGCGCGACATTGCACACCGCCGCCGCACTGGCCAACGACGAACGTCCCGACGGCTCGTGGCATGCTGAGTGGGACACGCTACGCACTCTGGGCCGCCGAACAGTGGTCGCCGGCGCCCAGTGCAGTGAACTGCTTGCCGGGCTGCAGGTCCATCCGGAACAGATGGCCGAGAACCTCGCGAGGGCGTTGGCATCCAACGGAGTGCTCAGCGAACAATGCGTGATCGCGGACTTGGTCGGAAAAGCCCCGTCCGCCAACTATTTCGGTGCGGTCAACACCCTGATCGCAGAGAGCGTGGATCGGGCCAAACAGATTGTCAAAGAACACCCGTGAGCGCGCCCCTAATTCGCGGCTCGCATCTGGGCGGATCACCGGATCTGCCGCCACTGGTTGTCGGCCCCTCGTTAGGCACCTCCGTGGCGGCGTTGTGGTCTGGTGTGGCGCGACGTCTGGCGGACATCTACCACGTCATCGGCTGGGACCTGCCCGGCCACGGCGTCAGCCCGCGACCGAGAGATGCCTTCAGCATCGACGACCTGGCCGCCAGCGTCATCAAGGTCGTGGAAGACGAGATCGGCGGGCGGCCGTTCACCTATGCCGGCGTCTCGGTGGCAGGCGCGGTCGGGCTTGAGCTGCTGCTCGGGCATCCGGAGCGCATCGTGTCGGCGGCGCTGATCTGCACGGCGGCGCGAATCGGCGACCCGGACGACTGGCAGTCCCGTGCCCAGGTGGTTCGCAGTGCGGGAACGGGCGAGGTCGTGGCACTGTCGATTCGCCGCTGGTTCGCTCCCGGATTCTTTGAGCGCGATCCCGTGTCAGCCCGAGCGCTGCTGGACACGCTGCGCCGGGTGGACGACGACGGCTATGCGCGCACTTGTGAGGCGCTCGCCGAGTTCGATGCCCGTCATCGCCTCGGCGAAATCGACACTCCGATTGTCGCTGTTGCGGGCGCCAACGACATTGCCACGCCGCCCAATTCGTTGCGCTACATCGCCAGCAACGTAACCCGCGGACGGTTCGTCGAGGTCGCGCAGGCCGCCCATCTCGCGCCGGCTGAACAGCCCGACCGAATCGCCGACGTGTTGGCGAAGCTGAGGAAATTGGGAGGCAGGCATTGAACATGAGCGACTATGACCGGGGTTTGGCCGTGCGCCGGGAAGTTCTCGGCGACAGCTACGTCGACCACGCGGCTGCGCGAACGACCGACCTCACCAGGGACTTTCAGACGCTTGTCACCGAATTTGCCTGGGGCGCAATCTGGACGCGTCCTGGCCTGGACCGTCGTAGTCGTTCGATGATCGCGCTCACCGCGCTGATCGCTCGTGGCCGTGACGAGGAGCTCGCTTTGCATCTTCGAGCGGCCCTGCGCAATGGGTTGTCGCGGGACGAGATCAAAGAAGTTCTGCTGCAGACCGCTGTGTACTGCGGTGTGCCCGACGCCAATGCCGCGTTCCGCATCGCCCAGAATGTGTTCGAAGAAGCTGATTCATAATTCGCGTTGTGCAAACCGGGTCAGCCCGTTTTATGACGAAACGCAGCGGATCGGCGGCCTGCTTAGAGCAGAATGTTCGGGAGAATGAGCGACAAGCCAGCAAAGCAAGCCCTCGGTCGCCGTCATGACGTCCTGCGGGTCGTGAAAGCGGCGCAGTCTGCGATGAGCATCGCCACCATCGCCGACGCGCTCGACGTGCACCCCAACACCGTTCGCTTCCACCTCGACACGTTGGTCAGCACCGGCCGGGTAGAGCAAGTCACGTCGGATCGCAAAGGTCCGGGCCGGCCGGCGCTGCTGTTCCGTGCGACCCAACGGATGGATCCCGGCGGCGCACGCCACTATCGGCTACTGGCCGAGATCCTTGCCTCGGGCCTCGCCGCCGATCAGGACGCCGAAGCCAGGGCAACGGTTGCCGGTCGCGAATGGGGTCGGAAGCTCAAACCGCCGCCGAGTTCGGCAGGAGCGCCCGCTGCCGAGGAATCGATCGAGCACCTGGTCGGGCTTCTCGACGAACTCGGCTTTGCCCCGGAGCGGCGCGGAGACGATCAGATCGAGTTGCGGCACTGCCCGTTTCTGGAGCTGGCGGAAAGCCAGCGATCCGTCGTCTGTCCGACCCACTTGGGGCTCATGCGCGGAGCGCTGGAAACCTGGCGGGCACCGGTCACGGCCGACCGGCTGGACGCCTTCGTCGAGCCGGATTTGTGCCTGGTACACCTCGGTGACCGGCTCGCACCGACGTGAGCGTCGCGCCGGCGGTTGCCGTTGCGGTTGTATTCGTCTGGCTGGGCATGGTGCTGGCCATCTCCTTCCTCGAAGCACCGCTGAAGTTCCGCGCTCGGGGTGTCACGCTCCAGATCGGCCTCGGCATCGGCCGTTTGGTCTTCCGCGCGCTCAACACCGTCGAGGTCGTCCTGGCCATCGTGATTCTGGTGAGCATCGTGGCAACCCCGCCCTCAACCGGCGCGGCGGCGGCGTTGGCGGTCGCGTTCGCCGCGTTGGCGCTGCAGATCGGAGCAGTACGGCCGCGGTTGAATCGCCGCTCGGACCAAGTGCTCGCCGGCCTGGATGCGCCGCGCTTACGCGGCCACTATGTCTACATCGCTCTCGAGGTGATCAAGGCGCTCGCCTTGGCAGCGGGTGGGATTCTTCTACTATCCAACTGAGCGACTTTCGACAGTTCCGGCCGACCGAAGGACTCATCATGGATTCCGTTTCGCTGACCAGTTTGGCCACCGAGCAGCTCGACGCGGCGCGGCAAGCGCACAGCGGTCGCGCATCGCACACCATCCACGGCGGTCACACCCACGAACTCCGACAGACTGTGATGGCGTTGCTTGCCGGCCGAGAACTCTCCGAACATGACAGCCCCGGCCAGGCCTCGCTGCAGGTGCTGCAAGGACACGTGCGGCTAACCGCAGGCGACGACGCGTGGGATGGTGAGGCCGGCGACTACGTTGTGATCCCGCCGCAACGCCACTCGCTGCAGGCCGTCGACGATTCGGTGATCATGCTGACGGTCTTCAAGAGCCTTCCCTCGGCATAGTCACATGTTGTCGACACCCTGGTCGCAGAGCATGGGCCTGCGGGTGCCAATCGTCAACGCCCCCATGGGAGGTGTCGCCGGCGGACGACTCGCCGCCGCGGTGACCGCCGCCGGTGGGCTGGGCATGGTCGGCATGGGCAGCGCCGGGTCGACGACGGCGCTGCACGACGAATTGCCGCACGTGCGCGGAAGGTTTGGAATTGGCTTGGTGGACTGGGTGATTCGCAAGGAACCGGAACTGCTCGATGCCGCACTGGCCGCGCAGCCGGTGCTTGTCTCGGTCAGTTTCGGAGATGACTTGTCTTGGGTCGACCGCGCCCACGACGCCGGGATCGCCGCCGCGACACAGGTTTACAACCGCGGCGAGGCTCAGCGGGCCCAAGGCGCCGGGATTGATCTCCTGGTGGCCCGCGGTTCCGAGGGTGGTGGCCACGGGGATGCGACGATCGGCACACTCCCGCTGCTGGACGCGATCTTGGACGCCGTCTCGGTCCCGGTGCTGGCGGCGGGCGGAATCGCCTCGCCCCGCAGTCTGGCAGCCGTGCTGGCCGCCGGCGCCGCCGGCGCGTGGTTAGGCACCGTCCTGTCGGCCTGTCCGGAGGCGCTGACGACGGATGCATCGCGCCGCGCGTTGATCGCGGCCCGCGAAACCGACACCACCAGCACCCGGGTTTACGACATCGTCCGTAAGCTGCCGTGGTCGCAGCGGTTCCCGTCGCGCGTGCTGCGCAACGAGTTCGTCGCACGCTGGAGCGGTCACGAGGATGCGCTCGCCGACGACCGCGGTGCGCTGGACGAACTGGCCGCTGCGCTGGCCGCCGACGATCGTCGAACCGCCCCGGTGGACGCTGGACAAGGCGTCGGGATGGTCACCGGCGTCGTACCGGTGGGCCAAGTCGTCGAGCAGCTCTGTGTGGGTGCGGAGAAGCTTCTGGCGGCCTGGCACCTCGAGACTTAAGCCTTTGCGAACCGCCTGGGGGCATTGTCGTCGCAACAGGCTAAGTGTCGCGGCCGAATAAGGCCCGGCGGTCACACCGCCCGGACGTAGCGTTTGGCGATCACGCGCTGGGCCAGCGACGTGAACGGGCCACCGGCTTTGCTCCACCAGGCCGCCGGCCGGGAGAACGCCGAGACTTCGGCGTACACCGCGGCGGTGACCGGGTCGTGGCGCACCACGAATCGCTCTTCGCCGGACTCGGGGTGACCGGGCAGGGTGCCGTAGGCAAAGCCACGCACGTCGGGTTCGTCGATGACGTAGACCACGCGGCAGGGGGCTTTCAGGAAAGCCATCTTGACCAGCGCCACCGCGCCAACCTCGACGGCGTCGCTGCTGGCTTCGACGCGCAACCCGGCGCCGCGTTGCATACCCCAGTGCATGACCGCGTCAGCGGCCTCTTCGAAACGCTGGTGACCTGCACCGACCTGGGCGACAAAGCCGAGGTGGCGGTATCCCGGCGGCGGGGGGCCGGCCGTCGCACCGACTTCTGGATAGGTCAGCGGCATGTTACTGAGCGTGTACATATCCACCCGACCAGCTTGCCAGGTGCGGCGTACGGTCGTAGAAGTGACCACTCATACCGCGGGGCCCGCTCAAGCATCCGGAACGTTCACTCTCGGCGGTGATCTCACGATCAACCGCCTCGGCTACGGCGCAATGCGGCTGACGGGCAAGGGAGTTTGGGGCCCACCCGCCGATCGAGACGAAGCGGTCCGGGTGCTGCGGCGAGCGGTCGACCTCGGCGTCAATTTCATCGACACCGCCGACTCATACGGGCCCTACTTCGCCGAGGAGATCATCCGCGAAGCGCTTCATCCCTACGACGGGCTGGTGATCGCGACCAAGGCGGGATTGCTGCGCACCGGCCCCGACGTGTGGATCCCGCTGGGTTTCCCCGCCTACCTGCGCCAGGAAACCGAATTGAGCCTGCGACGGCTCGGCGTCGACACCATCGACCTCTTCCAGCTGCACCGCATCGACGACAAGTTCCCGCTGGAAGACCAGGTCGGCGAGCTGGTCAAGCTGCAGCAGGAAGGCAAGATCCGCCACATCGGTCTATCGGAGATCAACGTCGAACAGCTGCACGCCGCACAAAAGATCACCGAGATCGTGTCGGTGCAGAACATGTACAACCTGACCGCCCGCACTGCCGAGCCGCTTCTGGACGAGGCGGCCAACCAGGGGATCGGTTTCATTCCGTGGTTCCCGCTGGCCGCCGGGCCATTGGCGGCACCGGACGGTCCGCTGGCCCAGCTCGGCACCGAGCACGGCAATGCGACACCCTCACAGCTGGCATTGGCCTGGCTGCTGAAACGTTCACCGGTCATCCTGCCGATTCCCGGGACCTCGAGCGTGGCGCATCTTGAAGAAAACGTTGCCGCCGCCGAGATCGAGCTCAGCGACGACGAGTTCGCGAAGCTGAGTGCACTGGGGGAGCAACAGCAGCAGGATTGACTCTGCGGCTAGGGTGCACAAGTGCGAGTAGGCCGCGCCCTGAGCGCAGAGTGAACGCAAAACACCCGGGCGGCGGGTTCAATCCACCCGAACCGACGACCAGGGGCGGGCCCGACTACGGCCGGTTCATCGAGGCGGTGCGTGCGCTGCAGGATCACGCTAGGGCGGTGGATGCGCCCGACGGGGTGATCAGCGAGGCAGCCGACCTGATCGAAAAGGTGTCGGACCTGCTTACCCCGTTCGACGCCGACGAGTGGACGACGCCGTCGGGCCGTCGGATGGACTTGCCGATGCGGGGCAACATCTTGTCGGTGCCGATGAAGGTGCGCAAAACAGACGACGGCCGGATCCACGGCACGGTACGGTTTCGCCGCTTCCATCTGGGCCGCAACGGCGCGGTGCACGGCGGCGAGGTTGCGCACGTGTTCGATTCGGTACTGGGGTTGGCGTCGGCGGTGCTCACCGGCGGCCCTCGGCAGCGCACCGCCTACCTGCATATCAATTACCGCCAGATCGTCCCGATCGAGAAGGAACTGCAAATCGACGCGGGAGTCGAGCGGGTCGAAGGACGCAAGATCTTCGTGTCCGGACAGTTGAGCGACGGCGACACCCTGCTGACCGACAGCCAGGCGCTGTTCGTGCTACTCAAACCCGGGCAGCCGTAAGGCTTCGGCGGATGCCGCCCCGATAGCATGGTCGGGTCCGTTTGCACACCCGAAAACCATGGAGACCGCGTCGATGACCGCCCCCGCACACCTCGCCCCAGCAGCCCCGATCCGGGTGCCTGCCGGGACGACCGCCGCCGCCGCGGTGCGCGACGCGGGCCTGCCGGGCCGCGGTGCTCCCGATGCGGTCGTGGTGGTGCGCGACGCCGACGGCAAGCTGCGCGACTTGAGCTGGGTTCCCGCGCACGACGTCGAGGTCACCCCGGTGGCAGCCGACACCGACGACGGGCGCAGCGTCATCCGGCACTCCGCCGCACACGTGTTGGCCCAGGCCGTCCAAGACCTGTTCCCGCACGCCAAGCTCGGGATCGGACCACCGATCACCGATGGCTTCTACTACGATTTCGACGTCGCGGACCCGTTCACGCCCGAGGACTTGGCGAAGCTGGAAAAGCGGATGCGCCAGATCGTCAAGGACGGGCAGCTGTTCGAGCGGCGCGTCTACGAGTCCAAAGACCAGGCGCGCGAAGAGCTGGCCAACGAGCCCTACAAGCTCGAACTCGTCGACGACAAGTCCGTCAGGACCGAGAACATGGCCGAAATCATGGAAATCGGCGGCGACGAGCTGACCGCGTACGACAACCTCAATCCCCGTACCCGGGAACGGGTCTGGGGCGATTTGTGCCGCGGACCGCACATCCCGACCACCAAGCACATCCCGGCGTTCAAGCTGACCCGAAGCTCCGCCGCTTACTGGCGCGGCGACCAGAACAACGCCAGCCTGCAACGCATCTACGGCACGGCCTGGGAGTCGCAGGAGGCGCTGGACCGCCATCTGCAGCTGCTGGAGGAAGCCCAACGTCGTGACCATCGCAAGCTCGGCGTCGAACTTGACCTGTTCAGCTTTCCCGACGAAATCGGTTCGGGCTTAGCGGTTTTCCATCCCAAAGGCGGCATAGTGCGCAGGGAGTTGGAGGAGTATTCGCGCCGCAAGCACATCGAGGCCGGGTATGAATTCGTCAACACCCCGCACATCACCAAGGCGCAACTGTTCCACACCTCGGGCCACCTGGACTGGTATGCCGACGGCATGTTCCCGCCGATGCACCTCGACGCGGAGCGGGACGAGGACGGAACGGTGCGCAAACCGGGGCAGGACTACTACCTCAAGCCGATGAACTGCCCGATGCACACGCTGATCTTCCGGTCACGGGGACGGTCGTACCGCGAGCTTCCGTTGCGGCTCTTCGAGTTCGGCACCGTCTACCGCTATGAGAAGTCCGGTGTGGTGCACGGGCTGACCCGGGCGCGCGGGTTCACCATGGACGACTCGCACATCTTCTGCACCCGCGAGCAACTCCATGACGAACTGGCGTCGCTGCTGCGGTTCGTGCTCGACCTGCTGGCCGACTACGGGTTGGAAGACTTCTATCTGGAGCTGTCCACCAAGGACCCGGAGAAATTCGTCGGATCAGACGAGATGTGGGAGGAAGCGACCAACTCGCTGGCCACGGTCGCGTCGGAATCCGGCCTCGAACTGTTACCCGACCCCGGCGGCGCGGCCTTCTACGGCCCGAAGATCTCCGTGCAGGCCCGCGATGCGCTAGGCCGCAGCTGGCAGATGTCCACGATCCAGGTCGATTTCAACTTCCCGGAGCGTTTCGAGCTGGAATACACCGCCGCCGACGGTTCGCGGCAGCGACCGGTGATGATCCACCGCGCGCTGTTCGGATCCATCGAGCGGTTTTTCGGGATACTGACCGAGCACTACGCCGGGGCGTTCCCGGCCTGGCTGGCCCCGGTGCAGGTGGTCGGTATCCCGGTTGCCGACGACCACGTAGCCTACCTGGACGACGTTGCCGCGCAGCTGAAGTCGCATGGGGTGCGGGTCGAGGTCGACTCCAGCGACGATCGCATGGCCAAGAAGATCGTCAACCACACCAACCAAAAGGTGCCGTTCATGCTGTTGGCCGGCGACCGCGACGTCGAAGCCGGTGCGGTGAGCTTCCGGTTCGGCGACCGCACGCAGATCAACGGAGTGCCCCGCGACGAAGCGGTGGCGGCCGTTGTCCAGTGGATTGCCGATCGTGAAAATTCCTCTCCTACTGCTGATTTAGTCAAGGTGAACAGCAGTGGCTGACGACGAATCGATCATCGATCGAGGGGTTGGTGAATCCGACCACCTGCAGCGGTTGTGGACGCCCTACCGAATGAGCTACCTCGCCGAAGCGCCGCTGCGGCGAGACAACAGCAGCGCACAGCCGTTCAGTGAGATCCCGCAACTCTCCGACGAGGACGGTCTGGTGGTCGCTCGGGGCGAGCTCGTCTACGCGGTGCTCAACCTCTACCCGTATAACCCGGGACATTTGATGGTGGTGCCGTACCGGCGGGTATCCGAGCTGGAAGATCTCACCGACAAAGAGACTGCCGAGCTGATGGCGTTCACACAGAAGGCGATTCGCGTCATCAAGAGTGTGTCGCGGCCGCACGGCTTCAACGTCGGACTGAATCTGGGAGAATCGGCGGGCGGCTCGCTGGCCGAACATCTGCACGTGCATGTGGTGCCACGGTGGGGCGGCGACGCCAACTTCATCACGATCATCGGCGACTCCAAGGTCATCCCGCAACTGCTGCGCGACACGCGGCGGCTACTGGCCACCGAATGGGAAAAGCAGTCGTGAGCAAGTTGTTGTCGCGGGAGGGCGTCGCGCGGGTCACCGGACCGGTGGCCCGGGCGTTCCTGCGTGCCGGCTTCACCGCGGACAGCGTCACGATCATTGCCACCGCCGCCGCGGTGCTGGCGGCGCTGACGCTGTTTCCGACCGGCCGGTTGTTCGCCGGCACGCTGGTGATCTGGTTTTTCGTGATGTTCGACATGGTCGACGGGGCGATGGCGCGGGAAAGCGGCGGCGGCACCCGGTTCGGTGCCGTGTTGGACGCCACCTGCGACCGGATCAGCGACGGCGCGGTCTTCTGCGGGCTGGCCTGGTGGGCGGCGTTTGGCCTGCACAGCCCGTCGCTGGTGGTGGCGACGTTGATCTGCCTGGTCACCTCGCAGGTGATCTCCTACATCAAGGCCCGCGCCGAGGCCAGCGGACTGCGCGGCGACGGCGGCATCATCGAGCGGCCGGAACGGTTGATCATCGTGCTCGTCGGGGCGGGACTGTCGGACCTACCGGTGTTCCCGGTGCCGTGGGCGCTGGACGTGGCGATGTGGCTGCTGGCCGCGGCCAGCATGATCACCTGTGCTCAGCGGCTGCACACCGTGCGGCACTCGCCCGGCGCGGCCGATCCGATGCCTCCGGCTGGCAAGAGCGAGTCGTGATCTCAGTCCCGCGGGGCATGAAACCGCCTAAAGTCAGCGGTCTTTCGCTGGGCGGCCGGATGATCGACTGGGGCTATGCGGCCGGGTGGATGATCGTGCGCACCATGCCGGAGTTCGCTGCGCGCAACGCATTTGATGCCGGAGCGCTGTACGCCTCCCGCAACGGGGGACCGGCCCAACTGCGCAAAAACCTGGCGCGCGTCATCGGTGTTCCGCCGAAAGACGTGCCCGGCAGCCTGATGCGGGCATCGCTCGCGTCCTATGCCCGCTATTGGCGGGAGGCGTTCCGGCTGCCGTCGATGGACCATCATGCGGTGGGCGAGGAACTCGCCGAACAGGTTCGAGGCGACGAATACCTCGACGCGGCATTGGCGGCGGGCTGCGGTGCGGTGATGGCGTTGCCGCACAGCGGCAACTGGGACATGGCCGGCGTGTGGCTGGCCCAGACTCGTGGCAGGTTCACCACCGTTGCCGAGCGACTCAAACCCGAATCGCTGTACCGGCGCTTCATCGACTACCGGGAGAGCCTCGGCTTCGAGGTGATCCCGCTGTCCGGCGGCGAGCAGCCACCCTTCGAGCTGCTCAGCGACCGCCTGCGGGACAACAAGGTGGTGTGCCTGATGGCCGAGCGCGACCTGACCCGCAGCGGGGTCCAGGTCGATTTCTTCGGCGAACCGACCAGGATGCCGGCCGGACCGGCGAAGCTGGCGATCAAAACCGGGGCGCCGCTGCTGCCGGTGTATTGCTGGTACGAGCCCCACCGCAGCCGATTCGAGATCTACCCGCCGCTGGATTGCGCAAGCGGCGACGTCGGCGTCGTCACTCAGGCGCTGGCCGATGTCTTCGCCCGCCATATCGCCGAATATCCCGCCGACTGGCACATGATGCAGCCGCAGTGGCTGGCAGACCTTTCCGATGAGCGCCGGGCCCGATTGGCGGGCACCTGATGCGAATCGGCATGGTCTGTCCGTACTCGTTCGACGTCCCGGGCGGGGTGCAGTCGCACGTCTTGCAACTCGCCGAGGTGATGCGCTCCCGGGGCCAGGACGTCAGCGTGCTGGCGCCCTCGTCGCCACACGTCGAGTTGCCCGAGTACGTCGTCTCTGCGGGCCGGGCCGTCCCGATTCCCTACAACGGTTCGGTGGCCCGGCTGCAATTCAGCCCGGCCGTGCACGGCAGGGTCAGGCGCTGGCTGGCCGAAGGCGACTTCGACGTGCTGCACCTGCATGAGCCGAATGCACCGAGCCTGTCGATGTGGGCGCTGCGGGTGGCCGAGGGGCCGATCGTGGCGACCTTTCACACCTCGACCACCAAATCGCTGACGCTGGCGGTCTTCCAGGGTGTGCTACGCCCCTGGCACGAGAAAATCGTCGGCCGCATCGCGGTGTCCGACCTGGCCCGGCGCTGGCAGATGGAAGCGCTGGGATCGGATGCGGTCGAGATTCCCAACGGTGTCGATGTGGCCTCGTTCGCCTCGGCGCCGCTGCTCGACGGGTATCCGCGGCCCGGCAAGACGGTGCTGTTTCTGGGCCGCTACGACGAACCCCGCAAGGGCATGGCCGTGCTGATCGACGCGCTGCCCGGCCTGGTCGAGCGCTTTCCGGGTGTCCAGGTGCTGGTGGTGGGTCGCGGGGACGAAGCCGAATTGCGCAGCAGAGCAGGCGGATTGGCCGGCCACCTGCGTTTCCTGGGCCAGGTGGACGACGCGGCGAAGGCGTCGGCGCTGCGCAGCGCAGACGTGTACTGTGCGCCGCACACCGGCGGGGAGAGCTTCGGCATCGTGCTCGTCGAGGCGATGGCCGCCGGCACGCCGGTGGTGGCCAGCGATCTGCACGCGTTCCGGCGGGTGCTGCGCGACGGCGACGCGGGCCGACTGGTTCCGGTCGAAGACGGCGCCGCGCTGGCCGCCGGCCTGGTCGCGGTGCTGGAGGACAACCGGTTGGCCAAACGCTATGTCGCGGCAGGCGCCGATGCGGTGCGCCGTTACGACTGGTCGGTGGTGGCCAACCAGATCATGCAGGTCTACGAAACAGTCGCCGGGGCCGGCACCAAGGTCCAGGTGGCGAGCTGATGGCACCGACTTTTCTGCTCATCGTCGCGCTGGCCGTGCTGGTGGCGGTGCTCATCGCGTTTGGCACCTGGGGATATCAGACGGCCAATCGGCTGGACCGGCTGCACGTGCGCTACGACCTGTCCTGGCAGGCCCTCGACAGCGCGCTGGCCCGGCGTGCGGTGGTGGCCCGCGCCGTCGCGGCGAATTCGGGCTCCGGGCAGTTGGCGGCACTGGCCGACGCCGCCGAGCACGCCCCCCGGCAGGCACGCGAGGCGTGCGAAAACACACTGTCGGCCGCGCTGGCGACGGTCGATTCCGCATCGGTTCCGGCGGGGCTGATCGCCGAATTGGCCGACGCCGAAGCGCGGGTGCTGCTGGCCCGCCGATTCCACAACGACGCCGTCCGGGACACGCTGGCGCTGCGTGAGCGGCGCTTGGTCCGGCTGCTGCGGCTTGGTGGAACAGCTGCTCTGCCAAGCTATTTCGAAATCGCCGAGCGATCGCAGGCGGTAGCTCACGGCCGGCGGACCTCGGCGCGGGTGGTGTTGCTCGACGAATCCGGCGCGGTGTTGCTGCTGTGCGGATCTGACCCGGCGGCGAGTCAGGGCCCGAAATGGTGGTTCACCGTGGGTGGCCAGGTCGGCGAGGGTGAGTCGTTGGCCGAGGCCGCTGCACGCGAGCTGGCCGAGGAGACCGGTCTGCACGTCGAACCTGCAGACATGATCGGCCCGATCTGGCGGCGCGATGCGGTGTTCGACTTCAACGGAGCGGCGATTGACAGCGAGGAGTTCTTCTTCGTCTACCGAACCCGACGGTTCGAGCCGTCTGAGGCCGGGCGCACCGAGCTGGAAAACCGCTACATCCACCGCCACCGCTGGTGTGACACTGCCGACATCGCCGAAGTGGTGGCGGCCGGCGAGACGGTCTACCCGCTGCAGCTCTCCGAACTGCTCGCCGAGGCGATCGCGCTGGCCGGGGCCCCGGATCCGGCTCGTCAGCTGCAGTCCATCCGCTGAGGTGCGCGAATACCGTTTGCCGTGCACGACTAGACTCGGACTCATGGATAGCGCGTCAAACGGCAGCCCGCGGACTGGAACGGCGCGGGTCAAGCGCGGGATGGCCGAGATGCTGAAGGGCGGCGTCATCATGGACGTCGTCACGCCCGAGCAGGCCCGCATCGCCGAAGGCGCCGGCGCCGTCGCGGTGATGGCGCTGGAGCGGGTGCCTGCCGATATCCGCGCCCAGGGCGGCGTGTCGCGGATGAGCGATCCGGACATGATCGAGGGCATCATCTCCGCGGTCACCATTCCGGTGATGGCCAAGGCGCGCATCGGGCACTTCGTCGAGGCGCAGATCCTGCAGAGCCTGGGTGTGGACTACATCGACGAATCCGAGGTGCTCACCCCAGCGGACTACACCCACCACATCGACAAGTGGAAGTTCACCGTGCCGTTCGTCTGCGGCGCAACCAATCTCGGTGAGGCGTTGCGGCGCATCAACGAAGGTGCGGCCATGATTCGCTCCAAAGGCGAAGCCGGCACCGGCGATGTGTCCAACGCGACCACCCACATGCGGGCCATCGGCGGCGAGATCCGCCGACTGGGCTCATTGTCTGACGACGAGTTGTACGTCGCGGCAAAGGAACTCGCGGCGCCCTACGATTTGGTGGTGGAGGTGGCGCGAGCGGGCAAGCTGCCGGTCACGCTGTTCACTGCCGGTGGCATCGCCACCCCGGCCGACGCCGCGATGATGATGCAGTTGGGCGCCGAAGGCGTATTCGTGGGCTCGGGCATCTTCAAGTCCGGTGACCCGGCCCAGCGCGCCGCGGCTATCGTCAAAGCCACCACCTTCTTCGACGATCCCGATGTGCTGGCCCGGGTGTCGCGCGGGCTCGGTGAGCCGATGGTCGGCATCAATGTGGAGGAGATCGCCACGCCGCATCGCCTGGCCGAACGCGGCTGGTAAGAACAGTTCGTGTCGATCGAGAAGATCCTTGATCTCGAGCAACTCGAGGTCAACATCTACCGCGGTAGCGTGTTCAGCCCGGAATCGGGTTTCTTTCAGCGCACCTTCGGTGGCCATGTGGCGGGCCAGTCACTGGTGTCGGCGGTGCGTACCGTCAAGCCGGAATTTCTGGTGCACTCGCTGCACGGGTACTTCATCCGACCGGGAGATGCCAAGGCGCCGACAGTTTTCATCGTCGAGCGGGTGCGCGACGGCGGATCGTTTTGCACCCGGCGGGTCAATGCCATCCAGCACGGCGAAACCATTTTTTCCATGGCCGCGTCGTTCCAGACCGATCAGGACGGCATCCACCATCAGGATGCGATGCCGTCGGCGCCGCCGCCGGACGACCTGCCGGGTCTGAAGTCGATGAAGGTGTTTGACGACGCCGGATTCAGCCAGTTCGAGGAGTGGGACATCCGCATCGTCCCGCGCGATCAGCTCGAGCTGGTGCCGGGCAAGGCTTCCCAGCAGCAGGTCTGGTTTCGTCACCGCGATCCGCTACCCGACGATCCGGTGCTGCACATCTGCGCGCTCGCCTACATGAGCGACCTCACCCTGCTGGGATCGGCTCAGGTCACTCACCTCGACGAGCGGTCGCATCTGCAGGTGGCGTCGCTGGATCACGCGATGTGGTTCATGCGGGTGTTCCGGGCCGACGAGTGGTTGCTCTACGACCAGTCCTCGCCGTCGGCCTGCGGGGGTCGTGCGCTGTGCCAGGGCAAGATTTTCAGTCAGTACGGCGAGATGGTCGCTGCGGTCATGCAGGAGGGCCTGACCCGCTTCGCGCGCGGATACCGGCCGGCCGGGCAGTGAGCGTTGTCCGCGTCGGCGTGTTGGCGCTGCAGGGCGACACCCGCGAACATCTGGCGGCGCTGCGGGACGCGGGAGCCTCAGCGGTGACCGTGCGACGTTCCGAAGAACTCGATGCGGTCGACGCGCTGGTCATTCCCGGCGGCGAGTCCACCACGATGAGTCATCTGCTGCGCGATCTCGACCTGCTGGAGCCGCTACGCAAGCGGCTTACCGACGGGCTACCGGCTTACGGGGCGTGCGCGGGGATGATCCTGCTGGCCAGTGAGATTCTGGACGCCGGCGCGGACGGTCGCGAGGCCGTGCCGCTGGGTGGCCTGGATATCACTGTGCGGCGCAACGCTTTTGGACGCCAGGTCGACTCATTCGAAGGCGATGTGGAGTTCAGCGGCTTCGACGAACCGGTGCACGCGGTGTTCATCCGGGCGCCGTGGGTGGAGCGGGTCGGTGCCGGCGTGCAGGTACTGGCCCGGGCGGCCGGGCACGTCGTCGCCGTGCGCCAAGGCCGAGTGCTCGCCACGGCGTTTCATCCGGAGGTGACCGGCGACCGTCGCATCCACCGCTTGTTCGTCGACATTGTCACCGGTCGCGGCTAGCTCAGCCGGCGGGCAGCACGTTTGAGAAACGCGCTGGCGGTGTAAGAAGTACCCACGATTTCCGTCTCAGAAAGGACGACGAAATGAAGCGAACTGTAGCGGCCGCGATCGCGACCGCCGCGCTATTGCTCAGCGGCTGCTCTGCCTCACAAATTGTCAACACCGGTGGCGACACGAAGTGCTCGGACTTCAAGACGCAGGACGAAAAGAAGCAGGACTCAGAGGTCAGCAAGATGCTGAAGGACAAGAGCGGCGCCGAACCCAACAACCTCGAGGTCTCGGCAACACGCACATCGGCGTTGCTTTACTGCCAAACGGTCGGCACGCCGGACAGCAAGATCTCTGACGCGCCGCACGGCTGACCTGGCTTTGCCAACCAGCAAGTTCGACGAGCCGGTTCGCACGTGGCGCGATATACCCGGCTGGTTTCAATGGCGTCGCCATCAAGAAGAAGCCGTCGCCCATTTCCCGGACGGCAGCTGGTTCGTCGAGGTGGGGTGTTACCTGGGCCGCAGCATCTGCTCACTCGGTGAGGTGGTGCGCAAGGCCGGCCTCGACGTCAGGATCGTCGGCGTCGATACCGCGCTGGGGAGCGGGCCGGAAGGCCGCGACGACACGGACGCGCACGGGCCCGCCGTCGCGCATGGCGGTGGCACGTTCGCGGGGCTATTGCACCGCAACATCATCGGCTGCGGCCTGGCCGACACGATTCAACTGGTGATCAGCGACTCTGTCGGCGCCGCTGCACTGTTTGCTGACGGCTCGCTGGCCTGGGTGCATATCGACGCACGGCACGACTACGCGAGCGTCGTCGCCGATATCGAGGCGTGGGCGCCGAAGGTTGCGCAGGGCGGGTGGCTGTCCGGGGACGACTACCACGTCGAGTGGTGGCCCGGGGTGGTAGGCGCAGTCGGCGACACGCTGCCGGATGCTGGCCCGTGGTGGTCGACCCAGTGGCGGTGGATCAGGCCTGGCTAGCGCCGGTCGGGTAACGCTTTGTGCCCGCCTCTCAGCGAATTCGTGTGGCGGTTGGGGGTGGTGAGGCTGCCGGGGTCGGAGGGAGCTGATGCTTAATCGGTGCTGCTGCCCACGTAGACTCGTCTGGCGAACTTGAGAGCGATAGAAGAGGTAATACACCGATGAGCGGCCATTCCAAGTGGGCCACCACCAAGCATCAAAAGGCCGTCAAAGACGCGCGTCGTGGCAAGGAATTCGCCCGGCTGATCAAGAACATCGAGGTCGCCGCGCGCACCGGCGGCGGTGATCCTGCGGGCAACCCGACCTTGTACGACGCCATTCAGAAGGCCAAGAAGACGTCGGTGCCCAATGACAACATCGAACGGGCCCGCAAGCGCGGGGCCGGCGAGGAAGCCGGCGGTGCCGACTGGCAAACCATCACCTATGAGGGCTACGGGCCCAACGGGGTGGCGGTGTTGGTCGAGTGCCTGACCGACAACCGCAACCGCGCGGCCAGCGAGGTCCGGGTGGCGATGACGCGCAACGGCGGCACGATGGCCGACCCCGGGTCGGTGTCATATCTGTTCTCCCGCAAGGGTGTTGTGACCCTCGAGAAGAACGGCCTGACCGAGGACGACGTGCTCACCGCCGTGCTCGAGGCCGGTGCTGAGGACGTCAACGACCTCGACGACAGCTTCGAAATCATCTCGGAGCCAGGCGATTTAGTAGCGGTGCGAACGGCTTTGCAGGACGCGGGCATCGACTACGACTCCGCCGAGGCAAGCTTTCAGCCGTCGGTGAGCGTGCCGGTAGACGTCGAGGGAGCCCGCAAGGTGCTCAAGCTGGTCGACGCGTTGGAAGACAGCGACGACGTTCAGAACGTCTACACCAACATCGACATCTCCGACGAGGTGCTCGCCGCGCTCGACGAGGAGTAGCCACGCGTCCTGCGCCGAGATCGACGCGAGCGAGATGGCCTCTCGCTTGGGCTCAAGGGGTGGTTGCAACACTTCGTAGGTAGGGGTGTTGATGGCGACTCATCATTCGTTGGTGGCCGTGCAGCGTCAGTTCTGGGAATTGATCGCTGCGGGTATGTCTTCGGAGGA
>Ga0335075_10001241_pt1 | contig 42335 bp, 34 predicted proteins | sample Lox_Sample_24_FD_206723 | JGI IMG/M metagenome (GOLD analysis project Ga0335075, IMG submission 206723) | Soil microbial communities from Loxahatchee National Wildlife Refuge, Florida, United States - Lox_Sample_2.4 | ecosystem: Environmental > Terrestrial > Soil > Wetlands | place: USA...
CGGTGGTGCGCGCTCCGCCCGCCGGCACGTGCGCGAAGCTGGCCACGGCGAGCGAACCTGAGCGCACCGCGAGCAGCAGCAGGCCCGCCAGCAGCGACATGCCGCTGGCTTTGCCGAAAGCCAGCGTTATCAGCGCGTCGGCCGGGCGGCCGGGCTTGTCGCGCTCGAACCCGGCCAGGAGGTAGAACGCGACGGTCAGCATTTCCCAGGCGAACAGCAGCGTGAACGCGTCCGCTGCGGTGAGGAACACCGCGACCGCGGCCAGCGTGAGCGCGTGGGCTGCGCCGAGCCCGCGTCGGCAGGGGGGGTCCGGGGGGTCGTCCCCCCGGGTGGGCACGAGTCCGCCGTGGCGGGCCCAGTTCGCGGACCCGAGTGACACCCACGCGGCCGCGCCGAACGCGATCAGCAGGAAGAGCCCGGACAGCCGGTCGGCGGACAGCCCCGCGGTACCCGGCCCCAGCGTGCCGGCTGGCCACAGCCTGGCCTGGTGCCCGGCCAGTGCGCCCGCCCCGGCCACCGCCACGCAGACCGAGCCGGCCGCGCTGGCGAGGTATGGCAGCGGCGCGAGCAGATGCTGCCTGGCTCCCGCGGCGAGGTCGGCGGCGGCCGCGGCGGCCAGCAGCGCAAGGCCAGCCACGAGGGTGGCGGAGAACCCGGTCATCGCCACGCTCCTTCGCCGCTGGTGGCCGGCAGCCGGCCGATGGCGAGCAGCACTGCGTGCAGGATGCTGAACGGCGTGGGCGGGGAGCCCGGCAGCCAGATGTCGACCGGCACGATGCCCGAGATCCCCCCGGCAACGGCGTATGAAGGACTGGCCAGCCCTCCGCTGACGGCGTCGGTGCCGACCGCGATCACGATCTTCGGTTCCGGCATCGCGTCGTAGGTGCGGCGCAGTGGCTCGGCCATGCCTCGCGCCCCGGCCCCGGTGACCAGCAGGATGTCCGCGTGCCGAGGGCTCGCGGTCAGGAAGATGCCGAGCCGGTGCACGTCGTAGACCGGGTTCAGCAGGGCCAGGATCTCCCACTCCTCGGTGCCGTCCGACCCGGCGTCGACGTGGCGCAGGTGCACCGAACGGCGCAGCGCCGCGGTCCTGGCCCGAAGCCGGTCCCGGATCGCGGCCAGCCGTTCGGGTGTCTCCGGGACCTCGGGGACGACCAGGGCTTCCCGGGACCGCGCCGCGACCGCCGGGCCTTGTGCCCAGCCGAACACGTCGGGCCGTGCGGCCACACAGCGCCCGCACTGCACGCATTTGCCCTGGTCGAGGCGCACGCCGGCGTTCGAGGCACCGTCGGCTTGGCTGATCGCGCCGGTCGGGCACAGCCGGTCGAGCCGTTCACCGGCGCCGGCGGGATGCGGGTCCAGTACGGTCGCGGGCCCGCGGCCGGCGGCCGCGTACGGGTCGGGCCTGGCCGGCCAGCGGGTGGTCAGCACCCCGTCTCGGAGACCTCGCGTTATCCACATTTAGCGCGCCACCCCCGCCACGGACAGGCCCAGGCTGGCCTCGATGAACGGGAAGTCGGTGAGAATGTCGCCGGCGAACAGCTCGTGCATGAGGACCAGGTTGTGGAACGACGCCGAACGCGGATGGCACCGGGTGATCCTGGCGTGTTCCAGGCGCAGGTCGTAGAGCACTTCGCCCTGTGGCGCTTCGGCCCAGCCGACCGCCCGCCCGTCCGCCGCCGTGCAGTCGGCCTGCAGCGGCCCGTCGCCCGCCTCGGCCAGTTCGTCGGCCACCTGGCGGAGCAGGTGGAACGACTGGCTGACCTCGTCCCAGCGGACCCGCAGCCGGTCCAGGGCGTCGCCCGCGAGCCGGGGGGCAGGCTGGCGGAGCCCGAGCGAAGGATAGGCGTCATAGGGCCGGTGCTCTCGCGCATCATCGGAGTACCCCGATGCCTTGCCGACCGGGCCGAGCGCGCCGTGCTTGCGGGCGCGCTCCGGGCTGAGCGGGCCGGTACGGCGCAGCCGGTCCAGGAATGATGCCGTGCCCATGAGCGCGGCCACGTCAGCGGTCACCGCCTTTTCCAGCCTGCCGATCTCCGACAGCAGCTCCCCCGGCCCGATCAGCGGCAGCCGGCTGACCCCGCCGGGCACGACGACTCCGCGGCCGAACCTGCTGCCGCAGGCCCGGCTCACCAGCCGCAGCACCCGCTCCTTGTGCCAGCCGAAGCGCGCGGTGGCCACAGCCAGCCCGGCGCCGTCGGCCAGCCGCACCGCGACGTCCAGGTGGCAGGCCAGCCGTTCGAGCTCGGCGTGCAGCGCCCGCACCAGCGCGGCTGTCCAGGGGACTGCCGCGCCGCCGATGTGTTCCAGGGCGTGGCAGTAGGCCAGAGCGTGGGCGACGGCCGCCGTGCCCTCGACGCGCTCGGCCAGCAGGATGCCGTCGGCGGGGGTCATGCCCTCGAACCGCTTATCCAGGCCGCGGTGCTTGTAGAACACCCGCATGTTCAGGTGCGGTATGTCCTCGCCCGGCGTCTCGACCAGGTACTCGATCGACTCCACGACTCCCGAGCGCACCGGGCCGTGCGGGATCGTGAACAGCCCGGGACCGACCACGTGCAGGGAAAGCGCACGCGGGTCCGGTTCGATGGCCGCCGGCCCGCCGGGCTCCCCGGGCATCGGCCGCGGCGCGGCGGCCGGCTGGGGCAGCAGCAGCGGCTCGGGCCGTGGATGCCCCTCGGGGATCACGCCGAACATGTCGGCGATCTCGCGCTCATACCAGAACGCGGCGCCCAGCTGCGGGGTCAGCGCCGGGTAGCCCGCGGCGGCGGAGGGCACGATGCCCTCCGCCACCGTGATGTCGCCGGCCCCGGCCAGATGCGCGGACAGCACCAGGCCTTCGGGCCGCGCGGTGCCGAACAGGCCGGCGAACCTCTGGCCCGCCGCGACTGCGCCCGCCAGCTCGGCCCAGAGTGCTGTGGCGTCATCCGCCAGGCGGGAACTTATCCTGTCCGCGCTCACGCACCCACCCCCAGCTGGTGCACGGCGCGCGTCAGCAACCCGGTCAGCTCGGCTGGGGGATGGACGCCGAGCACGAGCAGCACGGCGACCCCGGCGACGACCGGGACCACCATCCACGCGCTAGGCTCACCCCGGACCAGCGCCGCCGCGGAGCCCGGGGCCAGCCCGGCCCGCCGCGGGGTTACCAGCATCCGGCTGGCCGCGACCGACAGGCCAAAGAACGCCAGGGTGACCAGGACGATCAAGATGGCGGCGGCCACGTTGGACGAGGCACCGAACCCGCCTTCCACGATCTCGAACTCGCTGCGGAAGATGCCGAACGGCGGCATCGCAGCGAGAGCGAGGATCGCGATGCCGAACAGCGGCCCGCTCCACGGCAGCAGGTCCAGGCCGCCGCTTATCCCCGAGATGCGCTTGCTGCCGAACTTGTGCACCAGCACCCCGGCACCCATGAATGCGTTCCCCTTGGCCGCGGCGTGCGCGAGCACGTGCAGGAACACGCCAGCCAGCGCGATCGGGGCGCCAAAGCTCACCCCGATGGCCAGGATGCCCATGTGCTCGACGCTGGAGTAGGCCAGCATCCGCTTCACATCCCGCTGGTCGAGCAGGTAAAGCGCGGCGAGCAGCAGCGACGCTATCCCGAAGACCAGCAGCACGTCGCGGGGGAAACGCGGCCCGAGCGCGGCGGCCGCGACCTGGTAATAGCGCAGGATCGCGTAGAAGCTCACCGCGAGCAGCGAGCCGGACAGCAGCGCGGACACCGGGGTCGGCGCCTCGGAGTGCGCGTCGGGCAGCCAGGTGTGCACGGGGAACAGGCCCATCTTGGTCCCGAACCCGACCACGGCCAGCACGAACGCCAGCCGGACCGGGGTATGCGGAAGCCGGGCACCCGACTGCAGCAGCGGGGCGAACGAGAGGTCGTAGTGCTCGCCGAGGACCTGGGCGCCCGCGTAGTAGGCAAAGATCGTCGCGAGCAGCGCGAGGCCAAGGCCTGCCGAGGCGATCAGGATGTATTTCCAGGCCGCCTCGGCAGCACCGTCGGTGTTCTCGATGGCGACCAGCAGCGCCGAGACAACCGTGGTCACCTCGATCGCGATCCACAGCAGCGCCAGGTTGCTCATCATCGGCGCGGCCAGCATCGTCCACGCGAACAGGTTCAGCCCGGCATAGAACTGCCGCGAGTACCGGGAGAAACCGGCCTCGCCCCGTCGCCGGCTGGGCGCCAGGTAGCCAATCGAGTAAACCGCGACCGCGGCGTACAGGAAGCTCGTGGCCAGCAGGAACACGACGCTGACCGCGTCGATCCGCAGGTAGGACAGGTAGCCGAGGTCGTGGTGCGCGGCCTCGGGAACCAGCGCCAGGACCAGCCCGAAGCAGGTGACCCCGGCGATCGCGGTGACCGCCTCGGCGGCCGCCGCTGGGGCTCGCAGCGAGACCAGCGCGGCGGTGAACGGCAGGATAAGCAAGAGCAGGACGACGGCTTCCATCGCTCAGCCTCGCAGACTGGTCAAATCGGCGGTCGACAGCGACTCGGCGCGGCCGTGGTGCACCCGGATCAGCAGTTCGAGCACCACGACGGCGACCAGCAGGTCGAACAGGAACGCCACCTCGAGGATCAGCGGCAGGCCCGCGGCGACCACCAGGGCGGCCAGCGAGATCCCGTTTTCCAGCGACAGGAAGCCGATGGCCTGGGACGCTACGTCACGCCGCATGATCATCAGAATGAACGCGACCAGCGCCACCGACACCGAGATCTCCAATGCGGCCGGCGGGAGGACCGCGCTGCGGATGTGCAGGGCACTGACCGCGAAGAAGCCGAATGCCGCCACGGCGATGGCCAGCAGCACGGTGCTGGCCAGGCCCAGCGACCCGCTGCCGGCGATCTCGGTCCAGCCCCGCGCGGGGTCATCCTCGCCTGCGCGGCCGATGCCGCGCAGCAGCCGGCGCAGCACGATCGGGACGATCACGACCTTCAGCGCCCCGGACAGCGCCGCGAGCACGTACAGGTCGGGCAGATGGCGGACGGCCGCGACCAGGATGGCCAGCACCGAGATCAGGCCGGACTGCACCGCATAGAGCCGGACCTGGTCGCGGAGCAGAGCCTGCCGGAACATGCCGAACTCGGCCAGCAGCACGCCGAGCGCGATGACGCTCGAGCCGCCCGAGTAGACGCTCGGCGCCGCGACCGCCGCCGCTGCCCCCGCCAACGACGACATCAGCCGCCCCCTAGGTACAAAGTGAACACGCCGAGGACCGCGAGCAGGAACGCCGCCGCAGCGAATTCGGTGATCTTGAACAGCCGCAGCTTGGCGAACGAGTTGTCGATGACCGCCACCACGGTTCCCAGCACGATCGCCTTGCCCAGCAGGGCAGCGATCGCCAGCACCACCGCCGGCGCCTGCGCGGTCGCCGACAGGCCCCACGGCGCCACGAACACGTTGATCAGGATCGTGTACAGGATCAGCTGCTTCATGGACGAGCCCCACTTCAGCAGCGCGAAGTAGGGGCCGGAGTGCTCGAACGGCCGCGCTTCCTCGATCATCCCGAACTCGTTGGTCCCGGTGTGCGTCTCCACCGGGATCCGGCCGGTCTCGTACAAGATCACCATGAACAGCGCGGCTGCCGCGAGCAGGTGGGCGGGCCGCACGATCTGGCTCGCCGACGAGCGCACCGTGGCGGCGAGCGCGTAGGGCAGGTCGGTCCCGGTGACCAGCGCGACGACGAAGATCACGAAGAGGACCACCGGCTCGGTGATCGCCGCGAACGTCTTCGCGCGGCTGGCGCCGAGCTGCGCGTACGGGCTTCCCGTTTCCGAGGCGGCGACCGCCACGGCAAAGCTGGCCAGGGACAGGATCAGCCCGCCGCCGAGGATGTCGCCCATGTAGCCCAGCGGCAGCCCGAAGCTGGTCAGCACCGGGATCAGCAGCGGCACCGTCAGGTAACAGGCAGCGGCGCCGACCGGGGCGGCCAGGAAAACCCAGCTCGACCCCTCGGGGGCCAGCGCCTCCTTGCGCAGCAGCTTGGCCAGGTCATAGTACGGCTGCAGAACCCGCGGCCCGGCCCGGCCCTGCAGCCGCGCCTCCACCCGCGCGATCACGCCCGTGATCCCGGGCGCGCCAACGGCGACGGTAGCGACCTGCAGAAACTGGATGACCGGTATCGGGAGAGTCCCGCTCACCGATCCGCTCCTGCGGGCTGGGCCGGGGGCTGCACGCCCCCGCTATGTTTGCCGGGCGGCTCCGGCACCACGTCTGTCACTGACAGCCTCCTCCTCAGCCTGCCGGTTGCCCGGGCCAGGTTGCAGAGGCCATTAGCGAGACGTTCCCCGCGGTTATGGCGAGCCTCATCGCCAGCCCCTCATTGTGGTGGAAGCCCACCTGCTCCCGCAAATCCACGTGATTTAACCTGTGGCCGCCGGCGGAGGGGGCCAGCCGCCGACCGCAGACACACCGCCAGCGGTCCCTGCCACCCCGGCGCTGAAGTTCGTGCTCAGGTTAGGTGTGATGAGTTTCTTGGCCGACTTTACCTACGCGGGATCGCGCACGATCATCCGCCCCTACCTGGGCACACTCGGTGCCGGGGCGCTGGCGATCAGGCTTCGCCCCGGGCTGGCCGCCAGAGGTTGGCCAGGTACGGGGCGTACAGCTCGCCGCGCTTGCTGAGCATCGCGCGCAGGTGACCGGCCAGCGGCGGCCGCAGGTCCAGCTCATGCAGGCCGTCAACCGGGACAAAGACGGGAGCCAGGCCGCGCTCGCGTTCCTCGGGCTGCTGCGCAGGCGCCGGATCGGTGGCCGAGAACACGATGTCGACCGTGCGCGGCCCGGGGTCCGGGCCCACGACCTCCAGCACGAACGCCACCCGGTCAGGGTTGACGTGCAGGCCGGTCTCTTCGCGGACCTCCCGGCGCGCGCAGGCCGCCATGCTCTCGCCTGGGCGGGGGGTTCCGCCGGGGAGGACCCAGTCGCGGGCCGGGCTGCCGGCCCGGTGCACCAGCAGCACCGTCCGCTGCCGAACGACAACGGCTGAGCAGCGCAGTTCTGTGCCGTCAGGCATATCCATGCAACTCCTTTACGCATCATCTGCGGGCGCCACCGGGCCGGACGGCCGTCACCAGTGCGGCCGCCCCAGCGCGGCGCCTGCCCGCGGCCGGGGATACGAGAGCCCAAGGACCAGCCGGGCGTCCCGTCCGCTCTTTGCTCACTTTGCGGCGAGCCCGTAGGGCAGGCTCCGCTCGGCGGCGGCGATTTCCAGCAGCCGGTTGTATTTGGCGACCCGCTCGCCCCGGGCGGGCGCACCGGTTTTCAGTTCGCCGCAGCCGGAGCCTGTGGCCAGGTCGGCGATGAACGTGTCGGTGGTCTCGCCGGAACGGTGCGACACGAACTGTGCGTACCCACCGCGCCTGCAGACCGCCATGGCCTCCAGGGTCTCCGTGACCGTGCCGATCTGGTTGACCTTGATCAGCGCCGCGTTGCCGATGCCGCGGCTGATCGCTTCCCTGATGATCCCCGGGTTGGTGACGAATATGTCGTCGCCGACAAGCTGGACCCGGTCCCCGAGCCGCGCGGTCAGCGCCTCCCAGCCGTCCCAGTCGTCTTCGGCGAGGCCATCCTCGATCAGCCAGACCGGAAACCGCTGCGCGATCTCCGCATAACGCTCGATCATGTCGGCTGAAGTGAGCTTCTGTCCTGCGACGGTGTAGTAACCATCGCTCCCGCGGAACCCGGTCGAGGCGGGGTCCAGCGCGATCGCCACCCCGGCCGGTCCGGCAATGTAGCCGGCTTGGCCGATCGCCGCGGTCAGCAGGTCCAGCACCTGTTCGGGCTCAGAAAGCTGGGGAGCAAACCCTCCCTCATCGCCCAGACCGGTCCCATGCCCCGTGCGGGCCAGCAGGCCGCGCAGCTCCCCGTATACCTCCGCGCCTGCCCGGATGGCCTCAGGGAGCGACCTCGCGCCCAGCGGGGCGATCATGAACTCCTGGAAGTCCAGCGGATTCGCGGCGTGCGCGCCGCCATTGATCACGTTGAAATGCGGTACTGGCAGCCGCGGCGCCACGCCGGGCGGGGTAAGCCAGTCCCACAGGTCACGCTGTTGCGCCGATGCGAGCGCACGGGCGCAGGCCATCGAGACGCCCACGATCGCGTTCGCCCCCAGCCGCGCTTTGCCGGGCGTGCCGTCCAGTTCGATCAGCGCGGTGTCGATCTCGGCCAGGTCACGCCAGGTACGAGAGCGGAGCAGATCGGCAATCTCACCGCGGACGGCGCCGAGCGCGCCGAGCACCCCCAGGCCGCGATAACGGCTCTGATCGCCGTCCCGCTTCTCGGTTGCTTCCTTGCTGCCGGTGGACGCCCCTGACGGGACGCCAGCCACTGCGGTGGTGCCCCCGGCGAGCGTCACCGCTACCTGAAGAGTGGGACGGCCGCGCGAATCGAGGATCTCCAGGGCGTCGACCCGGGAGATCTGGACGGTTCCTGAGGCAGCCGACGATGCGGGAGTCACGGTCTCGCTCCTTTGCTGGCGTCTCATCCCGGCGCCGGATGCGGGCTGGCGGGTTCAAGCATCCGGCTGTCAGGACTCCCCTGCCCCGCCGGGCGTGAACCTGGCGCGGTAGGTGAACTGGCGCATAGCACCGTCCAGGACGACGGGCATTGCCTGTGACTGCTGCCATGGCTGAGCACCGTGGTGCTTACCACCAGTGCGGCAATCACCAGGACGTAGATCAGAGCAACGGCCGGAAGAAGGCCCGGGCGCTGGAGAATGAACCGGCGGCGAGCGCGCCCCGAGGCTGCGGCGATTTTCTCGCGCGCCGGCATTTTCTCGCCCGATGCCAGCCTGGTGAACGTGGCCAGCAGTCCCACGAGACGGGGATCCGACCGGGCGAGCCCTTCTTCAATCGAGTCCAGGACCTGCCGCTCCCTCGCGCTGAGGCTCATCACCGATCGCCCGTACGAAGGTTGCCGGTGATCTGCGGATCCGGTGGCAGCGGCGAGGTACCGGCCTGCGCTTCAGGGTCTGGCGGCAGCGGTGAGCAGCCGGGTCGCCCCATCGGGTCTGGCGGCAGCGGGGATGGATTCTGATCTTGCGGCGCGGTCTTTCCCTCCCGGCCGGCGAGCCCGGGAAACAACTCACGGCGCAACACCAAACGCACGGCAAATACGCCGTGATCAGGCAGAAAGCGCATGGCACCTTACCTGGCTCAGGTAGGGACCGTTGGCGACCTTCGCAATTCAGGCGGGCCCCTCCGCCACGCGCACCCTCACGTTACAGCGAGTTGCGGCCGGAAGCGATACGAGCGCGCGGGCCTGGCCCGTTTCATTGCCCCGCGGAAGGATCCGGCCCGGCAAGCTGTCCCGGTCGCAGCCGCGCCGTCCGAGCTGCTATCGAGCCGGCCGGCGCGGCTCAGTGCCAGCTGGGCGTGCTCATGTCGATGGCCGCATGACGGTCAGCCGGTCCTGGAACGGGTCAGGTATGATCTCGGACTGGCGATGAAGGCCCGCCAGAACCGCCAACGTGGCTGATGGCTTCTACCAGATACGAATCGGTCCATTGGCGGGAGCGGACAGTGTCTCATGATCTTCCCGGATCCGGCCCGCTGTCTTCGGCGGCTGGTGCGCCCGCGGAGGTGAGTTCGCCGGCGGAGCCGGGCGCTGGGCGGTTCGAGAGCATCCTTTTCGAGCACCCGGCGGGTGGCGCCGACGTCGATGGACTGAGCGAGCCGGACTTCTTCGGTGACCTGAATCTCGATCAGGTAGTGGAGTCGGTGATCGCAGGGCGGGATCAGTACAAGCTGAAGCCGTTCTTCTTTGCGCCGCTGCACCAGGTTAGCGCCGTGCGCTACCGGCACGAGGTCCTGCGCGACCTTGAGAAGCCCGCTGTGCTCGAGCCGATCAGCAGATTCGCCCGGTCGATGGCGTCGATGCGCGAACACCTGGCCCAGGCAGGGAAGCTCCACTACCAGCTTCAGAAGCAGTCATGGTTTCTGGACGCGGTCGAGATCTACTGCGACGCCGTCCGCTCACTCGTGGCCGACCTGGCGCAGTGCGATCTAAGCTCGCGTGGCCTGCGCGGGCTGAACGACTACCTTGCCCAGCACGCCGCTTCGGATCGGTTCGCCTCGCTTACGGGGCAGATAAAGGCGCTGAAGGATGCGCTGGCCACGGTCCGGTACGGGATCCGGATCAACGGAGCACGGGTCACGGTCAGCAGGTACGCCGACGAGGCGGACTACAGCGCCGAGGTCGAGAAGACATTCGCCAGGTTCCAGCAGGGGGCGGTGCGGAGCCACCTGGCCAGGCTGCCCGACCACGTCGATATGAACCATGTCGAGGCCAACATCCTCGACGGAGTCGCCCGCCTCTATCCCGACGTATTCCGGGCTCGCGCGGATTTCTGCGCCGGCCATGGCGATTACCTCGACGCGACGATCGGCAGATTCGACCGCGAGGTGCAGTTCTACCTGGCCTACCTCGAGATGATCGAACGCCTCAGGGGTGCCGGCCTGGCGTTTTGCTACCCGCACGTGTCAGCCCGTTCGAAGGAGATCGCCGCCGAGGAGACGTTCGATATCGCGCTGGCCAGCAAGGTCGTGCCCGAAGGCCGCACCGTCGTCGGCAACGGCTTCCACCTGGCGGGACCGGAGCGAGTCTTCGTCGTCAGCGGGCCGAATAACGGCGGCAAAACGACGTTCGCCCGCACTTTCGGGCAACTGCACTACCTCGCCAGTCTCGGCCTGCTCGTTCCCGGCCGCGAAGCGCGGATCTTCCTGCCCGACCAGATCTTCACGCACTTCGAGCGGGAAGAGGATATCGAAACGCTTCGCGGCAAGTTCGACGACGAGCTGGTCCGGGTCCACGACATCCTGGAGCGGGCGACCCCGGACAGCGTCATCGTGATGAATGAGAGTTTCAACTCGACCAGCCTCAGCGATGCGCTCTTCGTCGGCACCGAGGTCATGCAGCAGCTCCTCGAACTGGGCTGCCTCGGCGTGTATGTCACTTTCGTCGACGAGATCGCCTCTCTGAGCGAGGCGACGGTGAGCTTGGTGAGCCAGATCGTGCCCGAGAACCCGGCCGAGCGGACGTTCAAGGTCATCCGCAAACCCGCCGACGGTCGCGCCTACGCCTGGGCGATCGCCGAGAAGTATGGCCTCAGCTACCAGCGCCTGATGGAACGGATCGGTGCATGAAAGTCTTCCTGCTGCACCCAGACCGCGACTTCGACGTCAAACCCGCTCTGCGCGATGTGATCTTCGACGCGATGCGGAGTGGCGATCTGTTCGCCCTGACCAGGGTCTTGCGCGACCGCCAGCGCAGCCATCTCCGGACCCCACCTCCGCTGCCAGGAACCGACGACGTGATGACGCAGGATCTGGAGCTCGGCACGCTGTGGAGCGCTATGGCGGCCGGGGACGAGTTCCTGTTCGAGACGGCCAAGCGAGCGGTCATGTCGGGCCTGCGTGACGCCGAGGCGATCAAGTACCGCCAGCGAGTGCTGGCTGACTGCCTCGAGCGTCCCGGGATTGTCCGGCAGCTCTACGATCTCGCGATCGAGGCGCTCGAAAACGAGAGAAAGGCCGATGGCGGCTTCGGGCTGTGGGGAACCGACAGGCCCGACTCGACCTTGCGTCATTCGGTACAAGTGCTGAAGCTGCACGTGGATGTCCTTAAGCGGCTGCGGCAGATCGCGGAGCAGCAGGCGCGGGACTTCCGCTCAGAAGGCTTCACACGCTTCTTCGCGATGGTCGTGGACGAACTCACCGACGACTACCTCCAGACGGTCGAGCAACATCTGCGCGAGCTGGGATTCAACCGTGGTGTCCTGGAGAGCGCCAGGCTCGGCACGGGTGACAAGGGCCGTGAGTACATCGTCCGCAAACTGCCTGAGCAGCGCTGGACCGATCGGCTGCCGTTCGGGAACCGCACGCCTGGCTACAGCTTTACGATCGCGCCACGCGATGAGGCCGGCTTCACGGCGCTGGAGGAGATCCGCGGTCGAGGGATCAACCTCGTCGCCAACGCGGTCGCCCAGGCAGCCGACCACATCAAGAGTTTCTTCAGCATGCTCCGGCTTGAGCTCGCGTTCTACCTCGGCTGCCTTAACCTGCACGAGCGGCTCGAGCACAAAGGCGAGCCCACCTGCTTCCCCGAACCGCTCGCCGAAGGCCAGCCCGCGCTCACCGCGGCCGGCCTATACGACGTCTGCTTGACCCTCCACGTCCAGGACCGGGTCGTCGGGAACGAGGTCGAGGCCGATGGCAAGTTGCTCGTGATGATCACCGGTGCCAACCAAGGCGGCAAGTCGACACTGCTGCGCGGCCTTGGCCTCGCCCACCTGATGATGCAAAGCGGGATGTTCACCGGCGCCCGGTCGTTCCGCGCGAGCATCTGCGCCGGCGTGTTTACGCACTACAAACGTGAAGAGGACACCACGATGGAGGGCGGCAAGCTCGACGAGGAACTCAGCCGCATGAGCCAGATCGCCGACCAGATCGCGCCCAACTCGATCTTGCTCTGCAACGAGTCATTCGCCTCGACCAATGAGCGCGAAGGCTCCGAGATCGCCAGGCAGGTCATCCGCGCCATGCTCGACAAGCAGATCAAGGTCTTCTTCGTCACCCACATGTACGACCTCGCGCACGGCTTCTGCGAGCAGCACCTCGGCAGCGCGCTCTTCCTCCGCGCCGAACGCGAGCCCGACGGCCAGCGCACCTTCAAGCTCGTCGAGGGCAGGCCACTGCCGACCAGCTACGGCGAGGACTCCTACCGGCGCATCTTCGGCCCCAGCGACACGGCAGCGGCGGCCGCTGCGCAGAGGAAATGATGGCGCTGGCGGTGGCGTGACCAACTGGCGCTGGCCGTGTCACCGCGGTCGGGTCTTAGAGTAAGTACTGGGCGATGGGGCTCGCTGGCGAAGGTGCCCTCGAGGGCTGATGGCTCCTGGTGACACGCCGTGGCGGCGAGAACAGGAGCATCCCGTGTCCCGTCTGACCGAACCTTCTCGCCAGCCGCCCGCTGCGGACGCGGTCTTCGGCGCGGCATGGGCCGGCGGGCAGGCCGCCTGCCCGAGCCTGCTTTCCGCGGATGCGCCCGGACAGCAGGCGGTCGGTGACCCCCCTGACCAGGCCATGTTTTCTGATCTCAATCTTGATCAGATCGTGAAGGCGGTCGCCGGGGACCGCGAAGAGCGGGACCTGATCGCTCGCGTGCTTGACGAGCAGGTCCGCCACGTCGACACGATCCGGTATCGGCACGAAGTGTTTCAGGACCTGGAGGACGCCGGGCTGGTCCGGGCCGCGACTGGATTCTCTGAGCAGATGCGCCAGGTGCGCGTTCACCTCGACCAGCTCCCCAAGATGCAATCCGATCGCCAGCGCGAGGGCTGGTTCCTGGACGCGGCCGCGATCTATTGCGACGCGGTCTCAACCCTGGCCACCGACTTGGGCGCACGCGCAATCACCTCCCGGGGCCTGGGCGCGTTCCGTGATTACCTGGCCGATTACACGGCCTCGCCGGGCTTCACCCGGCTCGCCGCCGACACCGCTGACCGCAAGAATGATCTGGCCGCGATCACTTATCAGATGCGGATCAAGGGATTGCGGGTAGAGGTCAGCCGCCACGACGGCGAACCCGACTACAGCGCGGAGATCGAGAAGACGTTCGAGCGGTTCCAGCAGGGCGCGGTGAACGACTACCTGGTGAAGTACCGTGTCTGGCCAGGCATGACCCATGTCGGTGCGCAGATCGCGGAGCTGGTCGCGCGCCTGTTCCCAGCCGAGTTCGGCGCGCTGGCCAGCTACTGCCGCGGGCACGCCCAGTTCGTGGACCCGGTGATCCGCGAATTCGACCGGGAGCTGCAGTTCTACCTGGCTTACCTGGACTACATCAGGCCGCTCCAGTCGGCCGGGCTGGACTTCTGCTACCCGGGACTGGCCACTGACTCGAAGGAGATCTCCGCCCGCAATACCTTCGACCTCGCGCTAGCCGCCAAGCTGACAGCACAGGACAAGCCCATCGTCACCAACGACTTCCGCCTGAGCGGGCCCGAGCGGGTCATCGTCGTCTCCGGCCCGAACCAGGGCGGCAAGACGACGTTCGCGCGGACCTTCGGCCAGCTGCACCACCTGGCCGCCGTGGGCTGCCCCGTTCCGGGCAGCGCCGCTGACCTGTTCGTGTACGACCAGATCTTCACCCACTTCGAGCGCGAGGAAGACCTGGCTGACCTGACCGGCAAGCTCGAAGACGACCTGCTGCGGATCCAGAAAGCCCTGCTGGCCGCCACGCCGGACAGCATCGTCATCATGAACGAGATCTTCACCTCGACCACCGTCGCCGACGCCCGGTTCCTCGGCGAAAAGGTACTGGCGAAGGTCACCGAGCTGGACCTTCTGTGTGTGTACGTCACCTTCATCGACGAGCTGGCGTCCTTCGGCCCGACCGTGGTCAGCATGACCAGCACGATCGTCCCCGGTAACCCGGCCGAGCGCACCTACAAGGTGGTGCGCAAGCCCGCCGACGGCCTCGCGTACGCCCTGAGCATCGCCCGCAAGCACCGCGTCACCTACGAGCAGCTCAAGGAAAGGCTCAGCTCGTGAAAGCCCATCTGCTCTACCCCGACCAGGATTTCGACGTCTCCGCCGGCCTGCCGCCGAACGCCGATGACCTGATCCAGGACCTGGAACTTACCGCCGTGCTGGAAGCGATGGCGGCCGGTGACAGATTCCTGCACGACATCTCCACCCGGGTGCTGCTCGCCAGCCTCACCGATCCCGACGCCATCCGCTACCGCCAGCACGTCCTCGCCGACTGCATCGCCGAGCCGGGCATCATCCGGCAGATGTACTCCATCGCCGTCGGCGCCCTAGAGGACAAGCGCCACGTATGGGCATTTCTTTCCTCCCACCAGCCCACCTCCATCCTGTCGGGCGCGGTCAGGCAGCTCGAAGTCCTGATCGCCCGGCTTCGGGAGCTGCGCCACATCGCCGACGACCACGCCGGCGTCTTCACCTCCGAAGGCCTGGTCACGCTGCTGCGCTCGCTGCAGCACGACCTGGACGACCAGTACCTCGAAACGCTTAGCGGCCATCTGCGGCAGCTGCGGTTCCGGACCGGTGAGCTGATCAGCGCGCAGCTCGGCCGAGACAACAGCGGCATCAATTACGTGCTGCGCTCGGGCAACTCCAGGCGAGGCTGGAAGGAGCGCGTCGGGATCGAGCCCCGGTCGATCTACTCCTTTACCATCCCGCCGCGCGACGAGGCTGGAGCCCAGGCGGTGGAGGACATGGCCAGCCGCGGCATCAACCTGGTGGCCAACGCCGCGGCACAGTCAGCCGACCACGTGTCCAGCTATTTCACCATGCTGCGCGCCGAACTCGGCTTCTACGTCAGCTGCCTCAACCTGCACGACCAGCTCACCGCCCGCGGCCAGCCGGTGACCTTCCCAGTCCCGGTTCCGTGGAGTCCCGCCGTATTCACCTGCGAGGACCTCCGCGACCCCAGCCTGGCCCTGCGCGCTGAGCACGTCGTCGGCAACGACGCTGACGCCGACGGCAAGCAACTGGTGATCATCACCGGCGCCAACTCCGGCGGCAAGTCGACGTTCCTGCGCAGCGCAGGCCTGGCCAGGCTGATGATGCAGTGCGGAATGTTCGTCACCGCCCGGCTGCTGCGCGCCAGCGCCTGCGCGCAGGTCTTCACCCACTTCATCCGCGAGGAAGACCCCGGCATGGTAAGCGGGAGGCTCGACGAAGAACTGCAGCGGATGAGCACGATCGCGGATCAGGCAGGCCCGCACAGCCTGATTCTGTTCAACGAGTCGTTCGCCGCCACCAACGAGCGCGAGGGATCAGAGATAGGCCGGCAGGTGGTCCGAGCGCTGCTGGAAACCGACATCAGGGTCCTGTTCGTCACCCACCAGTTCGACTTTGCGGCCAGCTTCCGCGACCAGCCAGACACCACGTTGTTCCTGCGGGCCCCGCGTCAGCCCAATGGCGAGCGGACCTACAAGCTCACCGTGGCCGAACCTCTTCCCACCAGCTACGGGCAAGACATCTACTACCGCATCGGCGGATGGCTGGGAGAGGCGCCGGCCGATCCGGCCGCGTCAGCCAGGTCGGCTGGCTCCCCTCGATCAACGGCATGATCAGGCATCAGCGGCCGAAGGGCGCAGGTGGTCCGGCTCTCGCGCAGGGATAACTCCGCCACTATCATGGGCCTTGGGTACCAGCCGCCAGGTTGTGGCCGGCGTTCCCGCGCACTGTACCCGGCTCAGGCGCGGCTGGCGGCTCCCGCCGCATCACAGCGAATGGTGCGTGTGGGTCGGTTACGAAAGGTACTGAGGAACGGCTCAATGAGATCGTCCCGCTGCTGATCAAAGCCCTGCGCCGCGGTACCGCGGCTGCGTGACCTTCCTGCCGCGACAGGAGACCAGCACGGCGCTGCACCGGGCGCGCGGCGACGCGCAGCCACCGTCTTAGAAATCAGCAATCAGCCGGGCGTACGTCGCGAACTGCCGCAAGTCCTCCGACGCCTGGGCCTGGCACATGAACGCCTCCGCGTCGCCGCGTCCGAGCGATGCCCAGCACATGCCGTCGGCTACGGCCAGGGCCCGCGCCACGGCTGCGGTCAGGCCGGCTGGCGGGCCCGCCTCGACCTCATGCCTCAAGCGCATGACGTCGCCGACCGCCTCGTGGCCCGCGGCGGCTTCGAGCCGCTGCAGACAGATAGACACTTCCCCGATGAGGTAGTCCTGGGTCACTTCCGCGCTCCTCGCTGTGCGCCGGCGCATCGCCGGCGCGAACTTCGCCGACGCGCCGCTGGCACCGCAGGTGATGAGCCGTCCCTTCCCCAGGTACCTTCCCGTTCTCGTTCGCGTCAGCGAAGGGGAAACAGGCTGGCAGCGCTTGGCTGATGATCTTGCCTTCCTTCGTTATCTGGTTCCAGGCAGGCGGCCAGGGCGCGCAGCGCATCCTCGCGCCCGGCCAGTTGCTGGTCGCGCTGAGCCGCTTCGCCGGCCGTTGCCTGCCGCAGCTGCGCCGCGGTCTGCAAGGCGGCCTGCAGCCGCCCCGTGCCCTCGGCGTAACGCCCCCGCATGGCCCGGCTCAGCGTGCGGGTCGCCTCGGCCAGCCGGTACTGCAGGTCGGCACGGGCCCGGCCAACCTGACCGTCCGCGAGGTTCTGCGCCTCCTGTTCCAGGTAGCGCCGGGCGCGACGCCGGCCGGCCTCGCCGGGCAGCCGTCGCCGTATCGCGCCCGCCAGGAGCTCCGTCTGGCCAACGTCCTCCTGCAAGGTGTAGATGAACCGTAGGTCCCCTGATAGCCGGCGGCCGGGCCCGGGCACCGCCAGGTCCAGGCCGAGCAGGTCGGCCGCCGCGCCGCGGATCGCTTCCAGCTCCGCGTGCAGCTCGCTGACCAGGCGCGTCTCCAGCCCCTCCAGGCGGCGCTCCAGCCGTTCCCGCTCCGCCTGGCGCCAGGTTTCGACCGCGTCCCTGGTCATGCCGGCCAGCCGGGCCCGGCCGAGCCGCTCTGTCTCGCCCGCGGCGGTTTTCGCGAGCTCCGCCCCGAGCATCCTGCCGACCTCGCCGGCCAGGGTTGCGGCGAGCCGGGCGGTCTCGTGTGCCGCCGCCTCGTTCAGCTCAGCGAGGATGCGCCGGGACTCCGCCGCCGCCAGGTCCCCGGCGTCCTGGGCCCGCTCCTGGACCGCTTGCAGCCGATCGGCGAAGGCGGCGACGCGTCCGGCCGCCGCGCCCTCGCGCATCTGGGCGGCCCGGCGAGCCAGTGTGACCTCATCCAGCAGGGATCCGGTCAGCCGGCGCAGATGCTCGGCCACCGAGCGCTCCAAGTCGGCTGCGCGCCCGGTTTCCAGGTAGTCGCGGATGTCGGCCGCGAACGCTTCGAAGCCGGCGTCGCCCGCTCCAGCCAGCGCCGCCCGCGCCGACAGGGCATAGATCCTGGCCGGCTCACCGGTGGCCCCGGCAACTACCCGCCCGGTAAAGTCCAGCGCCTCGGTCAATCCCTGGCCATCGAGGTAGTCCGCCTTGTTGAGCACCACGAACCTGCTCACCGACAAGCTCGCCACCCGGGTCAGCAGGTCCCGTTCGCTGGCTGACACGGGCGGGTCGGCCGTGAGCACGAACACGGCGGCATCCATGGTCGGCAGCGCGCTGTCGGCCGCGGCGGTGTTGTGCTCATGCACCGACCCGGTCCCCGGCGTATCCACCAGCTCCATCCCACGCGCCAGGATCGGGGCGTTCACCTCGACGGTGACGCCAGCTACCTCGCGCCGGTTACCCGGGTTTCCGCGTTCTGTCACGAAATCGTCGAGCTCGTCGAGCGGGCAGGTTGCCGTCCGGCCGTCCAGGAACGCGACCCGGGCAAGCTCCTGGGTGCCGTAGGTCACCGTCGTCGCCACGGCGGTCAGCGGCGTCACCCCCGCAGGCAGGATGTCCCGGCCTAGCAGGGCGTTGACCAGGGTGCTCTTGCCTCGCTTGGCCTCCCCGACCACCAGCACCCGCAGCCGGCCAGACTGCAGCCGGTCCCTCAGGCCCGCGAGCGTCCCCCGGGCAGACTCATCGGCGAGCGCATCCAGTTCGTCCAGAGCTGAGGCCAGAGAACGGTATGGCCCGGTTTCGCGCACGTGGCCTCCTACCGGTGTCAGGTAGGGACCGTTGGCAGCCGCGCTGCTCTTGACGGCGAGCCCCTCCGCCGCGCTTGCTGCCAGCGTACAACCGCGGTGCCCGATCCTCGCCGCAGACATCGCACGGCCCAGTCGCGTGCTCGTTGAGCGCGCAGCAATGGAAGCACCAGAACACGAAGGCCTACCTGCTCGTCGCGCTGGTGCCCGACTGCCCCCCGGTTCCGCGCTCGTGCGCCACACCAGTCAGGCTGAGCCAGCCTTCAGCGAACAGCCATGCCGCCAGCACGTCGCTTGGCCAGTGCACTCCCAGGTAGACCCGGCTCGTCCCGGCCGCAGCCGCTGCGAAGAAAATGGCCGCGCTCCGTCGCATGCCAGTCGTACTGGTCGCGTCCGCCAGGGCTCCCGCGGCCAGGGCCGCGAGTGTCGTGTGCTTGGACGGCAAGCTAAAGCCCTCGGGCTCGGTCAGCCATACCGCTGCGGGCGGGCGTGGCCGGGCGATTACCTGCGACAGCATGCGGCGGGCCATCGCGCCGCTGACGACGGCGAGGCCTGGCGCGCAGGCCGCCCGCCAGCCGTCGCGCCGTGCTTGCGGAATGGCCTGTGCCGCCAGGAGCGCGAAGACAAATTCACGTTCGGCCAACGCGCTCACGGCTTTGGCCATGGCAATACCAGCCGGGTGGCGTCCGTGAGGCAGCGCGCTGATCGTCCTCTGATCAATGCGGCTCACCCAGCCGTCTTCCGTGCGCATGGCCAGAACGGCCAGTGCGGCGAACACGGCGCCGCACCGGCCTGCGCGCCGGATCACAGTGGCGAGCGAAGCGCCGCTACCCGCCGGAAGCAATTGCGCAGATCGCGATGAGGCCATACCGGCGCTCCTTCCATGCCAGATGCACGTCAGGGACCGTCAGCAGCTCACGGCCACGGTTTCGTCGGCGAGCCCCATCGCCCACAACATTCTCCCAGATCGCCGGCATCTCGGGAGCCAAGAGAATCGCGGTGCTGCGGCAACATGTTGCTCGAAAATAACTTCTGACACCTCGGATAGACCTGGCATCGACCTGTGGTAGACCTAAACAACCAGCTCAGAGCCAATGACCGCGTTTTGGCACCGCACAGGCTACGGTTGTCGTGTGCAGTCCGGAAAGCAATCCGGCCAGGCAGGTGCCGTCGCCGTCGACGCGGACCGCGGCAGCACAGACACCGCAGAGCCGGGCAGCCAGACCCGCCTCGTCTTCGCCAGCTTCCTCATGCTGTTCACCGAGCTAGCCCTGATCCGCTGGATCGGAGCGAACAACGTGTTCGTGGCCGAGGCGACCAACCTCGTGCTGATCGCCAGCTTCCTGGGAATCGGGATCGGCTTCCTCAACGGCCGCGGCGACCGGGACTATCTGCGCTGGACGCCGCTCACCCTGTTCGTCCTGGTCGGCTTCGTCCTGCTGTTCCCGGCCATACTCCACAACCCCGGCGGGCCGACGCCGTTCGTCGGCGCGCTTGGCATGCCGGCGCTGCCCGAATGGCTCAGCCTCACGGTCGCGTTCGTGCTGACCGTGGCGGTGATGGTCGGCTTCGGCCAAGCGGTCGCCCGGGTGTTCGTGGGCTTTCGCCCGCTAAGTGCCTACCGGCTGGACATCCTGGGCAGTATCGCGGGCATCGCGGCATTCTCCCTGCTGTCCTTCCTGGACCAGCCCCCGGCCACCTGGGGCATCGTGATCAGTCTGGGCCTCGTCGGCCTGCTCTGGCCGCAGATCCGCTGGTGGCAGGTGGTGGCGGTGGCTGGGGTCATCGCCCTGCTGTGCGTCGAGTCGTTCACCACCGGGCAGATCTGGACGCCCTACAACAAGATCCTCCTGTCGCCCGCCAACGGGGACGCCCCGAACGTCTCGGTGACCGCGAACAACATCCCGTACCAGACCATCCACCCGCTCAGCACGATGAGCAAGTTCTACTTCCTGGCCTACGGACACGTCACCAAGCAGAGCCTCAGCAACGTCCTCATCATCGGGGCTGGCACCGGAAACGACGTGACGGTCGCGCTGCACGAGGGAGCCAGGCACATCGACGCGGTGGACATCGACCCCGGGCTGATCGGTATAGGCCGCCAGCACAACCGGAACCACCCGTACCAGAGCCCCAGGGTCACGGCCTACGTCGCCGACGGCCGCCAGTTCCTGGAGGACACCAGCAAGCACTACAGCCTGATCCTCTTCGCGCTGCCCGACTCGCAGGCCTTTCTGGCCGGCCAGTCCGGCATCCGGCTGGAGAGCTTCCTGCTCACCGAGCAGTCGCTCGAGGCGGCCAAAGCGCACCTGTCGCCCGGCGGCACGTTCTCGATGTACAACTGGTACACGCCGTTCGTCCTGGACCGGTACGCGAACACGCTCGAGACCGTGTTCCACAAGGCCCCGTGCGAGCAGATAGCCTCCGGCACCAGCAGCGCCGGCCGCAAGGAAGCCGTCCTGACCATCGGGCCAGGACCCACCGTGGCGAATTGTTCCAGGTACTGGCACGGCGAGCACATAACGCCCGCCACGGACGACTGGCCATTCCCGTACCTGCGCAGCCCATCGATCCCGTTCGGGTACGCGCTGATGCTCGCGTGCATCCTGCTCGGGTCGATCCTGCTGGTACGGATCGGCGGCGCGGGCAGCGGCGTGTTCAGGCGGATGCGGTCCTACGTCGACCTGGCCTTCATGGGCGCCGCCTTCCTGCTGCTGGAGACCAAGAACATCGTGGGCTTCGCGGTGCTGTTCGGCACCACGTGGTTCGTCAACGCGCTGGTCTTCGCCGGGGTCCTGGCCGCGGTGTACCTGGCCGTCGAGACGGCCCGATGGGTGAAGCTGCCGCCGCCGACAGTGCTGTACCCCGCGCTGATCGTGGCGCTGGCCGTGGCCTGGGTGGTGCCCCAGGCGGACCTGCTAAGCCTGCCGGTCATCCCGCGGTTCCTGGCCGGCTGCGCGCTGGCCTTCGCCCCGGTGTATCTGGCCAACCTGATCTTCTCGCAGAAGTTCAAGGAAGCCGATTCCAGCGCCCCCGCGTTCGCCGCCAACCTGCTCGGTGCGATCGCCGGCGGCATCCTGGAGTACCTGTCCCTGATCACTGGCTACCGGTTCCTGCTGATCCTGGTCGCCGTCCTGTACGCCCTCGCGTTCGTGACCGGGCGACGGCACAAGGCCACACTCGCCTAGCCTTGTGCCGCCGCCCGGAAGTCGTGCAGAGCAACCTTGATCGACGCCGTCGCTTATCCGAATGTGACGATGATTTCCGCTGAGGCAGGCCGGTGACTCCACTGCCCACCCGGTCAGTCACTGTCTGCGCACACGCGGGGTGATCCGTTTGCGGACTGGCCCGGCCGGGGAAAACCGCCCCTTGAACCCCCCGGGACCCCTGCAGCCCCTGGAGGCAGCTATGCGTTATCAGCGTCTCAAACTCGGACATGGCTGCCTGCGGACGGCCGTCTCGGTCGTCGCGACCGCGGCAACGCTCGTGGCCATCCCGGCGAGCCGGGCTCCGGCGAGCACGCTGACAGCGCAGGGCGGGGGGACGAAGTCCTCGCTGATACACCGGCTGGAAACCTGCCTGCCGACCGGGCGGCCCAAGCCGACCGTTGTCCTGGTACACGGCGCCTGGGCAGATGCCTCCAGCTGGAGCGGCGAAGTCGCGACGCTGCAGGCGGCGGGCTACGACGTGCGGGCCATCGCGAACCCGCTGCAGGGCCTGACCAGCGACTCGGAATACGTCGCCGACTACCTCAAGACGATCCACGGCCCGGTGGTGCTGGCCGGGCACTCCTACGGCGGAGCGGTGATCACCAACGCCGCGGCCGGGCTCGCCAATGTCAAGGCGCTGGTCTACGTCGACGCCTCAGCCCCCGCGCCCGGCGAAACCAACGCCCAGCTCAGCGGAGCCGGCTCGGTCCTGGCCAAAGACACCCCGGCCCAGCTGTTCTTCACTACCAGCTACCCCGGTGCCCCGGCCGGCGCGTCCGAGCTGTACCTGAAGGAGAACATCTTCGTCCACAATTTCGCCAGCGACCTGCCGAGGGGCGAGGCCGAGCGGCTGTGGGCTTCCCAGCGCGGCGCATCCACGGCCGCGTTCAGCACACCGTCGAAAGCGGCGGCCTGGAAGACCATCCCGTCCTGGTACTTCATCAGCACCGGCGATCAGATCATCACCGCCGCCTCGGAACTTGCGATGGCTCACCGTGCACACTCGCACATCACCGTGTTCCACGGCGGATCGCACCTGACACTGATCTCGCACCCGAACGCGGTCACCGCCGTCATCGCGTCCGCGATCTGCTCGCTTCGCTGACCACACGGCACCGGTGCACCTGGGTGGGCCGCCGGGCCGGTCCTCGGCGTCGCCCAGCTTGAAGCCCTGGACTGGCGGTACGTATGGTTACTGTAGGTGTTTGGTAGAGCCGCTTCCGTGATCGGCTTGTCATCGTATGCCCCTCGACGCCTTCACCGCGAAGGCGAAGTCATCAGTCACCCAGATCACACGTCCTGGCCGATCTTCGTCGTTCCACTGAGCCGTCCGGCAGCGAACTGCCTACACCCCCATCGCTGACCGCGATCATGCAGCAGGCAAGGAGGGCGCAGTGAATAAGGTTCTGATCACCGGGTCGGGTTCCGGATTCGGCCACGAAGTGGCGATGCGTCTCGCAGAGAAGGGATTCGATGTCATCGCATCGGTGGAGATTTATGCCCAGGTCCAGACTTTGAAGCGGCAAGCGGCCGAACGCGGAGTGGATCTGCAGGTGGAGAAGCTCGATGTCACCGACGACGGGGACCGCAGGAAAGCTCTGGCCTGGGGCATCGAGATCTTGGTGAACAACGCAGGCCTGGGCGAGGGGGGCTCGACGATCGATATCCCAGCGCTCAACATGCGCCGGGAGTTCGAGACCAACGTCATCGGGCCGCTTCTGCTGACCCAGGGCATCGCGAAGCAGATGGTCAAGCGAGGCGAGGGCCGTATCGTCTGGGTTTCGTCCAGAGAAGGCCTGAACGTCAACCCGTTCACTGGCATCTACTCCGCCTCCAAGCACGCGGTGGAAGCCATCGCCGAGACCATGAGCATGGAGTTGCAGGAATTCGGGGTCGAAGTCGCGACCGTCAACCCGGGTCCCTTCCTCACCGGTTTCAACGACCGCATGTTCCAGACCTGGGAGAGCTGGGAGGACGACCCGTCCGAGCGGCTCTTCGACTACTCAAAGCTCGCGTTCCCGCGGGCCCAGTTCGATCCCGAGGCCGTCTACGCCACGATGACCGCAGTCATCGCGGGCGAGGTCGAGACCTACCGCAACCTCGAGCCGAAGTCCATGATCGAGGAGACCAAGAACCTCCAGCAGGTCCCGTGGGACAAGAAGGTCAAGGACCGGCTCGGCACCCGGCCGGCCAGTTTGCAGAAGTCCTACGAGATGCAGCCCGAGACTCCTGTCTCTCGCTGAAAGGCGTTTGGCCCGATTACCGGGAGTCTGGTGTGCCGAGGACCGCCGGGGTTACGTTCAGCGCATGCGCTTCGGGATCATCGACCATAACGACGACACCGGACGGCCGCGCGTCAGGCAGATCGCTGAGCGGCTGGAACTGATCGAGGCCTACGACCGGCTGGGCTTCTACGCCTACCATCTGACCGAGCACCACGGGACGCCGCTGTCCGTCACGCCGTCGCCGCACCTGATGCTGGCGGCAGCAGCGCAGCGGACGTCGCGGCTGCGGCTCGGGACGCTTATCACGATCTTGTCGCTGTACCACCCGATGCGCGTCATCGAGGAGGCGGTGACGCTGGACCAGCTGTCCAACGGGCGGCTCGACCTGGGCGTGGGCCGGGGTGTCTCGCCCGCCGAGCTGGCGTTCTACGGCGTGTCGGGCGAGGAGGAGGCGCAAGGCCGGTTCGACGAAGCCTTCGCGATACTGCAGCAGGGGCTGACATCGGACAGCGTGACCTTCGACGGGAAGTACTACCAGCTACTTGACGCACCGGTCACCTCGCGGCCGGTGCAGCGGCCGCACCCGCCGCTGTGGTACGGCACCCGGACGCTGGCCAAGGCGCAATGGTGCGCGCGGCTCGGCATGCCGATGATGGCGCTGGTCCCGTCCGAGGCGGTCCGTGCGCTGACCGACGCCTACAAAGCCGGATGGATGTCGCTCGGTCGCTCCGCAGAGGACCTGCCGCCGCTGGGCATCTCCCGGAACATGGTCCTCGCGCCGACCAGCGGGGAGGCGATGAAGATCGCCAACCGGGCTTTCGTGCGATTCAGGGACAGTCTCTACCATCTCTGGGAGAAGTACGACATCCCGATCCCGCCGGCCTTGCCCGCCGAGACGTTCGAGGGTATCCACGCGATCGGCCACTTCTACGCCGGCGACCCAGCGGGCGCTCGCGACTGGGTCGCCCGCCACCGTGACATCGCCGGGATCAACTACATGGCGCTGGAAACCTGCTTCGGAGACATGGCCAGGGAGGAGGCGCTGCAGTCAGCGGAACTCCTGGCCACCGAGGTGATGCCGCACTTCGCCTGACACGCGCCCAGCGCTCATGGGCGCTTCAGGAACCGGAAATAGAACGCTCCGAATATCAGGACAATTCCGACGTTTACTATCAGCCGCGGCCAGAAGTGGTTCCTGAAGAACAGGATGTCCACGCCGACCACGATGGCCACCATCGCGAGCACGTAGAGCACGACGACCGCCTGTCTCCCCATCGTTCTTTCCTACTATGTGCGGTGGATCCGGACAAGAGCGCTGCACGGGTCCGGCCGTGCCTCCTCCAGCCGGCAGCGCTCACCATGACCAGGCACGACGTGTCCTGAAGTCTCATCCGAGGTCATGACAAATGTCATTCGTTCGTTGATGGGACCCTCGATTACTCTGGCGCGGCGGGTGCGTCAGGCTGAGCACGAGACGAAGACGACTTGAGGATGTGACATGAGTAACCGTACGGGGGCTCGCGAGAGGCAGGCGGTCAGCGGAGGGGGGCACCGGGAAGCGCGGCCGGGAGGCGGCCCGTTCGCCGCGCTGGGCCGTGTGGTGACACGCCATCCGTGGAAGGTGATCGCGGTGTGGATCATCGTCGCGGTGGCGGTCGTCGCCACCGCGCCCAAGCTGCCGACCACGACCAACGAGGCCAGCTTCCTGCCGAGCAGTTATGAGTCGATCAAGGCGCAGAACCTGGAGAACCAGGCGTTCCCGCAGGCCGGGAAGACCGACGCCGCCGCGGCCATCATCGTGTTCGCGCGCTCTGACGGCGGGCGCCTGACTCCCGCCGACAAGGCGAAGGTCACGTCGATCGCCACCACGCTGAACGGCAGGCACATCGCGAGCATCCTCAGCGTCAAGGCGGGACCGGCCTCGGCGAACGGCCTGGTTCAGACCGCGGACGTGGCCATGCCCAACAGCCTCGTGAACGGCTCGGGCACGCAGGCCGCTGACGCGGTCAAGGTACTGCGCGCGGATATCAAGCCGCTGATGAGCGGCGCGGGCTTGTACGAAGGCGTGACCGGCGCGGCGGCTCAGCAGCTTGACAGCCAGCAGTCTGGCAACAAGGCGGAGGAGGTCGTGCTGCTCGCCACGCTGCTGCTGATTCTCGTCCTGCTGCTGATCATCTTCCGGAGCCCGATCATCGCGCTCATGCCGATCATCACGATCGCGATCGTCGCCACGGTCGCACAGGGACTGATCGCCGACGTCAACAGCGCGCTGAACCTCAACGCCGACAGCCAGACGACCGTGATCCTCATCGTCGTGCTGTTCGGCATCGGCACGGACTACATCCTGTTCCTGATGTTCCGCTACCGGGAGAGACTGCGGGCCGGGGACGCTCCCAGGCAGGCGATGGCGAGCGCGGTCGAGCGCGTCGGCGAGGTGATCGCCTCGGCGGCCAGCGTGGTGATCGTCGCGTTCCTCGCTCTGCTCCTGTCCTCGCTGAGCATCTTCCGGTCGCTCGGCCCGACGCTGGCGATCGCCGTCGCGGTCACCCTCCTGGCCGCGCTCACCCTGATCCCCGCGGTGGTCGCGCTGCTGGGCACGCACGTGTTCTGGCCGTCCAAGGCGTGGCAGCGCGAGCCGAAGGGCGCCAGGTTCGCCGCGATCGGCCGCTCGCTCGGGAAGCGGGCCGGCCTGTACGCCGGCGTGTCCGGCCTGGTGCTGCTGATCCTGGCTATCAGCGCCCTCAGCTTCAAGCCGACGTTCGACCTGTCGTCGGCCGGCATCCCCAGCAATGCCGAGTCAGAGGTCGCGCTGACGGTCCTGGAGAAGGGACTGCCGCCGGGCGCGACCGAGCCGACGCAGGTGTTCCTGCACGCCACCTCGGGCCCGCTGACCGCCACGGAGGTCGCCGATTACGGGGCCAAGCTGAAGACCATGGACGGCGTGGGGGCCGTGGCGCCGGCCGCCGTGAGCACGGACAAGGCGACGGCAGAGTACACGGTGACGCTGTCGGTGGACCCGGAGTCGACGACCGCGGTGAACACGCTGAAGAACGGGCTGCGGCCGCAAGCCCACGCGGCGGCGCCGCCGGGCACGTACGCGCTGGTCGGCGGGACGACGGCGGTATTCGCCGACATCCAGGCGGCGATGAACCACGACTACGCGATCGTGTTCCCGGTCGCCGCCGTCATCATCCTGCTGATCCTCATGCTGCTGCTGCGGAGCTTGGTCGCGCCCTGGTACCTAATGGTGTCGGTCGGGCTGGGCTTCGCGGCCACGCTGGGCGCGACGGTGCTGGTGTTCCAGACGCTCGCCGGGCAGGCCGGTCTCGTCTTCCTGCTACCGGTGTACATGTACCTGTTTGTGGTAGCGCTGGGTACCGACTACAACATCCTGATGATCGCGCGATTGCGCGAGCAGGCCCGGAACGGGATGTCATCGCGGGACGCGGCGGCTGAAGCGGTCCGGCACGCTGGCCCGGCGATCGGGTCGGCCGGCCTGATCCTGGCCGGCACCTTCGCGTCGCTGATCCTGGCCGGCAACTCGATCCTCCAGCAGGTCGGCTTCGCGGTCTCGTGCGGCATCGCCCTCGCGGCATTCGTCATGGCGATGTTCTTCTCACCCAGCCTTACCGCCCTCATCGGCAACCGGGCCTGGTGGCCCGGTCACTCCGCCGATGTCAAGGTCGGGCCTCAGGAATAGGCGGTCCCGCGGGGGAACGCGGGAACGCGGGTGGCTGCCGGGCCGGTGCCGGCCCGGCAGCCCCCGCGGCTGGCGCCAGGGGTCACTCGGTGACGGTGAAGGCGGTGCCGCTGGTGATCTTGGAGGGAATGCCGATGACCTTGCCGGACTTGTTCACGGCCTCCCACGAGCCGGGCTTGTAGGACGCCAGGCTCTTACCGTTGACGGTGCACCCGGAGAACTTGACCGGGGAGTACGTGGGCGGGCTGGGCAGCGCCACCGGGTACTCCGCGTCCTCGGGCGTGCCGCCCGCGCTGGAGTCCTCGGCCGTGGTGGCGTAAGCGATCTCTACGCTGGCCGAGGACTTGGTGATCGTAATCGTGATGGCCACGTCCTCGCCGGGTGAGACCTCATGCGGGACGTTCACGGTCTTGTTCCCGACGTCGAGCACCGGGTCCCCGTAATCACCGATACCCGAGACGCAGCGGAGCCCGATTTGTACCGAGGCCGTGTCCAGGCTGGTGCCGACGTAGTAGTGCGCCACGAGTTCCGGCGTGAACACGTAGTCCCCGCTGCCGCAGGAAATCGTCGGCACCGCGATGGTGCCCTTCACCGTGAGGGACGTGGTGCCCTTGGCCACCGTGAAGTGATAGCCGGCCAGGAACAGTTCCTTCGTCGCCGTGGTCACGGGTGACGTACTCGCTCCCGCCGCCCCGGCACCCGCGGCCAGCGCCGCACTGGTCACCAGCCCCGTCGCGGCCGCCGTGATCAGCCTGGCCGCTTGCTGTCTCATCCATGACCTCCAGCATGCTCGCGGCAGGCCGCGCCAGCGCCTGCCTGAACGGGACGCACCACAACCGGGTGGATCATAGGGAGCCAAGGTGAGAGCCCTGTGACGCCGGAATGAACACCGTCATCGCTGGCGGAAGCACTCATACTCGGGCCAGGCCGCAACCCAGGGCGTCCCGTCCTGTGGTCGTCAATTTAATTGACAGTTCTTTCTAGAACGGTTACGGTCGCGTGTGCCCAAGCAGCGCGAACTCGCGAGCGACACCCGGGAAGCGCACGAGCTGACTCTGGTGATCAAAGGCGGCGACTGCGCCCGGCTCGCGGAATTGCTCAGTGCCGATCTTGACCTGGCGAACTGCCTGGTCGTGGAAGACGGTGGGGGGCGCAGCCCGCTGCACCTGCTGGCCGACGCGCCGGGCAGCCGTCCGCGAGCAAGGGAAACCGTCAGCGTGCTCGCTGCCGCCGGGGCCGACCTGAACGCCCCCGCCGTCGGGATGTGGCACGTTGAAGCGCCGCTGCACTGGGCGGCGAGCAACGACGACCTAGTCCTGATCGACGCACTGCTGGACGCGGGTGCCGACATCGAGTGCCCCGGCTCGTCTATTGGCGGCGGGCCGCCGATCCAGTCGGCGATCGGCTACGGCCAGTGGCAGGCCGTGCGCCGCCTGCATGAGCGCGGCGCGGTCGCCTCGATGTCTGGGCTCGCGGTCCTGGGACTCGCCGACCAGGTCGCTGAGTTGCTGGGCCAGACCGAGACCGACCGCGACGAGCTCAGTCTGGCCCTCTGGAACACCTGCCGGGTCGGCGACATCGTCATCGCCCGCATGCTCGTCGACAGCGGCGCGGACACCGCCTGGCGCGCGCCCTGGTCCGGTGAGACCCCGGTTGACATCGCGCGTTCCGCTAAGCAGGATCACCTGCTTCACTGGCTGGAAAGGCTTTAGGCCGGCGGTTCCTGATTTGCTGGTACGGCGATGACGCGGCCGGCCGCCGTGACAGAGGTCTGCGGCCTGGGGCGCCGGAACCCGAGCAGCGCGGTGGCGGCGGCAGCCAGGACGCAGGCTGCGCCGATGCCGACGGCCAGGCGGTATCCGTGAATGAACGCCTGGGCGGCGGCGTCCTGGTAGGCGGAGCCGAGAGCGCGCGTGACGGCACTGACGTGCGCTCCCGCCACGTTCTGCGCTTGTTTTGCCGCGGCGGCCCGGACGGAGGCCGGGAAGTGGTGGATGGTGGCGTCCCAGCGGGAGGTGGCTGCGGCCACGCCGACGCTGCCGAGCACGGCCAGCCCGACCGAGGTGCCGACCTGGCGGGAGGCGTTGACGACACCCGAAGCGGCCCCCGACACGCCCGCGGGCACGTCGCGCATGGCGACGTGAGTGACCCCGGGGACCATGACCCCGAAGCCCAGCCCGGCGAGGAGGTAGCCGATCGCGGTCAGGATGAACGGAGTGGTCGTGCCGGCCCGGCTGAGGGCGAAGACGCCGATCGCGGCGACCACGCAGCCGGCCGCGACCACCCTGGAGGCCGGGTGGCGGCGGTCGATTCGGCCGGTTAGCTGGGCCATGAGCAGGAACGGGGCGTTCATGAGGACCCAGGACAGGCCGGTGCGCAGCGGCGACCAGCCGTTGACGTCCTGGTAGAGCAAGGTCACGTAGTACATCAGGCCGCTGAACGCGGCGAAGCTGATGAGGAAGACCCCCGAAGCGCTGACGAAGCTGCGCGCGCCGAGCAGCGCCGGCGGGATCATCGGGTGCGCAGAGTGCCGCTCCCACCAGGTGAAGCAGACACCGAGCACGGCACCGGTCGCGAGGGGAACCAGAACCGGCCACGATCCCCAGGGGTGCGATGACGCCTCGACGAGCCCGAGCGTGATCCCAACCAGTCCGATGGCACTGGTCGCCACGCCGGGGCCGTCGAGACGGCGGGCGGCGGGGTTACGGGATTCCGCGACCGCGGCGAGGGTGAGCGCGACGGCCACGCCAGTGAAGGGGACATTGACCCAAAACACCGATGACCAGCCGAAGAAGCTCAGCAGGATTCCCCCGATCACCGGCCCGACCCCGAAACCGGTGCCGCCGATGGCCGCCCAGGTTCCGATGGCGCCAGCGCGGGTCTCGGCCGGGAACGTTTCGGTGATGATCGACAGCGTGAGGGCCAGCATGGCCGCCCCGCCGACCCCCTGGAGGGCCCGGAAGCCGATGAGCGCCCCGTCGCTGCGGGACAGGGCGCAGGCCACCGAACCGAGCGCGAAGATCGTGACGCCGATCAGGAAGATCCGCTTACGGCCGTAGCGGTCGCCCAGCGCACCCCCGACCGGGATCAACGCCGCGAGCGCCAGGGCGTACGCGCTGATCACCCACTCCAGGTCGCCGGGACTGGTGTGCAGGCTGTGCTGGATCGACGGGAGCGCGACGTTCACGATGGTCACATCGACTTGGATGATGAACAGCGACACGCACATGGCCAGCAAGGTCAGCCAACGGCGCTGGGACTCGCTGAAGTGGGTCAGCATCAGGGCTCCTTCTCCGCATCGGACAGACATGGCGGCTCGGCGTTTCCCAATTCTAACCAGTTGGTTAAAAGGGCGCATCTTATTTTAACCGTACGGTTAGACTGGCCTCGTGAGCACTCCGCAACCGCCCCGGGAGCGTCGCCCGCCGAGCCATGACCCGGAGGGCCGCCGGGCCGACGTGCTCAGCGCGGCGAGGCGCCTGTTCGCCAAGAACGGCTACGCCCAGACCTCAATCCGGGCCATCGCCGCCGAGGCGGACGTGAACCACGCGCTCGTGGTCACCTACTTCGGGGGCAAGGAGGCCCTGTTCATGGAGGCGGTCGGCCGCTTCCAGATCCGGCAGGACGCACTCGAAGGCAGCCTCGACGGTATGGGCGCCCGGATCGCCCGGGCGTACCTGGAGCGCTGGGAGAACATGGCCGACGACGACCCGTGGCTGGCGCTCGTGCGCTCCTCGTTCTCGCACGAGGGCAGCTACCAGCTGCTGCGTGCGGAACTGGAAGCCCAGCAGACCGTGCCGCTGCGCGAGGCTCTCGGCAGCACGGGTGAGGGACCGCTGCGCAGCGCGATGGTGGAGTGCCTGATCGCCGGCATGATCATGACCCGCTTCATCTACCGGCTCGAGCCAGCCGGTTCGCTTCCCGCCGAGGCGTTCGAGGCCGCGTTCGCCAGCTCGCTCCAGCAAGCCATCAGCGGACCTCTGCCCGCCGTCGGCTAGAACCGCGGCAAGAACGTCGCGGTCACCGGTGTCTGCCGTAGAGCGAGCCGGTGGCGCCGCCGCGTCAGCTCGATCTCACCCTCAGCCGGTCACCATTCGCACCCGGTTGTCGGTGGCGATCAGCAGGTTACCGGCACCCCCGACGGAGTGATCGCCACAGCCGCGTTAACTGAGCGAATTGCGGATCCATCCGTTCAGCCTGGCCCACCAGCATGTGCCCTCATGGAGGACGTAGCCGCCGGGTCAGTGACCGGCGATCTTGCCGCCGTCGATGTGCACGATCTCGCCGGTGACATAGGGCGACGCCTCCAGGAACAGGACACCGCCGACGATGTCGCTGATCTGGCCCGGGTGCCCGATCGGCGGAAGCTGCTCGCCCTGGTCGCCCTTGAAGCTCTCCGGCGGGTGCATCGGCGTCTGGATGATGCCCGGCGAGACCGCGTTGACCCGGATGCCCCGGGTGGCGTACTCGACGGCCAGCGACCGGGTGACCGCGGCCAGCCCGCCCTTGGTCAGCGCGGCCAGCGCGGCCGGCGCGTGGGAGTCGGCGACGTCGGCGATGGTCGCCGAGATGTTGACGACGTGGCCGCCGCCCCGCTTGAGCATCTCGGCGATGGCGCGCTGGCTCACCCAGAAGAACCCGGCCAGGTTGACCCCGGTGACCAGGTCGTAGTCCTGCGCGGTGTACTCGGTGAACGGCTTGGACACGAATACACCGGCGTTGTTCACCAGCGTGTCGACGCGCCCGAACCGGGTCAGCGCCTCGGTGATGATCCGGTCGGCGGTCGCCGCCTCGGAGATGTCTCCCTCGACGGTAGCCACGGCCGGGTCGTCGGAGGGCTTGATGGTGAGGGCGTTGGTCACGACCGCCCAGCCCTGCTCGCGGTACCCGTCGACGATGCCGGCCCCGATGCCGTGCGAGCCCCCGGTGACGATGGCGACCTTCTGTCCGTTCTCGCTCATGCGCTCGTCCTTCCCCCTCGGGCAGATATGCATTCAGGTCCCGGCGATGTGCGGCCGTATGATCGCAGTGAGATGAGCGACACGACCCCGGCCTTAGACGAGGCGTTCGAGCGGATGGCGGCCGCCAGCTTCGAACTGCCGAACGGGTTCGTCAATCACGGCGCCATGGCCTGCGAGGCCCTGGCCATGCTTGACTGCGCCGACGACATCGACAGCTGGGCGCGAAGGTTCGCCCGGGTGGGCGGCGTGCGGGTCGAACCGGTGGCGTCGGCCGGCTTCGAGTGGCGGCAGGCCCTTGGCGCGTACGACCGCCTTCCCGAGTGGATCGGGTACTTCGCGCGGGCCGTCGACGACGGGGGCTGGGCGGGCGTGGTCGAGACGTGGGTGCCCCGGCTGATGCCGGCCCTGAGCACGGCGCTGTTTCACGGCGCCATCAGGACCGCCCACGCCGTTCGGGCCATCGACGCGATCGACACACCGGCGCGGCGCGGGGAACTGGCCCGGGCCCTGGGCTACTGGGCGGCCCGCTATCGAGCCGGGCCATCAGCCGGGCCGCAGGACCCCATCGATGATCCCCGGAGTGCGGTCGTCCAGGCCGCAGCCGACGGTGCCCGCCGCTACCTGACCCGGCCCAGCATCCTGCATCTGCACGGCGTAACCGGCGCGATGGCGGTCGAGATCCTCGTCGGCCACATCCCGGCCACGGCGGCCGCCGCCGCACTGGCCCAGGTGCACGCCGAGCACGCCAGGCTGTACGCAGGCGTCGCCCCGGTCGACGATCCCCACCCGGCCAGCGCGCCGGGCGATCAGCTCGTCCCGGCCGCCGTGCACAGCCTGGACCCGCACCAGGTCAAGCTGGTCGAGGCCTGCCAGCGAGGGCTAGCGGCCACCGGTGACCCGGCCTTCGCGGCTGCGGCGCAAACAGTCACCGGCCTGCGCTGACCGAGCGGAATCGGAACGGGCAAGCCGACGGGGGGGCCCGGCGTGTCGTAACCCCCGGCCCACCAAGCCGACGGGGTGGCCCGGGGGGTCGTAACCCCCGGCCCACCCAGCCTGCTATTCCCCCTGCGCGCAGCTCCTGATTCGGATGACGCTGCTCGCCCCTACGAATGCAGAGAACACCCTCGGTGTGCAGCCCCTACGCAGACCGCGTGGACGAGATGTAGAGCGCAGTGCAGCACGCAGGTGGCGAGCCACCGCGCCGTGCGAGTAGGCCACCCGGCCTTGACCCGATTTCATCGTATTTCGGATGGCCGAAAACCCGGTCTTGCTGGGTCCGAATTCGGTCGGCGCGTACATATCATGGATATGTTGCCCCACAATTAGGGCATATCACCCCAGAAAATGACTGGGTCCCATGATAAGTCGCCGACCCGGGCCGATCAGAGCTCGCCGCGAGGGGTGGCGGGGCCCAGGGCGGGGCCCAGGGCGGGGCCCAGGGTGAAGGCGGGCTGCGGGAGGCGGCGCTCGTCGGCCGGGGCGCCACGGTCGTCGGCCGGGGCGCCACGGTCGCAGCCGGGCCGGCCACGGTCGCAGCCGGGCCGGCCACGGTTAGCGCGTGTTCGACGGGGAATCCTCAGGACTGGCCACGGGGGTCTGGGGAGCTAACCGCTTATGCATGGCCGCATTCAGGCGGCCTATCAAATTCAGATGGGCAAAGTATTTGCCGAAAACAAGGCGAAAGCGAGCTATGACATGCCTGGCTTCACCGTCGGAAATTATCTCGCAGTACGGCTCCAGCAGATAGGCCTCAAGCACTACTTCATGGTTCCGGGCGACTACAATCTTCGCCTGCTCGATGAACTCCTCTGGAACAAGGAAGTCGAGCAGATCGGCTGCTGCAACGAGCTCAACGCGTCCTATGCCGCCGAAGCTTATGCCCGGGTCCACGGGTGCGGCGCCGTGATCACCACCTTCAACGTGGGCGCGTTCTCGGCGCTCAACGGCGTGGCCGGCGCCTACGCCGAGAGCCTGCCGGTGATCTTCGTCTCCTCCGGCCTCAACACCAACGACGACGCCGAGAACCATCTGCTGCATCACACGACCGGCACGCACGACCACTCCTACCAATACGAGATGTTCAAGTACGTGACCTGCGCGGCGGTCCGTATTCTGCACGCCGACAACGCGCCAGCCATGATCGACCACGCCATCAGCACCGCACTGCGCGAGCGCAAGCCCGCCTATATCGAGATCGCGTGCAACCTTTCCGACGCCATGTGCCCCGAGCCGGTGCCGTTCGAGATGGCGCTGCCGGTGAACAACCACAGCAACTCCGCCGCGCTGGCCGCGGCCGTCGACCGCGCCAGCACTCTGCTCAACGAGGCCGGCCGGCCGATCCTCCTGGCCGGGGTTCACCTGCGCTCGTTCGGCGCCATCGACGCCTTCCGGGAACTCGCCGAGAAACTGGGCTGCGCGGTGGCCGTCATGCCGAACGCGAAAGGCTTCTTCCCCGAAGACCACCCGCAGTACATCGGCACCTACTGGGGGCCGGTGAGCAGCCCCGGCTGCCAGCCCGTCATGGACTGGGCCGATGCCATCCTGGCCGCCGGACCGCTGTTCACCGACTACACGACGTCGGGCTGGACCGGCGTTCTGCCCCGCGAGCACCTGATCGACGCCCAGCCCCGGCACGTGCGGCTCCCGGACGCCGAGTACACCAACGTCGCGCTGGAGGAGTTCCTCTCCTCGCTGGCCAAGAAGGTCCGCCGGACCGACGCCACCCTGGTCGAATATCACCGCATCACGCCCACCGGGCCGGCCCAATCGGCATCCGCAGATGCCGACCGCTCGAGCCCGCTGACCCGGGCCGACCTATGGCGCCAGATCGAACAGGATCTGGACTCCAGAACGACACTTCTGGTCGAGACCGGCGATTCCTGGCTCAACGGCATGCAGGTCCACCTGCCCGACGGCGCCCGGTTCGAGATCGAGATGCAGTGGGGATCGATCGGCTGGGCGGTCCCGGCCTCGTTCGGCTACGCGATGGGGCTGGAACCGGACCGCCGGCTGGTCTCGGTCATCGGTGACGGTTCGTTCCAGGTCACCGCCCAGGAAGTAGCGAACATGATCCGCTACGGCCAGGAAACCACGATCTTCCTGGTCAACAACCGCGGCTACGTCGTCGAATCGGAGATCCACGACGGCCCGTACAACTACATCAAGAACTGGGACTACGCCGATCTCATCTCCGCGTTCAACGCCGGCGACGGCCACGGCCTGGGCCTGCGGGCCACCAACCCACGCGAACTGACCGAGGCGATCAGCAAAGCACGCCAGCACACCGGCGGCCCGGTCCTGATCGAATGCCAGATCGCCCACGACGACTGCAGTCCTAACCTGCTCAAATGGGGATCGGACGTGGAACGGGCCAACGCTCGCCCGCCCGTGGAGGTGTGAGCCGCTTCGGGTTTCCGTCTTGAACGGTACGGTCCGCTGGCGGCTGCGGCCAGCGGCAGGCCGAAGGTAGTTTCAGTTCTCCCTCGAGAAGATCCGCAGGAAGAACAGGAACACGTTGAGTATGTCCAGGAAGATCGACGCGGCCAGCAGCGGCGCGGAGTTCATGTCCTGATTGCGGCGCAAACGCTGGAAGTCGAACATGGTGAAGACGGCGAAGATCGCCAGGCCGAGCACCGAGTAGATCAGCGCGCCGCCCGGGATATGAACGAAGATCAGCACAATGCCGAACACGATGAGAGCCAGCAGTGCCCAGAAGGCAATCCGGGCGGCCGCCGACAGGTCGCGCCTGGTGGCGTAGCCGGCCGCCCCGAATCCGCCGATGAACAGCGCGGTAGCGCCGCCCGCCTGCCACAGCGCGCGCGTGTCCATGCTCGCGTAAAAGGCCAGCGTCTGCGCGAAGGCCAGCCCGATCAGCAGGCCGAAGGCGGCCAGCAGCCCGACGGTCAGGCCCTGGGACCGGCGCGCCGAGAACCGCATGCCGATCAGGCAGGCGAAGGCAGCGACGAACCAGATGATCCCCGTCCCGCCGCTGATGTTGCGGCCCAGGTAGGCGCCGAGCGCGAACAGGGCGGCAGTCAGCGCGACGTATCCCATGGTCTGCGCGAAAACGGTGTGGGCCTGGTCGCGGCTGGATACCCCGATTCCCGGGTAGCTATATGAGTCGCTCATGACGTCCTTCTTTGCGCCGATCGGTGTCGGTGGTTTGGGGGGGTGATCGGTGGGCCCGCGAGTGTGCAGGCCAGCGCGGCGTAGCGGTGGCGCTCAGAGCCTAACTTGCCAGCAGCCAGAAAGCTGTTCCGGTTCCCGCCCCGTAGGCCAGGTGGGCGCCCAAATCCTCGGCCAGGGTCGGCAGGTTGTACTCCCAGATCGGCTTGTACAGCCCACCCTCCGGGAGCAAGAGGTATCCGGTGGCCCACACCGTGGCGCCGAAGGGCAGCCCGTAGAGGGCACGGGACCTGCGCAGTGACCCGGCCAGTACACCGTAGGCAGCCCCCCACACCGATCCGTAGCCCCAGTGCATGGCGGTGCTGATGAGCCAGGCCCAGCGGTCGGGGATTTTGCGTTGCGTGAAGCCCTCAATCACCCGCTTGGCCACCAGCCCGGGGTCGGGGGCCTTCTCCCAGTTCTCGATCGGCGCGAACTCCCAGGCCAGCGGGTCATCTTCGGCACCGGAGCGACGGTGCATCAGGTACCGGAACGTGTCCATGCTGACGGTCCCCACGACCCCGGCCAGGAAGCCAGCCGCGACCGCGGCCAGCGGCGTCATCGGGTGCTGCCGGCCGCCCGCCCCGGGTCCGATCGCCATCCCACTGCTATCCCCCAGCCGCGGGACGCCGACACCTGGCGGTTGCCGGCGCCTTCAGCGTGTGGCGGGCACCGGGACGCCGGTGGCTGGGCGGCCCCCCTCGGCGGCGAGCAGCAGGAAGGCGGCGGCCCGTTCAAATGTCTCCCCGACGGGGCGGCCGGCCAGTTGAGCCTGATACGCCCGGTACCGCGTCATCTCCCAGGCCTGCCCGCGAGGTGGAAGCGGTGCGAGGGCCGGCCGCCGGACGGACTTCCACGTCCAGGCCATGATGCCGTCGCCAGGGCCGGAACGGCTTTCCGCGGGCTGGATGAAGTCAGCGGGATCGAGGTACTGACCCATGCGGTTCCGCACGAAGCGCAGACCGCTCAGGGTTCCCTCGATCAGCCGGCGCTCCGCACCAGGCTGACCAGTCATTACCTGGTCGTAGGTGTCAGGGTGATAGCGCACCAGCGTGGCATCGACGATGGTGACCCACCACATCGCCTCACTGATCGCCGCGAACGCCCGGGGCCGGTCCCGTCCGGTAACCCGCGCCAGCCGCCCGGTCGCATCCCGCATCGCGGTGATGGCCCAGTCAAACGCGCTCGCCTCGGCTTCGGGATCCCTGGTGTTCTCGCGGTTCCACGCGACCCGGCAGCGAGCCGAGCAGAACCGGGCGTGCTCACGCCGCGGCGTGAACACGGTGCCGCACTGCTCACAGACGCGAGTATCAGCCATCAACTCATGTTACGCGTAACAGTGCCCCCGCCGCGGACCGGCACGCCCCGCCCGCCGGATCCGCCCACCGGATCCGGAGCAGCCGCCGTCCTACAGGAGGAACGGGATGAGCATCTTTGTCCGGCTTCGGTACTCCGGGTACGCCTTGGGGAAGGTGGCCGTGAGGTTCCGCTCCTCGACGGTCCCGCAGTAATAGAAGTACGCGATCAGCGCCGCGACGACGATCAGGCCGAGCAGGTTGTTGACCAGCGCGGTCCCCAGCATCGCGGTCAGCAGTCCGGAGTAGATCGGGTGGCGGACGAACCGGTAGGGGCCCGAGGTGACGAGCTCTGGATCGACCCGCTGACTGGTTGGCATACCCCAGTTGCGGCCAAGGTTCAGGCGGGCCCAGACCGCGAGCGCGATCCCGCAGGCGAACAGAAACGCCCCAATCGCCCCGAGGATCAAGCTGTGCACAGCCAGGCTGCCGCCGTGGAGGACGCCAGCGATCACGAACACCCCCACCGCGCTAACGCCAGTCAGCCGGGTTCGCCACCCGCCGCTGACGCTCTCCTTGCTGGTGGAGGCCGACGCGAGCCAGTAGATCCAGAAGACGATCCAGGCCGAGCCGATGACGAGCTTCAGCGTGTGCATGCTAGTTCTCCGGCTTCTCGCACCGCCGCTGCTGAGCGGACGTTGATCACGGTATGCCGGGTTCCGCTCGCTGTCATCGGCTCCCGGATGGATCCGGGCTCCTCCACCCCTGGGTTGATGCTGCCTCAGCACCCGGCACGCCGCCGGGTGCTGAGGCAGCTCACGCTAGGGTTTTAGCCGGGTTCCAGCGCGCAGGTGACAAGGACCGCCGGTGAACGCAGACGACAGCGCCAGAATGCGAGACCTCCTGGCCAGCAACCGCACCATGCTGGCCTGGATCCGGACCGCGCTCTCGCTCGCCGGCCTGGGCTTCGTCGTGGCCAAGTTCGGCCGGACCCCGGGCATGATCCACCTCGCCGACGGCGTGGGGATCACCCTGGCCCTGTTCGGCCTGCTGTTCACGATCATCGGCTACGCCCAGCACCGCGAGGTCTTGACCTCCGAAGCCGTCCCGCGGGGCGCGCCGGTGCCAATCCGCTGGCCCGCGGTCATGGCGGCCGCCTGCTGCGCCCTGTCCTGCGCGCTCCTGGCCGCGTACCTGGCCGTCAGCACCTGAGCGATGCCGTACTAGAGGAGACAAGAAAATGACCGACAACGAGGCCGGCGTCGTCACCAAGCTCAGCCCGCGATCTGTGGCCGGCACCGTCGCGCGCCTGAAGGACCTGCTGGCCGCGAAGAACCAGAAGCTGTTCGCGGTGATCGACCAGCGCGCCGAGGCCCAGCAGGCCGGGCTCGACCTGCGGGACACCGTGCTCGTGATCTTCGGCAGCCCGGCCGCGGGCACCCCGGTCATGGACGCCGTGCCGCTGTCAGCGCTCGACCTGCCGCTCAAGGTCCTGGTCTGGGCCGACGGGGAGCAGGCGAAGGTCTCCTACTACTCGCCGGGCGCGCTGGCCGCCCGCCATCATCTGCCCGCCGACCTGGCCGCCCGGCTGGCCGGCATCGATCCGCTGACCGACGCGCTGGTCGCCCCGTAACGCGATGCTCCTCAGCCGGAGGATCTGATCACCGGGCGGCGTCGGCCGCTTCGGTGCGTCCATCCAGGACCGGCGGCGGGGCGTCCAGGCCGCAATGCAGCACCGGCGCTCGGGCTTCGGCGGCCGCCGGCTTGGCCCGGCTGGGGTTGCGTATGGTGACCGCGGCCAGGATGCCAGCCAGGACGCACAGGCCCGCCGTGATGAACGAGGCCTTGCGGAAACCCGCCGAGAACAGCGCCCGGTTCAGGTAGGAAGCGCCGGTGAGGCCGGCCACGGCCGGGAGGACCGCGACCGCGATCAGCCCGGCGGCCCGGGAGACGTCGTTGTTGACCGCGGAGGCCATCCCGGCGCGCTCGGGCGGAGCGGCGGCCAGGACCGTCGACGTCAGCGGGGCCACGTTGATGGCCAGGCCGAATGCGAAGACCACCACGGCCGGGAACACCTCGGTGAGATAGTTCCCTGAGTAGCCGATCCGGGCGAAAAGCACTAGGCCAGCCCCGATCACCAGCGGGCCGACGCTCATCTGCAGGCGGGGCCCGATCCGCGCGGCCAGCGCCCCCGAGCGGGCGGACAGCAGGAGCATGATCAGCGTCACCGGGAGCAGGGAGATGCCCGCTTCCAGGGCGGTGTAATGCGACACCTGCTCCAGCTCGATGGGCAGCAGGAACAGCGCGCCACCCAGGGCACCGTAGACCACGAAGGTCACCACGTTGGCCGCGCTGAACTGGGTCGAGGCGAACATGCCCAGCGGCAGGAGGGGCTCGCTGGCGAGGCGTTCCCTGAGCAGGAACCCGGCCAGCAGTACCACCCCGCCGATCAGCGCGACCAGCGTGACCGGCCTGCCCCAGCCGGACGCCGGGCCCTCGATGAGCCCGTAGGTCAGCCCGACCAGCCCGACGGTGACCAGCCCTCCCCCGGCGATGTCGAGCCTTCCGGTCACGTCGGGATCGCGGGACTCCGGGACGTGCCTGGCCGCCACGGCCAGGACCACGGCGGCCAGCGGGAGGTTGATGATGAAGATCAGGCGCCAGGACACCGCGGCGATCAGCCACCCGCCGAGGAACGGGCCGATGGCGGTCCCGACGCCAGCGAAGCCGGACCAGGCTCCGATGGCCTTGCTGCGGTCTTCCTCGCGGAATGACGCTTCCAGGATGGCCAGGCTGCCCGGAGCCAGCAGCGCGGCGCCGATGCCCTGCACGGCCCGGGCCAAGATCAGGATCGGCGCGTCGGGGGCGGCGCCGCACAGGGCCGAGGCCGCGGCGAACCAGGCCACGCCGATCATGAAGATCTTTTTGCGCCCGTACCGGTCGCCGAGTGCCCCGGCGAACAGCAGCAGGCCGGCCAGCGTGAGCGTGTACGCGGTGAACACCCACTGCAGGGTGGCCAGGCTGGCGTGGAAGTCGCGGCCGATGGCGGGCAGCGCGATGCCCACGACGGTGGCGTCGATCGCGGCCAGGGAGGAGCCGAGAATGGTGGCCACCAGAACCCAGCGGCCGCGGCTGCTCGCGTAGCTGAGCTCGTCCGAGCTGGTGGGCGTGGGCACCGGGTTACGCGCCATACTCCCCAATATCCTCCGTCCTCCCGCTAGTGATCACGCGCCCGGAAGACTATGCCACCCAGGATGGCAAACCCGATCAAGCAGCCGCTGGCGTCAACCGACTGTGACGGCCGGCGGCGGGAACCCGGCCCGATCGAGACGGGTCAGACGGCGCCGGCGATCGCCTCCTCGATCGCGGCCTGCACCTCCGCCGGGCGCTCCATGTGCGGCATGTGGCCGGCGCCGTCGATCAGGTGGACGGCCGCGCCGGCCACGGCCTCGGCCTGCGCAGACGGGATGATCCGGTCCTCGGTCCCCCAGACCACGGTGACCGGCACCGCGCCGCCGATCGCCGCGGCCACCGCGGCGGCGTCGATGCCCTGCGTCTGGCCGTCCGGCGAAAGCAGCGTGCCGAGCAGCGTGTGCAGCGCCTCATCGACGCCGTCGATCCGCTTGTAGGCCAGCAGGTCGTCGACCACCTGCCGGGTGACCAGGCTTTCATCGGCGAACAACTGGCCGACCACCGGCTTGAGCTCGCGGCGGGTCGCCGCGTCGGCGAAGCCGCGCAGGTATCCCGCGTTGATCTCGGGGCCGAAACCGGCCGGGGCGATCAGCGTCAGCGACCGGATGCGCGCCGGGTCCCTGGCCGCGGCCGTGAGCGCCACGACACCGCCCAGCGAGTGCCCGGCCAGGTGCGCGCGGTCGGCCCCGATCGCGTCGAGCACGCCGATGACGGCGTCAGCCAGCAAGCCGACGGAGCCGTCGCCGACGTCCTTGGACGAGGTGCCGTGCCCGGGCAGGTCCAGCGTGTACACCCGGTGCTTCCCCGCCATCGGCGCCTGCAGGAACAGCCACGAGTCGCGGTCGCCGCCGTAGCCGTGGACGAGCAGCACCACGTCGCCATCCCGGCCCGCCCCGACATAGCGGACCTGCCTGCCGCCGACCTCGGCGGTCTCAACCGCCGGCTCGCCCTCGGCCTCGTCTGGCACACCGGCGTCGATGACCGCGCGGGCCTGCTCAGCGGCCGTTT
>Ga0335075_10001242_pt1 | contig 42335 bp, 37 predicted proteins | sample Lox_Sample_24_FD_206723 | JGI IMG/M metagenome (GOLD analysis project Ga0335075, IMG submission 206723) | Soil microbial communities from Loxahatchee National Wildlife Refuge, Florida, United States - Lox_Sample_2.4 | ecosystem: Environmental > Terrestrial > Soil > Wetlands | place: USA...
TCGGCGTCGTCGCAATACTTTCCATCTGCAGCTCGCCGGCCACGCGGCGCAACTGTCGCTGCGGCAGTTCTTTCAGCTCAGCCGTGCTCACCGAAAGCCGGTCGAGGAACCGCTGCGCCTGCTCGGCTCGCGTAACGCGGTCAGCGATCAACGGCAACGCCGGACTCTGCGCGATCGCCCGCCCGAACAGCCCGTCGGCGGCGGGGCTGGCTAGCAGCGCCAATACCGAAGTGGCGCTGGCTGATTCGCCGAACACGGTGACGCGATCCGGGTCGCCGCCGAAGCCGGCGATGTTGTCACGCACCCAGGCCAACGCGGCGAGCTGATCGCGCAGACACAGATTGTTGTCGAAGCCCTCGCCAAGGTCGCCGAGCTCGAAACCACCGAACACCCCGACCCGTTAGGTCACGTTCACGACGACCACGTTGCCGTTGGCGGCCATCCGCGACCCGTTGTAGTGCCGCAATTGTCCGGCGCCATTGAGGAACGCTCCCCCGGGAATCCACACCATCACCGGCAGCGACCCGGACACATCCGGTGACCACACCGCGACGCCGCCTTCGGCGGTGCCACGAAGATCTCCAACCGTCGTGTGCGCAAGAGCAGGAACTTCGGCAACCGCGGGCACGCCTGAATCGTAGTGTGCGAAGCTGATCCCGCCGGGCTCGCAGTCCCTGAGAGCCGCGACATATACGCAACGGAGAATGCGATGACCTTCAACGAGGGTATGCAGATCGACACCAGCACGACGTCGGCATCCGGCGGCGGTGGCGGACGGATAATGGCGATCGGCGGCGGACTGGGCGGACTGTTGTTCCTTGTCGTGGCGCTGCTGCTCGGTGTCGACCCCGGCAAAGTGGCGACCCAGCTGCCGATGAACACCAGCCAGGACGTGGCACCGGGCTTTGACCTGAACCAGTGCCGTACCGGAGCCGACGCCAACAAATACGTGCAGTGCCGGGTGGTGGCCACCGGCAACTCCGTCGACGCGGTCTGGAAACAGCTGATGCGCGGATACACCCGACCCCGGGTGCGGCTGTTCAGCGATCAGGTCAACACCGGCTGCGGACCGGCCACCACCGCGGTCGGACCGTTCTACTGCCCGGTGGACAAGACCGCCTACTTCGACACCGGCTTCTTCCAGGTACTGGTCGACCAATTCGGTTCCAGCGGTGGGCCATTGGCGCAGGAGTACGTGGTCGCTCACGAGTTCGGCCACCATGTACAGGATCTGCAGGGGATCCTCGGCCGTGCCCAGCAGGGCGCGCAAGGCGCGGGCGGCAACGGCGTGCGCACCGAGTTGCAGGCCGACTGCTATGCCGGGGTGTGGGCGCACTACGCGTCGACCGTCAAGCAGGAGAGCACCGGTGTGCCGTATCTGGAACCGCTGAGCGACAAGGACATTCAAGACGCGCTGTCGGCGGCGGCCTCGGTGGGCGACGACCGGATTCAGCGAGCCGCGACCGGCCGCACCAGCCCGGAGTCGTGGACGCACGGCTCTTCAGAACAGCGCCAGCACTGGTTCACGGTCGGCTACCAGACCGGTGACCCCAACCAGTGCGACACCTTTCGTGAACCGAACCTCAACTAGCTCAGAACAGCGTCGCTTGTAGCGTCTCGCTGGCCGGGTGCGGCGGAGCGGCATCGAATCGTCGCTGATCGCCGCCAAGCCGGTACTTGGCGATCAGCGGTGCCGCCCTGGCCCGTAGCGCGTCTCGGTACGACGGCGGCAAATATGCGCCGCGCCGGTATAACTCGCGATACGGGCCGACCAGCTGCGGGTGGGTACGCGCGAGCCAGGACATGAACCATCCGCGCGTCGATCCGCGCAAATGCAGCCCGAACACCGTGACACCGGTCGCCCCGGCCAATGCGATCTGGCGCAGCAGGCCGTCGAGATGCTCGACGGAATCAGTCAGGTGCGGCAGCACCGGCGCCACCATCACGTGGCAGTCCAGGCCGGCATCGCGGATCGCCGCGATCAACCCGAGGCGGGACTGCGGCGTGGGAGTACCGGGCTCGACCTGCTTGTGCAGTTCAGGATCACCGACCGCGAGCGAGACGGCGAGGCTCACCGGCACCTGTCCGCTGGCGTCGACGATCAGCGGCAGGTCACGCCGCAGCAGCGTGCCCTTGGTCAGGATCGACAGCGGCGTGCCCGACCCCGCCAGTGCGCCGATGATGCCCGGCATCAATGCATAACGCCCCTCGGCGCGCTGATAGGGATCGGTGTTGGTGCCCAACGCGACGGTCTCGCGGCGCCAGGATCTGCGGCCCACCTCGCGCCGCAACACATCGACGACGTTCGTCTTGACGACGATCTGGGTGTCGAAGTCGTTGCCGTAGCCCAGATCCAGGTATTCGTGGGTGGGCCGGGCGAAACAGTTGTCTTCCCTGTCAAGTCCACGGGTGTTGCGGATGGGAGTCGCTGCGAGGGAGCGAGTCGACCGAGGCGATCTCCATCAGGAGGGGCGCTCGCGCACGATGAGGCGAAGTCCAGCGTCGATCGCGTTGAGATTTAGGAGATCTCGATGCCGGGTCTGCCAGGCACCCGTGTCGAGATCCCGGCGCAGGCAAGCGACTCCAGACTGGATGTCCTTCGCGGTCAGCCGTGCCAGACCTGAGATGCAACCGCGGACGTCGGGGTCAAGGTAGGCCGCCGGTCGACGGCAGTAGGCCGGGCCGAAGCCATCCGAGCAATCGTGAGGCACGAAAACGGTTTCGACGCGGTCGGCGCCAATGACCTCGACTACCCGCTCAATAGGTAGTTCAGACGCGGCCGAGACGCCAACGGCGGCGGGGAAGTACTCCTGCCATAGCCAAAATTCGGAGTGGATGGCCGGCTCGTAGGCAAAAACGACGACTCGGCGAGCGACGCGGACAAGTTCGCGCAATCCGGCGACCGGATCAGACCAATGATGAATCGTCAGGATCGCCGTGGCCGCGTCGAAGCTCTGAGCGGCGAGCGGTAGGCGCTCAGCGGCTGCCCTGACGCAAGGCGCTGCATCTGGGGCCGTTGCTTGACCATCTCCTCTGAGGGCTCCACAGCGAGGACGACGCGATCGGTGGGCTCGGAATCAGCATGACCGCCACTGTCGTGTCGCGATGATTGGGATGGGTTTCGCCCCATGCTGACACCCCTGATGACGTGACTGAACGAGTGACCAACGACCCGGGGGCAGGGCTATAGGGTGTCGGTCATGTGGACGCGGTTTCGCTGGTGGATCGGCGTGTGCGTGCTCATACCGCTGCTGGCCGTGTTGCGCGCTCCCGGGGCCTCAGCGGCACTGGCGTTGGGCGGTGGGGCCGGCATCATTGTCGACGGCCACTATTGCACGCTGACCACGATCGGCCACGACAAGACCGGGCAGCTAGTCGGTTTCACCGCCGCACACTGCGGCGGACCTGACGCACCGGTCGTTGCCGAGGGCTCCGAAGACGTCGGTCCCCTGGGCACTGTGGTGGCCGCCAACGGCGACCTGGATTATGCGGTGATCAAATTTGAGGCGGCCAAGGTGACCCCGATCGCGAACTTCGCCGGTTTCGTCATCAACGGCCTCGGCCCCAACCCGGAACGGGGCCAGCCAGAGTGCAAACTAGGCGCCGCCACCGGTGACTTCTGCAGCCACAACAGTACCTTCCCCGGTCCGGGCCCGACCATGACCATGTCGGGGCTCTTTCAGCCGGGCGATGACGGTGGCCCGGCTACCGCCGACAACCTGCTAGTCGGCATGATTCGCGATGGTTGGATCATCTCGGGCTGGCCGGGCATGGCCGACATGCCAAAGACGCATCTGACGAAGTTCAGCGCGATCCTCGACGACGTCAATACCACCGGCGGCCCGGGCGCCGGGTTCACACCGGTCCCGGCCTGATACCGCAGTCCACGGCAACCTGCGCGGACAGTCATATTCGAGCTGGGTCAACTTTGGACGGCTTATTCGGTGACTGGAGTCGCCCTGTGCCGCGGGGAGAATGTCGATATTTGTCGATCCGGTGTTTTCCGGCGACCTCCGTTTGGGGTGATTTCCAACTTCGGCGGCCGGGCAGGTGCCAGATGTTCCGCGGGCACCGCTGGCGCCGTACTGCACTACGTCGACAAAAGGTCGTACCGAGCTTTCGCGACCGCTGTTGGAAAACCGCTACCTCGATGTGGTCCAGATTCCACAGATATTTTGCAAGGCGATCCCCAGCCCTGCGCCTACCGAGTAGGCCAGTGAGATCACTTCAGCCCAGAACCCGTTACGCCATGGCATGCTCCCGTGGCGCCTGATACCCTTCCGTGCCAGTTCCTGACGTGGATCGATGATTCGCATGGGGGTTTTGCGATGCCTTTTCATGGTGTATCCCGGTTAGCTCCCGGTGCGGTTCTTGTTGGCGGGGCCATCGCCACGGCCGTGATGCTCGGGTCGGGTGCCGCTCACGCCACACCCGGTGATGACGTTGTCGGTGCGGCGGCCGCCGCCGACACGACTAGCTCGGATAGCCTGTTGAGCACCGCCGCAACGGATTTCACCGACGCCAGCACCACGCTCGCCGCCATCGACGTCTCCGAGGCCCCAAGCCAGTTTCAGTCTGGGTTTCCTGAGTTCATCAGCGACCAAATAGGCATGTTGAACACGGATGTGCAGACCTTGAACGATTCGGTGGGGCCGGTCGAGTCCACGGTGTTGACGGACTCCGGTCCGCTATCGAGTCTGATCGACCAGTGGTATTTCGACCCGCTCAACCAGGGCTGGGCCTCTGACGCCAGCGCTTTGCTCACCGCCGATCAAGCACTCGACACCGCGGTCATCGGCGGTTCGGCATCAGACATCACCAGCGCGCTACAACAGGTCGATCTGGCTGAGAGCCAGGTTCTCCCCACCGAATTCGAGTCGATACCGCTTATTGTCCTTGCCGATTTACTCGGCGACGGATCTGGTGCTGCTGCCGCTGGCGCTACCCCGGACTTCTTCGACCTTCTGTTGGGGTTGTAACGCCGTGGGGAAGTAGAAGTGCTCAGCGCCGCTACCACCGTTGCCGCCCGCCGCTGCCGCCGCGATGATTGGGCTGGGTTGCGCCACAAGCTGACACCTCTGACAACGTGATTGCACAAATGACCATCGATCGGGGCCAGGGTTACAGGGTGCGGACGATGCGAGTGGGATATCCCTGGTGGATCGGCGTGTGCGTGCTCATGCCGCTGTTGGCCGTGTTGTGTGCTCCCGCCGCCTCGGCGGCGCTCCCATTGGGTGGTGGGGCGGGCATCATCGTCAACGGCACCTATTGCACCCTGGCCACGATCGGCCACGACAAGACGGGGGAGCTGGTGGGTTTCACCGCCGCGAGCTGCGGCGGACCTGACTCCCCAGTCGTCGCCGAGGGCTCTGAAAATCTCGGCCCGGTGGGCACCGTGGTGGCCGCTAATGGCGCCCTGTATTACGCAGTGATCAAATTCGACCCCGCCAAAATCACCCCGATTGCTAACTTTGCCGGCTTCGTCATCAACGGCATCGACACCGGCCCCCACGAGTGGCACCAGCCAGCGTGCAGACTCGGGGCCGCTACCGGTTACTTCTGCACCGGCATCGGTTCCTTGCCCGGTGCAGGCCCGCGAATGACCATGCCGAGGGGCAACTATCAAGCCGGCGATAACGGTGGACCGGTCACCTCCAATGATCTGCTGATCGGCCTGATCACCGGCGGTACTTTCGTGCCCGGCGATCCTCTGGGAGCGGTCCCGTTCGAAATCACACAGATGGCGAAATTGAGCGCGATCCTCGATGACGTCAACTCCACCGGTAGCCCCGGTGCCGGATTCACGCCGATCCCGGCCTAACTCTGCCGCCTCTATTGGCAGCGGAGCGGAGGTGACCCGCCGGCCACGGATTCGAAAGGACCGTCGGGCACCTGGGCAGGGCTATAGGGTGTGGATGATGCGGGTGGGATATCGCTGGTGGATCGCCGTTTGTGTGCTGATGCCGCTGCTGGCCGTGTTGCGTGCTCCTGCCGCCTCGGCGGCGCTCCCATTGGGGGGCGGGGCAGGCATCATCGTCAACGGCACGTATTGCACCCTGAACACGATCGGCCACGACAAGACGGGGGAGCTGGTGGGTTTCACCGCCGCGAGCTGCGGCGGACCCGATTCTCCGGTCGTCGCTGAAGGCTCTGAAAGCCTCGGCCCCGTGGGCACCGTGGTGGCCATTGCCAACGACCCTTCGCTGAAGTACGCGGTGATCAAATTCGACCCCGCCAAAATCACCCCGATCGCCAACTTCGCCGGCTTCGTCATCAACGGCATCGGCCCTGACCCGGAATGGCACCAGCCCGAGTGCCGGCTCGGCGCGGCCACTGGTGAATTCTGCAGCGGCAACAGCACCATTCCCGGCCCCGGCCCGTACATGGCCATGCCGAGGGGCAACTATCAGCCTGGCGATAACGGTGGACCGGTCACCTCCGATGGCCTGCTGGTCGGCCTGATCGCCAGCGGCATGTTCGTCCCTGGCGATCTTCAGGGAGCACCTTCGAATCAATTCACATCTATGGTCAAGTTCGGCAGGATTCTTGACGACGTCAACTCCACCGGTGGCCTAGGAGCCGGATTCACACCGGTCCCAGGGTGATATTGGCTGCCCGGGCAGCATGCCCGGGCGATCATATTCCTAGCTTGATCAACTTTGGACGGCTTATTCAGTGAGAGTCGAGCTGCCGGCGGGCAACGTCTCCGGCGGCGCCACCGCAGCTGCATTCGACCGCCCGGTTGCACAGGCTGCGAGAACGGTAGTGCCGCTAGAGCGGAAGGCCCGCTAGAGGCTCAGGCTGGAATCGGAGCGAACCCAGCGCCAGGACCGCCTTTGGCGTTGACGTCGTTGGTGATGGCGCTGAACAGTGCCACTCTGATTTGGGCTTGCCCCCCAGGCATGGCCCCCGGTTGTACGAGCGTTGCGACGTGGCCCGTGACGGTAAGGCCGACTAGTTGGCCGTTAACTGTGACCGGTGCTCCGTCATCACCTAGCTCCCATGCGGGCAGGTTTGCGGTGATGCTGCCCGGCTTTGATCCCGGAACGGTTATCAGACCGCAGACGACGCCGGAGGCCCCGCCCTCGGTGCAAGCTTGTTGGCCAAAACCAGGGTCCGAGCCGACACCGTTGATCGGGAATCCATCGAAGGCGGCGATCGGGGCCACCTTGACCGGGTCGAACTTGATGACGGCGTATCCCACGTCTTCATTCGCGGCGCCCACATTGCCTACGACGCCGCCGTTTCCTTCGGCAGCCACCGGAGCGCCGACACCCCCGCAACGCGACGCGGTGAAACCGATCAACTCGCCTGTGCTGTCGTGGCCGATCGCGGCCAGTGTGCAGTGGGCGCTCGCGTTGACAATAATGCGTGCCCCGCCGCCCAATGGGGGTGCCGCTGAGGCAGTCGGAGCCAGCAGGCCAGCCAGTAAGAGCGGCACGAACCCGATGGCCAGCCGCAAATGACCGAGGCGCACACCGAGAGACTAACGCGCCGCCACCAGCACGCCGTGTCGTTGGTGTGTCGGTACTCCGGCGGCAAACGCTACGTGCCGAGCAAACCGCGCCCCGACCGCTACAGTCCGCCTGTGAGCCGTTTGGTGTTGGTAGCCGAACCGTTCAATCGGTCGTAATTTGGTTGCGATGCCGAACCGGGCTGTCGACTGAATTCGAGTGCCTCCGCGTAAACGGGGTAGGTTCCCGGCTTCTCACCAACCCAAGCTGGGTTGGGTGACATTCCGGGCTACCCGCAGTCTGGACGGTGAGACCCGCATGCCGGGAAGCGAAACCAGTTAACCGAAGATGCCGCATACACCGTTAATCCCAACCCACAAGAGGCGGCCGGGACAGGCTTAGGCCGAGCCCGCGTCGTTTGCTGGTGATGCTCTGTTGGTGTGGATCGAGGTGACGCTTGGGAGAGCCCGGCTGGCAACGTGTTTGAGCTGTTCGTTCTCGGTGGCGAGAAGGTTGACGATGCGGGCGTAGGTTTCGTTGGTTTCGCGAAGCGCTTTCAGTTCCTCACGTGCCTCGTTGAACTTCTCCTCGAGTGCTACGAGCTCTTGGCGTAGAGCGAGTTCGCTTGTGGGAGTGTGTCCTTGAGCGCGGATGCGCGCGTAGAACTCGTCTTTGAGATCGGTGTGACGGTGAGTGAGGACGTGGCGTTTGACGGAGGCTTCGACGGCGAGCGAAACGACGGTCAATGCGCCGTCGGAGCGGAGCGGTGTGCCGGCGAGGAGTCTGTCGATGGCGGCGCGGATGTCCTCACGTTCCGTTGTGGTCATTCGTTGCCCTCATCGCGGGCGGTGATGCGTGCGCGCTCGTGGGTGTCGGCTAACTCGTCGAGGCGGCTGGCGCGCTCGTTGAGCCGGTCGGCGATCGGGACGGGGGTGAGCGGGGCCTCGGCTTGGGTGCGGAGTTGTTCAGCCTTGAAGCGGAGTTGTCGGGCGTTGGTGTCGGTGCGCGCGATGTTGGGGCAGTTGTTGCGGCAGCGGTCCAGGCTCGGCGCCCCGGTGTGTTTTCCGGTGTCGTTGTTCGGATCGCAAAGTGCCCGGCTGGGGTCGTAGTTGCAGGTCAGATAGGCGTCGTGGTTTTCAAACACGGTGAGGGCGGGGTCGGCAAGCAGGGTGGCGGCTTGCCGTTGGGTCGCGATGATGCCGCCGAACTGATGGTGTTCGGCACGGGCGGCATGGATGAGCCGTTGGGCGGCGGGTCCGGAGACACCTTCCCCGTGTTGGAGGGCGGCGTGGACGTCGCTGAGGTGTTCTGCGGCGGTGCGGGCCGTTTCGAGGTCGAGCAGTTCGTGTATGCCGCCGCGTTGCCGGGCGGCGTATCCCTGGCTGACGACGGTGCGCAGGTGCCCGTATTGGACGGCGAGGGCGACGAGGCCGCCTGGTCTGCGGGCGATGTGCCAGGCGAGGGTGCGGCGGAATCGGGCAGTGCCGACCTTGTCGTGCGGGTCCGGTGGGATAGCGGGTTCGCCGGCAGATGGCTTGGCGTAGTCGTTGATCCACGCGATGAAGGCTTCGATGCGGCTGTTCATCCCCGCGAACGACATGGATCGGCCGTCACGGTCGTTCCTGTCAGTGGGAAACAGCAGCCCACTGTCGGTGAGCTGTTCCGCAATTCGGATCGCGGTGACAACCTGCGGGACTGCGACCCAGGGGGCGTCGCGGAGCATTCCGGCGGACACATGATTGCCGTCGGCGTCACGGGCGGTTTTGAAGTGGCGGGCGCGGATGAGGTGGCGACGAACTCCGCCACTGGGCTCGTCGGTGTGGGCGGCCTGCTGCGAGTCGATGCAGCAGCCTGTTTCTAGGGCGAGCACCTCGCTGGCACGCATACCGGTCAAATAGGCGGTCACCACGAACGCAGCGGTCCTCAACTGGCGAGCCAGCGTCTCGACTTCGTAGAAGTCGATTGTGTCGGTCCACGGTGCACCGTAGGCAGTCGCGGTGATCGGGATGTCGAGTGAACACGGGCCGGGGTGTTTGTCGCGATATTGCCGCCACTGCGGGCGTTTGAGCACGTTGTTTACTCGGGCCACGGGCGTTTCGGTGATGGCAGCGATATAGGTGGCACCCGCGACGATGTGTGCTTTTACACCAATGCCACGCCACGTGGGCAGGGGTTTTCCGAGCGACCGCAGCTCGTCGAGATAGGCGAGCAGTCGCGCATCGGTGTTCTCATCCGCACGCCCAGCGAGGGCGGTGACAGCGTGTTGTAGGCGTTGACGCTCGGCTCGGGCGGCGAGGATATCGGGTGCGAAGTCCTCGACGAACCGCAGCGCCCAGATCAGCAGCGGCCCCATGGTGGCGGGCGTGATTGGTTCTTTCTCGTTCTCCCCGGAGGTCCTAGCTGCGGGGAGGTAGTCATCGAGTCCTTCGGTCTCCCATGGTGGTTCGGCAATGCGCAGCTTGGCGGGCAGCAGCGGCGCGTAAGCGTGTAGTCGACTCAACCCGTTGAGCTGGTTCACCGCGGTGGCGCGGGCGACCTTCCGTTGTGAAGACAGGTAGCGGCAGTAGTCCGCGAGCGTGTCGGCGGTGACATCGCCGAGTCGTGTAACGCCCTGCCCGACCAGCCAGTGGGCGAACTGGCGCCAGTAGGCGACGGTGTAGAAGGTGCGAAGCTCGCTTAGGCGTGCCCGCATCGGTGTGCCGCGGCGGCGCATGCGCTCGGGACGCAGATGCGGTTCGGGCACGGGATGGTTGAGCATCGTCCAAGCGGCGAGCCGAAACTGGTCACGCAGCGGTTGCGGGAACGTCGACCAGTGCCAGGTCCGGTCGGCGATCGATGGTGCGTCGCTGGTGAAAGTTACCGGCCACGAGGGCGCGTCGTAACGGGCGATCCGGTGTCGACGCCCCTCGGGGACAGTGGCCGGGTCAATGATCAGAGCGCTCGGCGATGGGACGACCACCGGTTGGTCGGCGTTCTGCGCGGTTGTCACGCGTCGAACCCCTTTCTCAGTAGGTCATCGATGACCGCCCGATCGGCCATTGACAGCCGCACCAACGCGTCCGCCCATTCGGCCGGGGTGAACGCAGTGTCGCGCAAATCGGTCAGACGGCTATGGTGATCACGCCAGTCGTGGTCCCACACCGGAGCGGTCAACACACCGCGCAACTGCTCGAGGACGACGTGCAGATACGCCAGCCGCGGCAAGTGCCGCGGGGTGATGACCGCGTTCGGGCAGGCCAAGCAGAGCAGGAAAGATGCGCGACACGGACTGCCGTGCGGACTGAACGGGCTGTGCTCGTAGTCGCCGCAGTTGGCGGTAGCGGTGTCTGCGGCGTCGTCACCGGCGTGTTCGTCACGTTCGACGCGGGCCTGCACTGCAAGCCGAGCGTGGCTGATCGCCTCGGCGACACCCTCGGCGATGATCGGCGCCGCGTCCTCGTGAGTTGCCGGGTCACGCAGCACGTAGACTTGGTCGTGGGTGTCGCGGTTGTGCTGGGTCGGAACGCGCTGGTGCATAACCACGACCGTGCGACGCATCCTGCGAAGGTTCACCTCGATACCGGTCACGACATTCCACTGTTTGATGTCGTTGAAGGTGAAGCCAAGTCGCAACTCGACCTCCCCTGCGCGGATTCTGCTGAGCCGCGACACCAACAGTCGGTCGGTCGATTCTCCCCGGACTGCGAGCAGGTCTCGCCCCGCAGCAGTCGCTTCAATGGCGCGAGTGATCAACCTGCCGGGCGAATTCGGACCCCAGTCGGTCAGGTTGCGAGTTTCGTAGCGGTGCGGTGGTCGCCGGCGCCGCTTCTCCAGCTCGATGCGGTAGGTGACCTGCTGGTCCTCGGCTGTCGAGAGCATCTCCGGGACTCCCAGCTCAGCGACCGATGTGGAGTTCCAGCCATGTTTGGCGACCAGCAGCACCGCCAGCGACACGATCTCGACGTTGGACAAATACAATCGTTGCCAACTGAATTCGGCCGTTGAGCCACCCAGCACGCCAGCCACCGCGCCGCCTACATCGCGCTGACCATTCGGTTTGACCCGGAACGGGACATCGCCGTGGCGGGCCAGGTGATCGAGGACCTCACCGATCCTCCAGGCCTGGGTGCCAACAGCTAACTCACCCGCGCGCCACGCGGCCAAGTGGCGACGGTTCTCGCTGATGCGCTGCCACGCGGTCCGGAAGTTCACCGTCGCAGCACGAGTGATCTGTTCGAATTCGTCCGTACTGTAAGCTGTTTCGGTCGCGACTGGCATATGGACCGGTTTCAGGACCAGATTCCGCGTAGCCACGGGCAGCCGCGGGTCCTGCCGTAGAAAGGCGGCGACCTTGCTGATCTGCTTGGCGCCCATGCTGTTCGCGCCCCGACTCAACACCCATGCATGCCAGATCGCCGGAGTAATCGCCGCGACGTCGCGCGGCGTGTCGTCCAGTGCGGCGAGGAACCCGGTGAACGTCACGAGCAAACCGAAAACCTCTCTGCTCGTGGCGATCTGCCGCCAGGGCCCAGCCGGAGACAGCCGATCGGCGAACAACGCCGCCAGCGACCGTTGCATCTCGCTCGATACCGGCATCTTCGCGAAGTCGTAGACAGCGCGGCGATCACCCTTCTCGTCGACGTGCACAATCGCCGCCGTCGCCGACTCGTCCGACACACCTCGGCGGCGGTGCGGCGTGGCTGGGAGGGCAGCCGAATTCCCCCGGGCTCTCACCCGGTTGCCTCGTCGGTGTCGAGGATGCGCTCGGACGCTGCCGCGATCCGCCCAAGCAACTCGCCGATCTCGGGATCATCGTCATCGACCAGCAGCGAACGGACCTGCAAATCCGACACCGGCGCGAGATAGATGTCCCGCGTCACCTGCTCGCTCGAATGTCCGAGCAGGTCTTTGACCATGCGCCACGGATCACCGTAGAGCTGTTGGAAATCTCGACGCTGCTCGGCGGTCAACCCGAACCGGTTGTCCATCGCATGATGCAGCGCCACCAGCATGTGCAGCGCAAACGAGTGGCGACACATGTGCGGTGTCGCAAACGGCGGATAGGACATCTTGTCGCCCAACACATCCAGACAGCGCTGCGACCCCGCCCGGAACGCTGCCTCCCACGAATGCGGGGCGAACGCAGTGCCGTCGGCTGACAGCCACACCCATAACGGCTCCAACCCGGTCGGGCCGTCGATGAACAGCCAGCGCCGCGCGGCCGGATCCAACTCGTCAAGCGCCGCCTGCCCAACGGCGCCTTCCCGGTCCCGCCAATGCAGGACCTTCCGCAACCGGCCAGTCTGGCTAGTGACCACCCGTACCTGATTCAACTGCTCGTAACGGCCCGCCGCCTGTGCGCGGCGAATCACCGCAGCGCGGCTCGTCGCGCAGTAGGCCTCCACCGCCCGCAGCGCCGCCACCGATACATAGAACGTGCGCGATTTACTGCGCTTCGCCGTCGCCGCCCCCAACCGCGCGTCGTAGTACCGTTGCGGCTCCCCAAGCAAGCGCGGCAGCTCGATCGTCAGCAGCGACGCCGCCTCCGTGCGGCGCAGCCCACTGGAGAACAGCACATCAGCAAAAGCGGCATTGCGGTCGTCGTGGCGACCCCGAAATGACCGATCCAGTCGGCCTCCAGCGTCGTAGCCGCGTAACCCGACGTCGCGCCACAACCGAAACGCGCGCGGGGTCAGCCATCTCACGTTGCTCGACCGCACGTCAGTCGCATACGCCTCGGCCACCTGCACCAGCTCGCCATGGCGATTACGCACCGTCTTCGTCGACACCGGATTTGTGTCCACATACCCGTGTCGATCCGCCCACCGATACAGTCGTTGCAACGCCGCCAGCTCCCGGTTCCACTTCGCACCGCTGATCCGCGCGGGATTATCCGGCGACCGTCGCCGCCAGTCCTCGAAATCCATTAGATCGTCGAAAGTAGCTGCGTCCCAATATGTTCGACGCAGCCAGAGAAAGTTGAAGAACACTCGGTAATCGTTGGTGTAGGAGACCTTCGTCGACATCGCCAGCCGAGCGAACCCAGACCGGCTGAAATACCTTGTCAACCGTGCGTCGACCCGACACTCCGGGTCCACCATGAACGGATCACCCGCACTGATCCGAACCGCCCGTTCCCGAGCTACCAGATCACCCCAACCGGCGGCAACTGAATCCCCACCCGTCGGCACCACCACGTCGGACACCCAGTGCACCGACCACAACTTGCCCAACGTCCACCTCGCGTGTCACAACACTATCAGCAGTAACACGACAATCTAATAGGGAAGTAGCGGCAAGCGTGCGAACAGCCGCGGTATCCGTTGACCGTGAATTTGAACGGCAGCGCCGCGGCGTCCGGAATCTTGTTGAGCGCGGACTTACACAACACCTCGTGGAATGTGATGCCGTCGAACTGTGGTGTCTGCACGCTGCGGACGAAACCGATGCGCTCCAATCCGGGCAGCGCGCCGTCATCGACCTCGATACCCTGGCCGTCCCACCGCATACTGTATTCGAACTCTTGTTCGACTAGGTGTCAACCCCGGCGCGGTTACCAGCGGCGTTAATAGCCGACTCGTGTCCGCCCAATCTGCCTGCGGCGAGCCGGTTGTCATTTAAGCTGGACCACCGTGACGTCTGATTCCGACGCCCCGGGGAACAATAAAAATCTCAAGTGGGCAATGGGCGCTGTGGGCGCCGTCGCCGTCCTGGCGACAGTTGTAGCTGTGGTGCTGCTCTTCGGCGGCGGCGGTTCGGGGGTGCCGAAAGGGGCCCAACCGGATAACGGTGGCCAGGAGGCGGCGGCCGTGGCCAGTGCCAAAGACACTGGGCCGGTCACCGTCATCACCGATGATCCGAGCTGCACAGCGTGGACATCGATCAACAACGACCTCGCGAACAGCGGCGCAGGTCTCTGGAATGAGCGCGATCGATCGGTGCCGGCTTCGGCGTGGACACCAAAGCTGCGTGCGCAATTCATAGCTGCTGCGCAGTCGATGCGCGGTGCCGCGGCGCAAGCGGTCGGCTTGGTCAAGTTGACGCCACATCGGGTGATGCGCGAGCTTTACCAGCAGTTCATCGCCTATGCGCGCGCCTATGCCGAACGCGTCCCCAAATACACGCCGGCCGATAACAACCTGGCGGGTACGGCCAACAGCGCGTCGTCCGCTTTGGGCGCGATCTGCGCTGCAATCGCCGATGGCCCCGCGGCGGTCCGGGGCCCCATGGTGCCGCCTTCGGCGCCGCCGTCGGACATTGCCCCGGTGGGCAACCCCGTTAACCCCCAGCCCTTCCTCACCCGCGCCAATCCTGTGTGCGATGACTGGAGGGCAGCGCTAGATCAGTTCGGCAGGGACACCGCCGAATGGCAGAAGCAGGACCCCAACGTCCCCGCGATCTACTGGAATCGCGAGCAGAAGGCCGTCAATTACGCGGTTGCCTCGGTAATGAACACCTATGCCAGCAAGCTGGAACAGCTTGGCCGGCAAAGTGATAACGCGATCTGGCAGGACTTCGCCAACCTCTCCGCCCAGTATCGTCGCGCGTTCGTTACCTCGCTGCCCACCTACACGCCAACCGATAATCATTTGGCCAACGCCGCAAATTATGTGTCTACCACGATCCTCGGCGCTTGCGTAGCGGTGGGCGAGTAGCATCCGGCGCCGCGGCGTTTGGCTCACTATCGCGAACAGATCAATCACCCATCCGCTGGCGTTGGGCGCAAGTTCGGCTCTCAGCGGTTGATGAACAGGTGCAATAGATTTCAGCAGAAAGCCCGGGGTAGCCGGGAAAAGTTGTGGCCCGCACACTCAGGTGGTGTGCGGGCCACAAGGGGTGGTGGGTTGCTAGGCCCAGCTGGAGCCGACGGCGGAGTCGGTGGAGTTCATGTTGTTGCCGGCGGTTTGAACCTTTTGGCCGTGTTGGTTGGCTTGTTCGTAGATGACCTGGAAGTTGCGGCCCAACTGGGTGATGAACTCCTGGCAGGCCACCGAACCAGAGCCGCCCCAGAAGTCGCCGGCGGCCAGCACATCGCGCACGATGGACTGATGCTCGGCCTCCAACGAGGCGGCCTGGGCACGAATCAAGGCGCCGTGGGCGTCCACGTCGCCGAACTGGTAACTGATTGACATGAGCGTGTTCTCCTAAAAGTCTTGTGCGGGTGGCGGTTAGCTGGACAGGATCTGCTGGGAGGCCTGTTCTTGGGTCTCGTAGTTGTTGGCATCGCGGATCAGCCCGTCGCGCACGCCGTGCAGCATGTTGACGATATTGCGAAACGCCTGGTTCATCTGGCCCATGGTGTCGTAGGACGTCATCTGGGCCGTACCGCTCCAGCCGGCACCGGCAATGTTCTGCGAGGACGCCCACATCTTGCGGGCCTCGTCTTCCACCGTCTGGGCGTGCACATCAAAACGGCCCGCCATCGCCCGCATCTCGTGCGGGTCAGTCATAAAACGCGTAGGCATATCCTTGTCTCCTTAACTCGGTGTCATTTCAGCGTTAATACGTTGTGCGGCAACGGCATCCCCCACCCTCTCATCCGCCGGCCGGCGTACGAGTTTCGACTCTCACGGGAGCTGTCTTGGCCGCCTGGGTGCCCATACCGCGCCCGCTCAGCGAACCCATGAGCGCCTGGGTGAACGGGCTGTTAGGCAGACCCGCGGAGGGGTTCACCGGGCTGACACTGGTCTCAGGCAGCACCGGGGCGGCACGAACGGCCATCTCCGGCGCCTTGTTCGCCCAACCGTTCGGTATCGACAGCCCACCCAAGCGATGTGCGCCCGCCATCTGAGCGCTGACTGACTGGGCGAAGGCCCGCATCTGGCCCCCGATACCACCCATCAAGGTTCTCATCTTGTCGTCGACGAGATGGGAGACATCGGCCAGCACCGCCTGTTGGCCCGCCTGCATCGCCTGGGCGGAACTCATCGAGTTGGACATGCTGATCAACATCTTCGCCGGCATGCTGGCCATCATCGTCGCGTAGTAGACGCCCTGAACCGGAAGAATCGACCCCGTAGCCGACGCCACGCCTGTGGGGACCAGCGCGGTCACTATGTCCGACGCCGTCGTGCCGGTTATGCCAAAATCGGCCAGCACGTTGGTCCACCCGGTTGATACCGTCCCTTGACCGAAGTAGTCGGTCAGCAGCGAATACAGATCCGTGCCCAACGCGTCGATGCCGGTGCCGGGTGCCGATGCGGCCGACTGGGCGGCCGCAGCCGCGTTGGCGGACGTCCCCCCATCGCTCGTGGTGGGCGCCGGAGTCTGCTCGGGCAACGCGGTGGCTTGCTGGGAAGCCAGCGCATAGGTGTCCATCGTCAGACCGTCCTGGAACCACATCTCCATGTAGTGCGCCTCGGTGGCCGCGATCGCCGGGGTGTTCTGGCCCAGGAAGTTGGTAGCGACCAATGCCGCCAACAGCGCCCGGTTCGCCGCGATCACCGCCGGAGGCACCGTCGAATCGAACGCGCCCTCGTAAGCAGCGGCAGCCAACCTGGCCTGGGCACTGGTCTGAGCGGCTTGAATCGAGCTGCCCTGCAGCCACGCGATGTACGGCGCCGTCGCCGACGTCATCTGTACCGATGACGGACCCAACCATGGCCCGCCGGTCAATTGCTGGATCACTGCTTGATACGAGTTCGCGGTAGTTTCCAGATCGGCGGCCAACTCGTCCCACGCCGACGCCGCCGCCATCAACGGTCCCGATCCTGCTCCCGCGTACATCAGAGCCGAATTGACCTCCGGCGGGAACATCATGAAGCTCATCGCCCGCGGCCCCCCTTAGCCTGCAGCTGCCGCATTTGCCGCCTCAGCCAGCCCGTACGCCCCTGCGCCGGAGCGCAAAGTCGGCGCCGCGGCCGCCGCGTTGCGCGCCACCATCGCGTCACCGATCCCGGACAGACTGCTCGCAGCCCCCGACAGCACGTCCGGCTGCGTCGTTACGAAAGACACCCGACCTCCTTAAGACTCCGTCAAGCCTCCGGTCAACTGTTCGCAAAGTTAATTCAATTAACTCATGCGGAGGGCGTTTGCCGGGCGCTAACGGTCGAGTAATCGTAAATCACGGACGTGCATGCTGTGCTGAAAAAAACCAAAGACATTCTGGTCGTATCAACATTTTTCAGTGTGCACACAGACGAGGCTGTCAGGAGGGGCCCAAAGGCCCTAACGTCGACTTGCGTCTCCAGTGCTATTAGACGTCTGCCCGCACCGTCTCCGGGGCGGCGCGGCCCACATCGTCGAGCGGTCGCAGTGGCCGACCCGGATCCCCACCCCGACGCCCAGAAGCTCTGGGCCGGCCTTCAGCGTGGTGGCCACGCCACCCGCCACGATGAACTCTCCCAGCGGTTTGAGCTCGGCGTAAATGGCTTGTGCTGTTGATATTTCGTTCGCGCGTACCGCGTCCTACAGGTCGATGCAGGGCTGCGGTCGCAGACACGGCGTGGCCGTACACCAACCGGTGGCACCCGCCTGCAGCGCATCCAGGACCAGGACTGCTGCCGCTGTAGAACGGCAGCGACCGCCACTCAGCTCCTCGATGCGCTGCGTCCGGGAAAGGTCACCGGTGGACTCTTTGAATATTGTGGCGTTGTCGATGGTCTCAAACATCCGCACCAACAGTTCGGGCCTCATATCGACCCCACTAGTAGCCGCGTTGTTGTACATCATGATCGGAATGCCGATCGCATCGTCGATGCTGAGAAAATACTTAAAGATTTCGCGTTCGGAAAGCCTCCAGTAACACACCGGCAAGATCATCACCGCATCGGCGCGGGCGCGTTGTGCGCACTGCGCGCGCCGTGTCGTCCTTGCTGTCGCTACGTCGGATTGCGTGTACACCGCCGGTCGACGGGCGTGGTCAAGTGGCCGCCGCGGGTAGCAGGCGAGGTCGTCGTCGTCCGCGCCGCCGAATGTCGGCTCGTGTCAGGTTTACGCAGAAGAGCGAGCATTAAGCCCCACACTCGGCGGAGTTAGACCCCAGGTATGAAGGAGGGGTGAGCGACGGAATCAGCCGACGAACGGTGCTCACGACGGGCGCCGCGGCGGCCATCGTCGGTGCGGGCGCCGGCGCGGTGGGCGTTGCGCTGCTTGGGTCACCGGGTCGCGGCCCCAGTCTGTGGTCCCGGCCCGATCAGAGCGGCACGCAACCGGTCGGCGGCCTGCATCTGCAATTCGGCAAAGACGCCTCCACCGAAGTCGTTGTCTCCTGGCACACCATCGACGCGGTGCACAACCCGCGGGTGATGATCGGCACGCCGACGTCCGGCTTCGGCCGCGTCGTACAAGCCGAGACCCGGACCTACCGCGACGCAAAGTCCAAGACCGAAGTTCGCGTCCACCACGCTCGGCTCGACAGCCTGGCTCCCGACACCGACTACGTCTATGCAGCGCTGCACGACGGCACCGATCCCGAGCTGGGCACGATCCGAACTGCGCCATCCGGACGAAGCCCGTTTTGCTTCACAAGCTTTGGTGATCAGGCGACCCCGACACTGGGCCGGCTGACGGAAAAGAGTTACCGCAGCGACAATCTCGGCTCGCCCGCGGCCGGCGATACCACGACCGCCATCGAACGTCTCGGCCCGCTGTTCAACCTCGTCAACGGCGACCTGTGCTACGCCAACCTCGCGCATGACCGCATTCGCTGCTGGTCGGATTGGTTCGACAACAACACGCGCTCGGCACGCTACCGGCCCTGGATGCCGGCGGCGGGAAACCATGAAAACGAATTCGGCAACGGGCCGGTCGGTTACGCCGCCTACCAGACGTATTTCGTGTTGCCCGACTCGGGATCCGACGCCGAGCTCCGCGGGCTGTGGTACTCGTTCACGGCCGGCTCGGTGCGGGTGATCAGCCTCAACAACGACGACATCTGCTTTCAGGACGGCGGAAACTCCTACATACACGGCTACTCGGGCGGCGCTCAAAAGCGTTGGTTGGAAAACGAACTCACCGACGCACGAGCAGATCCACGCGTCGACTGGGTGGTCGTTTGCATGCACCAGACCGCGATTTCGACCGCGGATCACACCAACGGTGCCGACTTGGGCATCCGGCAGGAATGGCTGCCGTTATTCGACCACCACCAGGTCGACCTGGTGGTGTGCGGTCACGAGCACCACTATGAACGCTCCCACCCGGTGCGCGGAACACAAGACAACCAAACCAGAACGCCGATCCCCGTCGATGATCGCACTGACGTCATCGACACCAGCAAGGGGACCGTGCACTTGGTTATCGGGGGTGGCGGCACCTCGGTGCCGTCGAACGCCATGTTCTTCCCGCAACCCCGATGCCGTGTGGTCACCGGAGTCGGCACATACGATCCGGCGATCTGGCGCAAGACGCCGATCTATGTGGTGGAGGATGCGCCGTGGTCTGCGTTTCGTGACCGCGAAAACCCTTACGGTTTCGTCGCGTTCGACGTCGACCCGGGCTCCCCGGGTGGTAACACATCGATGAAGGCGACGCACTACGCGGTCAACGGGCCCTACGGAGCGATCAGCGTGGTCGAACAATTCACCCTGACTCGGCCCCGCCGCGGCTGAGATTTCCTACGCTTGCCGGCATGACGACTACCGATCTTCCATTGGCCGGCAGGGTTGCCTACGTGACGGGCGCCGCCCGCGGCCAGGGTCGCTCGCACTGCATCAGGTTGGCCAGGGCCGGCGCCGACATCGTCGCGATCGATGCGTGCAGACCGGTCACCACGCACAATGGCTATCCCCCGTCGCAGCCCGAGGACCTCATCGAAACGGTGAATCTGGTCGAGGGCGAGGGACGCAAGATCCTCGCCTCGGAGGTCGACGTCCGCGACGCGGCCGGTCAGCAACGCGTGGTCGGCGACGCCATCGAACAGTTCGGCCGTCTCGACATCGTGGTCGCCAACGCCGGCGTGCTCAATTGGGGTCGGCTATGGGAGATTTCGGCGCAGCAGTGGCAAGACACTCTCGACATCAACCTGACCGGGCTGTGGAACACGATCAAAGCGGTGGTGCCGCCGATGATCGAGGCCGGTAACGGCGGGTCGATCATCACGATCAGTTCGGCGGCAGGAATCAAGGCAGTCCCCGGTTGCGGCCACTACTGCGCCAGCAAGTTCGGGGTGGTCGGGCTGACCAACTCGCTCGCCGTCGAGCTCGGCGAGTTCGGCATCCGGGTCAACTCCGTGCACCCGTATGGCACGGACACCCCGATGGGTAACGACGTCTCGATGTACCAGGTTTTCGCCGACCACCCGAACTACATCCACAGCTTCTCCCCCGGCGCGCTTCCGACGGAATCGCTGGCCGCCCCGGACCTCATCTCCGACATCGTGGTGTGGCTGGCCAGCGATGCATCATCGCTGGTGACTGCGGCTCAGATTCCCGCCGACAAGGGGTATTTGAAGATTTAGCCCACGCCGCTCAGCAAAATATAGACTGTTTCTAAGTAATTTGTTAGGTTGAACCGCGCCCGACTCAAAGCCAACGCATGTCTTAAGAGGGGCCGGATGACTCGTCGTCGTGTGCTCGGTCTAGGAGTGACCGCGGGGGCGTTCTTCGCCTTCGGCATGGCGCCGCTGGTCACCGCGCCGGCGGCCAACGCCGACGAGTTCGACGTGATCGTCGACCCCATCATCAGTGCTCTCTCCGGCATCGACCCCACCCTGGGCGCGGATTTGGGCGCGCTCGCGGCCAGCTTCGATCCGACGTTCGCCGCGGAGGGCGCGACAACCGCGGCTTCTGCGGCGTCTGCGCCCGACTTCGCCGAACTGTTCAACCAGTTCGTGTACACGCCGACACACACCGCCCTCGAGGACTGGATCAACAGCAACGTCGGTCAGCAGGCGGACGGCTTCATCAACACGGTGACCGACTCATATGCGATCGGCAATGGCGCACCGGGGACCGAGGGTGCCCCGGACGGTGGTGCCGCCGGTTGGCTTTTCGGCGACGGCGGGGCGGGCTGGAACAGCACCGAGGCCGGTGTTGCCGGCGGTAACGGCGGCGACGCCGGGTTCATCGGCGACGGTGGGACCGGCGGCGACGGCGGGACCGGCGCTGACGGTGGCGACGGCGGCGTGGGCGGATCCTTCTTGGGCGACGGCGGTGACGGTGGCAATGCCGGCGACGGCACCGCGCCCGACGGTTTGCCCGCGCTTGGTGGGGCCGGCGGCGACTCCAGCGTGCTGGGCATCCACGGCATGGTCGGCGACTTCGGCACCACGACGACCAGCGACCCGTCGGGCGCCGGCTCGCTGGGGACCACCGGCAGCTGGCTCACCAACAGCGACGGACAGGTCGTTCTGCTGCACGGACTCAACGAGGTGTACAAGGTGGCGCCCGGCGAGCCCAGTGCCTCGGGATTCAGCGACGACGACGCGGCGTTCCTGGCCGCCAACGGTTTCAACGCCGTGCGGGTGGGCGTCATCTGGTCCGACCTCGAGCCCGAGCCCGGCGTTTTCAACCCCGCCTACCTCGCCTCGATCGAGCAGACGGTGCAGACCCTGGGCAACCACGGCATCTACAGCATCATCGATTTCCATCAGGACGCTTACAGCAGTGAATTCGGCGGCGAGGGCGCGCCGGCCTGGGCGGTACAGGACGGCGGGCTGCCCAACTCGCCGGACACCTTCCCGCTCAACATCTTCTTCAATCCCGCGGAGCAACACGCCTGGGATGCGTTCTGGTCGAACGACGCCGCTCCGAATGATATTGGGCTAGAAGACAATTACGCGCAGATGTTGGAGTATGTCGGCAACGCACTCAACGGCAACTCCAACGTGGCCGGGTTCGAGCTCATCAACGAACCATCCCCGGGCTCATCGACATTCCTGTCGACCCTGCTCGGCGGCTCATTCTTCGACAGTCAGCAGCTGACACCGTTCTACGATCAGGGCGCCGACGCGATCCGGGCCGTCGATCCGACCACACCGATCTTCTTTGAACCCAACGTCCTGTCCAACGCGGGCCTGCCCACTGATCTGGGCACGGTGAACGCCACGAACACCGTCCTCTCATTCCACGACTACTGCGAATTCGACCTCGGACCACTGGGTTGCGTGCCCAGCGTCAGCGGAGTCGTGGGCAATGCCGAGGCTTATGCGGAGGCACACGATATTCCGGCATTCATGACCGAGTTCGGGGCCACCAGCGACCAGACGCAGATCAGCGCCCCGATGCAGGGCGCCGACGGCAACCTCATCGGTTGGACCGAGTGGGCCTACAGCGGCCAGGGCGACATCACCACCAGCGCGTCCCCGCCGAGTTCGGAGTCGCTGGTGTACAACCCCGAGCTGCCGCCGACCGGCACCAACGTCAACACCGCAAACCTGGACACCCTCGCCGAGCCCTACCCGCAGGTGATTTCCGGCACGCCGACTTCCTACTCGTTTGAGAACGGCACCTTCGACTTCACCTACTCCACCCAGGAGGCCGACGGCCTTGGCAGCTTCCCCGGCGGCTCGCAGACGACCATCTCAGTGCCCGCTGTCGAGTTCCCGAACGGCTACGAGGCGACCGTCACCGGCGGGCAGGTCATCTCGGCTCCGGACGCCCCCGAACTGGTCATCGCGTCGAACGCCGGCGCAAGCACCGTCAGCGTCGTGGTCACCGCCACCGCCGACGGCGGAGCCGGCGCAGGGTAAAGGTCAGCTGACATCCCAGGCAGGACGAGGTCACCCCTGGTGGTAACGTCATTACCGCTTTTAGCCAGTGAGACTCTCGGGAGACGTCATATGCGTTCACGCAAGCTGCCGTTATGACCGAATCGGTGGCGGCGTTTGCCAAGCGAGCCCGCACCTGGCTCGCCGACAACATGCCGCGCATCGACGACCCGAATGATCCGCCGTATGCCGACCGCGGCGACGAGGCGTCCTGGCAGCACGTCCGACAATTGCAGCGACGGCTTTACGATGGTGGGTTCGCCGGCATCTGCTTTCCCGCCGAATACGGCGGGCTCGGCCTGGACATCGCCTATCAGAAGGCGTTCGATGTCGAAAGCGCGAGCTACGAGCTGCCGCTGATCTTGAACACCCCGACGTTCACCATCTGCTGCCCCACGATCCTCGACATGGGTAGCGCAGAGCAAAAACGGCAACACATTTCGGCTGCGTTGCGCGGCGACGAGGTGCTCGTTCAGTTGCTGTCCGAGCCCAGCGGCGGCTCCGACCTGGCGGGTGTGATCACCCGCGCAGAGCGCCGTGGCGACAAATGGGTGATCAACGGCGCCAAGACCTGGAGCACCGGAGCCTTCGCCGCCGACTATGGACTGCTGCTGGCCAGAACGAACTGGGACGTGCCCAAGCACGAAGGCCTGACGATGTTTCTGGTGCGTATCGACAGCCCGGGCATCACCCTGCGCCGGATCAAGCAGGTCAACGGGTCGACCGAGTTCTGCGAAGAATTCTTCGACGATCTGGAACTCGGCGACGGCGCGGTGGTCGGCGAGGTCGACAAGGGCTGGGAGGTGGCCTCGCGCCAGCTGTATCACGAGCGGCGTGCCGTCGGCGGTGGCTCGGAGTTCGCCAGCGGTAGCGGCAGCGAGAACAATCAGGAACAACCACCCGACTACACCGCAATGGTCGGGGCCGCCGGGCTGGCCGACAATGAGCGTGTTCGTGAAGCGGCGGGCCGGGCGCTCACGCACCGCGCGGTGTGGGAACAGCTGATCGACCACGTGTACCACGGCGTGCTGGACGGCTCACTGCCCTCGACGGCCGGTTCGCTCATCCGGCTTTTCCAGGCCGAGGAAGTTGCGCTCGAGGTCGACACCGCACTGGCGATCGCCGGCAGCGCCGGCGTCGTCGACGGGCCTGCTGAGTTGCTCTTCGTCGGCGAGCGCTATTTGTCCAGGCAAACCGCGGCGCTCGGCGGCGGCACCACGGAGATGGCCCGCAACGTGATTGGCGAACGGGTGCTAGGCTTTCCCCGCGAATACGCTGCCGACCGCGGGGTGCCGTTCAACCAGGTCAAGCACGGCCGGACCTGATCACCGCAACGGTCGTCTGTTGAGTCGCGCACCGCGATCCGATGATGGCCGCCGACCTGAACTTTTCACTAATTGAGCGGCGTGCGGCGTGCGTGGACGCCAGCGGACACTACAATCGTCCCCAAATTGTGAAGCCTGTGATTCCCCGAGGAGAGCGAACCGTGTCAACCCCTGATACTCGGGAAACCCGATTCGACGGCGTACGGATCCGCATCGAAAGCGACAATACGTATGAGCAGGTCGTCGCCGCATTACTCGCGGAGGTCGGCGAAAATCCGGAGCCGATAACCGATCTCCCCGCCGCTTTCTTCCAGGACTGGGGATCGTTCGCCACAGAGGTCACCCGCCATCTCGGCTCCAGCGAGTTCATGCTGATGCACCTCATTCATCACGGCGAGTGGCTGGAGACGGCCGGAATCAACCGCAAAGCATTGCGTGCCATCCTCGGCAATCCACTGATCTCGATCACGATGCTTCGCCACGACCTGACCGCCGGACTGTTCGCACCGGTCGAGCTACTCGTCCTGGAAGAAGCCAACAACCGAAGCAGCCTGACATACATCAAACCGTCGTCGCTCATGGTCATCGACGACAACCCGCCACTGCGAGCGGCCGCACTGGTGCTGGACGAAAAACTCGCCGCTTTAGCCGCGAGACTCGCGGCGAGCAAGTCCACAACGCTCGAGTCGGCCTAGTCACCGAAGCAGTCAACGCAGATGACCGCGAAAGTCTTTGTCCTGCACGGTAACTGACAAAGGCCTGCGCGCAGGGTGTGAGCATTCAGCATCTGCGCAGCATTGACGAGTTCTCAACGGTGTCTTGACGATTCCTATACAGCGCGCTCGCCAGTCCGACCGTACTATCGCCTCGGGCAGCATGTACGAGGTAAATGACGGAGGTGTGACACGCTATGCCGACGTCGTACGCAGAATTCGATCCGTCCGCGCGACATGCGCCTGCCGCCGGCGGTTTCTACGCAGGGGCGCCGCATGGGCCGGCGGTGTTGGCTCAATTGCGCGGACTTTCAAAATTGATACCCAACAGCGCATTTCGCTGATCGAGTTGATGAATGGGATTAGCACCACCGGGAAAGCCGGCAGCCTAGTCCATGGCTAGCCGCGAAAGCACCTCAGCGACAACGGAATCCGTCTTGACATCGGCCTGCTCACCCGTCGAGAGATCTTTCACTCCGACGGTTCCGGCCTCGATGTCACGATCACCGGCAATCAATGCCAGACGCGCCCCGGACCGGTCTGCTGCGCGCATCCCGCTCTTCACGCCACGGTCGCCGTAAGCCAGGTCCACGCTCACACCAGCGGCACGCAACTGCCCGGCCAGCATTACCAGCCGCAGCTTGGCCTGCTCGCTCAGTGCCACGCCGAACACGTCGCATCGGGCGGTCTGCCCGACATCTTTGCCCTCGGCCTTCAGCGCCAGCAGGGTGCGGTCGACGCCGACACCGAACCCGATTCCGGAGAGGTCCTGCCCGCCGAGCTCGCGCATCAGACCGTCGTAGCGACCGCCGCCGCCGATGCCGGACTGGGCGCCCAGCCCGTCATGGACGAATTCAAAGGTGGTCTTGGTGTAGTAATCCAAACCGCGGACCATCCGCGGATTGATGACATACGGCACGCCTAAGGCGTCGAGGTAGCCCAGCACCGTCTCGAAATGTTGCTTGGCCACATCGGAGAGGTGATCCAGCATCACCGGCGCGCCGGCCGTCATCGCCCTGACTTCGGGACGCTTGTCGTCAAGCACCCGAAGTGGGTTGATCTCGGCGCGCTTTCGGGTGTCCTCGTCGAGATCAAGCTGAAAGAGGAACTCCTGCAACAATTCCCGATATTGCGCACGGCAGGTGTTGTCACCCAGCGAGGTGATTTCCAGCCGGAACCCGTCCAGGCCCAGCGAGCGGAAGCCGGCGTCGGCCACCGCGATCACTTCGGCGTCCAGCGCGGGGTCGTCGATACCAATCGCCTCCACGCCGACCTGCTGCATTTGTCGGTAGCGGCCGGCCTGGGGCCGCTCGTAGCGGAAGAACGGACCGGCGTAGCACAGCTTCACCGGTAACGCGCCCCGGTCCAGACCGTTTTCGATCACCGCGCGCACCACGCAGGCGGTTCCCTCGGGCCGCAGCGTCAGCGAGCGGTCACCACGGTCGGTGAACGTGTACATCTCCTTGGTCACCACGTCGGTGGATTCCCCCACCCCTCGGGCAAACAAGGCGGTGTCCTCGAAGATGGGTAGCTCGATGTCGGTGTAGCCGGCCCGGCGCGCGGCGTCGAGCAACCCCGACCGCACCGCGACGAACGCCGCCGAGTCCGGCGGCACATAGTCCGGCACGCCCTTGGGCCGAGTGAACTCGGTCACGCGCTCAGCCCTTCGAGGAACGGGTTGGACCGCCGTTCGGCACCAATGGTGGTGGAATTGCCATGTCCGGGCAGGATCACCGTTGTGTCGTCGAGGACCAATAACTTGTCGACGATCGAGCGGATCAGGTCGCGGCCGCTTCCGCCGAACAGGTCGGTCCGGCCCACCGAGCGCTCGAACAGGGTGTCACCGGTGAAAACCAGGTCCCTGTCGTCCTGAGCGTTCCTGACTCGGAACACCACCGATCCACGGGTGTGGCCGGGCGTGTGGTCGACGGTGACGCTGATCCCGCCGAGGTCGATCTTGTCGCCGTCTCGATCGAGCTCGATGACCTGTTTGGGCTCGCGGAACATCGCCGCAAGCAGCAGCTGGCCCAGTTTTGGGCCGAAGTCCTTGATGGGGTCGGTCAGCATGAACCGGTCCTCGGGATGAATGTATGCGGGGCAGCCGAACGTGTCGGACACCTTCTGTGCAGACCAGATGTGGTCGATGTGGCCGTGGGTGAGCAGGACCGCCGCCGGAGTGAGCCGATTCTTGTCCAGGATGCGCCGCAGCTGGCCCATCGCTCGCTGGCCCGGGTCGATGATGACGGCGTCCGCGCCCGGGTGCGGCGCCAGGACATAGCAGTTGCACTGCAGCAACCCGGCGGGAAATCCGGTGATCAACACGCTCTCCAGTTTCCCATGGGCCGCCTGACGACGACGCGGCGTGGGTCGCGCCAGCCCTATACAGCATCAACTGGCACACTCTCCCTTGGTCAGATGAATCCCTGACTCAGCACACAACCACGGAGGGACATCGGCGGTGCCGACCAACGAACAGCGACGTGCGACAGCCAAGCGCAAACTCGAGCGGCAGCTGGAACGCCGCGCCCAGCAGGCTCGTCGTCGTCGGATGCTGGCCATCGTCGGAGGGTCGGTCGCGGCAGTGGTCGTGGTCATCGCGGCGGTAGCCACGGTCGTCCTGACCAATCAGGAGCACAAGAACAAGCAGGCTTCGGCGACCGCGAGTTCGTCCAGCAGCGCCGCTCCGACCAACTCATCAGGGATACCGGCATTGCCGGCGTTCAAGCCGACCGCCAATCTGGGCGCCAACTGCCAATACGAGCCGGCGGCGGAACCGGCCAGCAAGCCGGCAAACCTGCCGCGGCAGGGCAAGGTGCCCACCGACCCTGCGCAGGTCAGCGTCAGCATGGTCACTGATCAGGGCAATATCGGCCTGTTGCTCGCCAACAACGAATCACCCTGCACCGTCAACAGTTTCGTCAGCTTGGCGCAGCAGAAGTTCTTCGACAACACCAAATGCCACCGGCTCACCGCCTCGCCGACATCGTCGGTGCTGCAGTGCGGCGACCCGAGCGGCGACGGCACCGGCGGGCCGGGCTATCAGTTCGCCAACGAGTATCCGACCGACCAGTACCAGCCTGACGATCCCGCGGTGCACGAACCGGTGGTCTACCCGCGTGGCACCCTGGCCATGGCCAACGCCGGACCGAACACCAACGGCAGCCAGTTCTTTATGGTGTACAAGGACACTCAGCTGCCGCCCGAATACACCGTTTTTGGCAAGATCCAACAGGACGGCCTGGCCACCCTGGACAAGATCGCCAAGGGCGGCGTTGCCGGTGGCGGTCAGGACGGCCAGCCAAACACCGAGGTCACGATCAAGTCGGTGCGGCTGGACTGATCGAGCCTTCGGCCAACAGGAGAATTGTTTGTGCAGGTGACGACATTTGGGCGCTACCAACTTCTCGACTTAATCGGCCGTGGCACAACGGGGAAGGTCTACCGGGCCAGTGCCACGCTTGCCGACGGCGCCGATCGGGTAGTCGCCCTCAAGGTGCTGGCGTCGGAACTGGCCGAAAATCCGGAGTTTCTCGAACAGTTCCGCCGCGAGGTATCCGCGGCGGCAGGCCTCAACAACCCACACGTGGTGCCGATCCACGACTATGGCGAGATCGACGGTCGGCTGTATGTGGACATGAAGCTGATCGACGGCAGCAACCTCGGTCGGCTGATCAGAGACGAAGGCGGCCGTCTACTTCCTGCACGCGCGGTCACGATAATCCAGCAGGTCGCCGCGGCGCTCGACAGCGCCCACCAAGCGGGGCTGGTCCACCGCAACGTCAAGCCGTCGAACATCCTGGTCCCGCCGGGAGATTTTGTTTACCTGACCGACTTCGGGATGGCGCGCAGCGTCGAGGAAACCGCCGTGAACAGCATGGGCCATGTCCCCGGGGCCTACACGGCGCCCGAAAGATTCAGCGGCGCAGGCGATTCCCGTGCTGACGTTTATTCGCTCGCGTGTGTGTTGCACAAATGTTTGACCGGCCAACAGCCTTTTCCAGGAGAAAGCCTCGCAGAACAACGTGCCGGGCACCTGACGGCCTCACCGCCGCGACCCTCGACATTTTCTCCCGGTATACCTCCGACGCTCAACGCGGTGATCGGCGCAGGGATGGCGAAAAGCCCGCAGGCCCGCTACCAGACCGCCCCCCAGTTCGCCGAGGCGGCAAAAGCCGCGTTGGAGGGCCGTTTCATCCCACCGCCGAGTCCCCCGCCGCCACCACCCGGAACGCCGGCCACCCCCCGACCGCCGCGCGAGGAGCCGGGTCCGGCTGAACAACCTGTAAGCAGAAGGCACACGCTGGCCATCCTCGGCGGCCTGGCCGCAGCAATGGCGGCACTTTTCGGCGTGATCGCGCTGGTGATCATCACCGCCACAACTTCGGATCAGGGCGTCAGCCCGACGACCTCAGCCGCCCCGACCAGCACATTCGCAACCACGAGCAGCACCACCGCGACCCCAGTCGCGCCGCCTGCCAGTCCGCAGCTGCCGTCATTTGTCCCCTCGGCAAGCGTGGGGGCCAACTGCCAGTACCTGCCGTCCACCGACGCCGCCGGCAACACGGTCACCCCACCGGAGAACGGCGCTGTGTCGACCGACCCAGCGCGGATCGCCGTGACCATTGTCACTAACCGCGGCAAGATCGGCTTGCAGCTCGCGAACAACGAATCACCTTGCACCGTAAACAGTTTCGTCAGTCTAGCGCAGCAGAAGTTCTTCGACGGCACCCAGTGCCACCGGCTGACCACCGCGCCAGGGTTGTCGGTGTTGCAGTGCGGTGATCCGACGGGTGACGGCACCGGCGGCCCCGGTTATCAGTTCGCCGACGAGTACCCGGCCGATCAGTACCAGCCCGACGATCCGGCGCTGAAGAGGCCCGTCCGCTATCCGCGGGGCACAGTGGCGATGGCCAACGCCGGGCCGAACACTAACGGCAGCCAGTTCTTCTTGGTGTACCGGGATTCACAGTTGCCGCCGGCTTACACGGTGTTCGGCACCATCGACGCCGCCGGCCTGGCCGCGTTGGACAAGATCGCCGCGGCCGGTGTCGGCGGCGGTGGCGACGACGGTCCGCCCGCCACCACAGTCACCATTATCTCGGCGCGCCCGAGCTGATCGCCCGGCCTCTGTCCACGTAGGTCTGAGCTGCCCGTTGGATGAAGTGTTCAGTGGGCGTTGGATGCCAGCCGAGTTCGCGGGTGGCTTTGTCGTGACTGGCCGGCGAGGTGAGTTCGATCAGCCGCGCGCTTTGCCTGCTGATCGGGATATCACGACGGAACACCGCTCCGACAGCATCGGACACCTGCGCGAATCCGTGCACCACTGACATCGGGATCCCCAGTCGGGGCGGTCGCGCGCCAACTGCCTGCGCGGCGACGGTGACCAGTTCTCGCTGTGTCATGTAACGCTCAGAGATGATGTAGCGCTGGCCAACTCGTCCACGTTGGGCCACCAGCAGCAGCGCGTCGGCGACGTCGTCGATGCCGACCACCTCAGCCCCCACACCGCGGATGTAGAACGGCAGTTTCCCCAGCGCCGCGAGTTGGACGAACATGCCTTGGCGCGGCTGCCAATCGGGCGGCCCGTACGGGTTCGACACGTTGGCAACCACGGCCGGCAGCCTGTGGTCGGCGACATAGGACAACACCAACTGTTCGGCCTGGCGCCGCGACTCGATGTAACTGCCGGCTTGGTCAGCCCAGTTGAAAGGCGTGTCCTCGTCCACGGTTTCGCCGTTGCGGCCGATGGCGATGGTGCCGATCGTGCTCAGAAAAACGAACCGCCGCAGATTCGCGTTTACCGCCACGTCGAGCACCCTGCGAAGGCCGTTGACATTGGTCTCGAACAGCGGGGCGGGGTCTCGCAGTTCCGCCCTGGTGTCGACGACGCAGTAGTAGACGACGTCGCGGTCGGACATGGCCGTCGCAACACCCGCGGTGTCGGAGATACCGCCGTAATAGCGCTCGACGTCGAGGCCGTCGATTCCCTTGGTGGAGCTCGACTTTCGTAGCAATACCCGGACATCGGCACCATCAGACACCAGGTGGCGGGTGACGCAGGCACCTACGTTGCCGCTGGCCCCCATCACGAGGGCGCGCTGCGCCGACACGATGCCCGTCCGCCTACGCCGCAGACGTCACGCGGTAAACGTCGTACACACCTTCGACATTGCGGACCACATCCAGCAGATGCCCCAGATGCTTGGGATCGCCCATCTCGAAAGTGAACCGGCTGATGGCCACTCGATCACCCGAGGTCGTCACCGACGCCGAGAGGATATTCACCTTCTCGTCGGCCAGCACGCGGGTGACATCCGACAGCAGCCGGTGCCGGTCGAGCGCCTCGACCTGAATGGCCACCAGAAACACCGATGACGGCGACGGCGCCCAGTGCACCTCGATGATGCGCTCGGCCTGCTGCTGCAGCGACGCGGCGTTGGTGCAGTCGGTGCGGTGCACACTGACTCCACCACCGCGGGTGACGAATCCCATGATCTGATCGCCGGGCACCGGCGTGCAGCACTTGGCGAGCTTGCTCAACACACCCGGGGCGCCGGGCACGGCCACCCCGACGTCGTCGGTGCTGCGCGGACGCCGCAGCATCGTCGCCGGAGTGGACCGCTCGGCCAGCTCCTCCTCAGCCTGGTCGATACCGCCCAGTTCGGCCAGCAGCCGCTGCACCACATGCTTGGCGGATACATGACCCTCGCCGACCGCGGTGTAGAGGGCAGACACGTCGGCGTAGTGCAGTTCGTTGGCCACTGCAGCCATCGATCCGCCACTGACCAAGCGCTGCAACGGAAGTCCGCCGCGGCGAACTTCACGCGCCATCGCCTCCTTGCCAGTCTCCAGCGCCTCCTCGCGGCGCTCCTTGGCGAACCACTGGCGGATCTTGGCTTTGGCGCGCGGCGAAACCACGAACTGCTGCCAGTCCCGCGACGGCCCGGCGTTGGGTGCCTTGGACGTGAACACCTCGACGACCTCGCCGTTTTCCAGCTTGCGCTCCAGCGCCACCAGCCGACCGTTCACCCGGGCGCCGATGCACCGGTGGCCCACCTCGGTGTGCACGGCGTAGGCGAAGTCGACCGGCGTCGACCCGTTGGGCAACGTGATTACGTCCCCTTTCGGGGTGAACACGAAAATCTCTTGTACCGCAAGGTCGTAACGCAGCGACTCGAGGAACTCGCCGGGGTCGGCCGCCTCACGCTGCCAGTCGAGCAACTGACGCATCCACGCCATGTCGTCGATTTCGGCTGCCGCCAGCGCATGCGGGACTCCGTTGCGGCCCTTGGCTTCTTTGTAGCGCCAGTGCGCCGCGATACCGTATTCGGCGGTGCGGTGCATATCGCGGGTGCGGATCTGCACCTCCAACGGCTTGCCTTCCGGACCGACGACGGTGGTATGCAGCGACTGGTACACCCCGTAGCGCGGCTGGGCGATGTAGTCCTTGAACCGGCCCGCCATCGGCTGCCACAGCGAATGCACCACACCCACTGCGGCATAACAGTCCCGGATCTCGTCGCACAAGATGCGGATGCCGACCAGGTCGTGAATGTCGTCGAAGTCGCGGCCTTTGACGATCATCTTCTGGTAGATCGACCAGTAGTGCTTGGGCCGTCCCTCGACCACCGCGTTGATCTTCGACGCGTTGAGGGTGGCGACGATCTCGGCGCGCACCTTGGCCAAATAGGTGTCGCGCGACGGGGCTCGTCCGGCGACCAGTCGCACGATCTCCTCGTACTTCTTGGGGTGCAGGATCGCGAACGAGAGATCCTCCAGCTCCCATTTGACAGTGGCCATACCCAGCCGATGTGCCAGCGGCGCAATCACTTCCAGCGTTTCGCGGGCCTTGCGGGCCTGCTTCTCCGGCGGCAGGAAGCGCATGGTTCGCATGTTGTGCAGGCGGTCGGCGACCTTGATCACCAGCACCCGCGGGTCGCGTGCCATGGCGGTGATCATCTTGCGGATCGTCTCGCCCTCGGCGGCGCTGCCCAGCACCACCCGGTCCAGCTTGGTGACGCCGTCGACGAGATGGCCGACCTCTTCGCCGAAGTCGTTGGACAGCGCGTCCAGCGTGTAACCGGTGTCCTCGACGGTGTCATGCAGCAGGGCGGCGACCAGCGTGGTGGTGTCCATGCCCAATTCGGCGAGGATGTTCGCCACGGCCAGCGGGTGAGTGATGTACGGGTCTCCCGACTGCCGCAGCTGGGTGGCATGCCGTTGCTCGGCGACCTCGTAGGCGCGCTGCAGCAACGACAGGTCGGCTTTCGGATAGATCTGACGGTGCACCGCCACCAGCGGTTCGAGGACCGGGCTGAGCGCGCTGCGCTGGGCGGTCATTCGGCGCGCCAATCGGGCCCGGACCCGGCGCGACGCGCTGCTCGGCGTCTTGAGGCTTATCGAGGGTGCGGCCGCCGTGGGCTCGGCGGCCGAAGGTAGGTCAGCGGCCTGCAGCGGTTCGGTCGGCGGCTGAACCGCCGTGCCTTTGTCGTCCGCCAACTCCGTCACCTCCGCCGCTCAAGGATATAGCTGAAACCTGCGTTAGATGCGGCGCAAGCTGTGCACCGGCAGCGGCGCCAGCCGCTCACGACCTCCCAGTGCGACCAGCTCCAGCACCACCGCGGCCGTCGCCACCCGGGCACCTGCGTGTTCGAGCAACCTGCGCGCCGCGCCCACGGTGCCCCCGGTAGCCAGTACGTCGTCCACGATCACAACGCTGCGACCCGCCAATTCGATCCCCGCGGCGGGAATCTCCAGGCACCCGGCGCCGTATTCGAGCTGGTAGGACTCGGTGCGCACCGGCGGCGGCAGCTTGCCGCCCTTGCGGATGGCCAGCATGCCGGTGCCCAGGCGGGTAGCAAGGGCGCCGCCGATCAGGAATCCGCGTGCGTCGATACCGGCGATCAAATCGGCACCGGACGCCACGTCGACCAGCGCACCGGTCACCGCGGCCAGCCCCCGGCGGTCGGCGAATAACGGCGTCAGGTCCTTGAACTCGACTCCGGCCGTGGGGAAATCCGCGACCTCGCGGGTCAGCGATGCGATCAGGTCCTCGACCTCAGTCACCGCACCAGGACCCATCGGTCCATATTCCAGCCGGCGCCCCATCGGCTGGGGTTACCGCTGACGGCATACATCTTTTTCGACGTCAGCAGCGTTCGCTGCTGGCGATAGAGCGGCAACGTCGGCATATCGCCCCACAGCACCGGCGCGCTTTGAGCCAGCAGCCGGACCAGCTCGGCGGGGTCGGCCGACACCGCCAGCGCGCTGATGATCCCATCGATCTGACCGTTGGTGTAGCCGGACAGGTTATTGCCGTTGCCGGTATGCAGGGCGTAGGCGTCCATCGCCGAGGATCCGGTCGAACCGCTGCCGGTCGCGCCGCCGGTGCTGGCCAGCAGCACGTCGATCTTCCCGTCCCGCAGCGTCTGCGGGCCGGTGGAGTCGGAGGTGACGTCGGAGACCGTGATACCGGCCGGGGCGCAGGCCTTGGCGATCGCACCGACAATCGCGGCCAGCCGCGCGTTGGGCGCCCGGTAACCGATCCGCACGGTCAGCGGCTTCCCGCCCAACGCCCCGCGGGCGCCGTCGGGGTTCGACTTCAAGTACTGCCCGGCCTCGGGCACGTTTTCCGCCCGTCCGACGGCGTCTTCGGACGCGGTGTGCAGCCGCGCGTTGGCGATCGGGGTCCTGGCGTCGCGCGCGATGACATCGCGCGGTGTGCAGGAGGCCAGCGCACGGCGCGCGGCGACATCGGCGAGCGGGCCGCGCGGCGCGAAGATCAGCTGCTGGATGCCGTCCGACGGCGAATCGGTGCGCACATAGGTGTCCGGGGTGGTCAATGTTCCCGACGAGCCGTCGGCGACGTCGACGACGTCGGCGCTCTTGTCATTGAGGCGGTCCTGGATATCAACTTTCTCCGGCCACACGGTGACCCGCCTGGTCATCGGCTTGGCGCCCCACCAGCGATCATTCGCGACGAGCACCACCGCGCCGCCGTCCAACACCGATTCGATCTTGTATGGCCCCGACGCTGGAAAGTGCTTGGCGATGGTGTCCGGTTCAATCCCGGGTTTGAGGTCCCAGGTGGTGTTCCACAGCTGCGCGATGCGCCCGATGGCCGGCAAGTTGTTGCTCATCAGCGCACCGGTGACGTCGATCCCCAGCTCCTCGGCGATGACATGCGACGGCATCATCGTGGTCGCGGCGAACAACTGGTTGTAGTCGACGATGTTGCGGTCAGGGTCAAACGACACCCGGGCTTTCTTCTGTCCCGGTTGGCAGTCGATCGAGGTGACGTCGACGTAGCCGGCCTGGCTGGCGGCGTCGAAGCCCGGGAACCGGCCGGATTGAGCCGCCCAGGCCAGCACCACGTCGTCGCAGGTGACCGGCTTGCCGTCGGAATAGACGGCGTGGTCGGCGATTTGATAGTCGAGCACCAGCGGCGAACCGCCGACGATCGAAATCGTGCCGAAGTCGCGGTCGGCGACAATCTGACCGTCGGGCCCGTGGTAGCCGAATCCGGTAAGTGTGCGCGCGAACGCCTGCGCGCCCGCTGATGCGGCCCCGGTGACGGTGTTGCTGTTGTAGCTGGCCAACGCGCCGTCGACGATGTAGTCGATCTGACCGGCGGCGCTGCCGGAGCACGCCGTTAGCGTGCCCGGCGCGGCTGCAGCGAGCGCAACCGCCAGCAAGCTGGCGACCACACGCCAACGCCGGGCAGCCGCCACGGCTACTGCTTGTTTCGCTTGCCGGTCGGACGGTGACGCCCGCCGCCCGGCCGTACCGGACGCGCACCCGGGGCCGGCTTGCTGCCAGCCGGGCTGCCACTGGCCGCGAGCGCTGCCGTGCTCTGTTTGCGCGGCTCATCGTCGGCCGACTCGGCGCGCGGCTGGCCCTTGTCCGGATCAGGGCCGCGGCGCCTGCCCACCCGGCGGTTGTGCGTCCGTACCAACGACGTGCGCTCACGCAGGCTCACCAGCAGCGGGGTGGCGAAGAAGATCGACGAGTAGGTGCCGACGATGATGCCGACCAGCTGCACCAGCGCCAGGTCCTTCAGCGTGCCCACGCCCAACAGCCATACCGCCACCACCATCAGCGCCAGCACCGGCAGCACCGAGATCAGGCTGGTGTTGATCGAGCGCATGAACGTCTGGTTGATCGCGAGGTTGGCCTGCTCGGCGAAAGTGCGCCGGGCGGTGTGCTGGAAGCCGTGGGTGTTCTCCTCGACCTTGTCGAACACGATGACGGTGTCGTAGAGGGAGAAACCCAGGATCGTCAAAAGGCCGATGACCGTGGCCGGAGTGACTTCAAAGCCGACTAGCGAGTACACCCCGGCGGTGACGGTCAGGTCGAAAACCATTGTCGTCAAAGCGGATATCGCCATGTAGCGCTCGTAGCGAACGGTGATGTACAGGCTGACCAGCACCAGGAACACCACCAGCGCGATCACCGCTTTCCTGGTGATCTGCCCGCCCCAGGTCGACGACACCGCCGAGTCGGAGATGGCCTGCAGGCTGGGCTTGCCGTCGGAGCCCTTGGGCTGGAATTTGTCGAACAGGGCGTTGCGCAGCTTGGTCGTCTTGTCGTTGGACAGTGTCGCGGAGCGAATCTGCACGGTGGCCGACGAGCCGTTGCCGACGACCACCACCGACTCGGGGTCGCTGCCCAACGCTTGCCGGTAGACCTGCTCCACCTGGCTGACCGAAGCATTACCGCGCGGGAACGACATCGTGGTGCCGCCCTTGAAATCGATGCCAAAAGTGAACCCACGCAACACGATGCTGACGACGGCGATTGCGACGATCGTCCCGCTGATCCCGTACCACAGCCGGCGCCGGCCAATCACCTCGAACGCGCCGGTACCGGTGTAGAGCCGCGATAGAAAACTGTGGCGGGGCAGGTCGGCGAAGGTCTCGTCACCGGTTGGACGCACAGCGGTTGCGGTGTCATCGCTGAGCTCAACGGCAGTCGTCTTGTCGGCCATCTCGCTACCCCCGTCCCGTCAGTTGAGCTGCCCGCCGTTCGCGCGCGACCTGCTGCACCGCGCCCAGACCGTTGTATGCCGGCTTGGCCAGCCTCGTGGACTTGGATGCCAGGTATACCAGCGGCCAGGTCACCAGGAAGACCACGACGATGTCGAGAATCGTGGTGAGGCCCAAGGTGAAAGCGAAGCCCTTCACCTGACCGATCGCCAGGACGTAAAGCACGGCAGCGGCCAAGAAGGTCACCGCGTTACCCGACACGATGGTCTTGCGCGCTCGCGCCCAGCCGCGGGGAACGGCCGACCGGAAGGTACGGCCTTCGCGGATCTCGTCCTTGATGCGTTCGAAGAACACCACGAAGGAGTCGGCGGTCGTACCTATACCGATGATCAAGCCCGCGATGCCGGCCAGGTCAAGGGTGTAGTTGATATATCGGCCCAGCAGCACCAGGATCGCGAAAACCATTGCGCCGGAAGCTACTAGCGACAACGCCGTCAGCAGCCCCAACACCCGGTAGTACATCAACGAGTACACCAGCACCAGCACCAGTCCGATGCCACCGGCAATCAGACCCGCATGCAGCGATGTCAATCCCAGCGTCGCCGAGACGGTTTGAGCTTCTGACGCTTCGAACGACAACGGCAGCGAGCCGTATTTGAGGACGTTGGCGAGCTCGCGGGCCTGGGCCTGGCTGAAGTCGCCGTGGATTTGGGTCCGGCCACCGGGGATCGCTTCCTCGATCCGGGGTGCACTCACTACCTGTGAGTCCAACGTAAAGGCGGTCTGAGTGCCGATGTGGGCGGCGGTGAAATCCGCCCAGGTGTTGGCAGCCCCGCTCTTGAACTGCAAATCGACGACGTTGCCGGCAGTTTGCTGGTTCATCCCCGAGGTGGCGTTCGCGATCTGGTCGCCGCTGATGATCGACGGCGCCAGCAGGTACACCTCGTTGTGTTGGGTATTGCAGGTCACCAGCGGCAAGTTGGGGTCGTCGTTGCCGGCCAGAATGTCTTCCTGGTTGCATTGTCTGGCCATGACCTGCAGCGCCAGGAACTGCACACCCTGATTGGTGCTCTGGCGCCATTGCTTTTGCTTGGCGATGCGCTCGGCGAGAGCCATCCGCGGATCGGGTGGCCCGGCCTGCACCGGGGCGCCCGGCGGAGCTGGCGGCGGGGCCGGTGTCGCCGTGGGGTGTGCCGGTGTAGGCGGCGGATCCAGGGGATACGGCCGCGGCTGCGCCGCAGGCCCCGGCTCGCCCGGCAACGGCAGCTCGCCCGGCATGGGCAAGCCTCCCGGCGCGGTCCCCGCATCGCCGCCGGACGGGAGTCCGCCGGGCTGCCCACCGGCACCCGGCAACGGGGCGCCGCCCGGGGTACCACCGGGTGCGGGTCCGCCAGGGTGCGCACCGGGCACGGGCCCGCCGGGCATGGGCGCCCCGGGAATGGGGCCGCCCGGCACGGGTTGTCCGGGCTGTCGACCCAGCGGCAGTCGCGGCCGGCCATGCGGCCCCGGCAACCCTTGTGGGCCTTGCGGCAGCGGACCGCTCTCGGCCGGAAGCTCCTGAATCACCGGGCGGATGTACAACCGTGCCGTCTGACCCAGATTGCGCGCCTCGCTGCTGTCCTTCCCGGGCACGGTGATGACCAGGTTGTCTCCGTCGACGATGACTTCAGAACCGGACACGCCCAGACCGTTGACCCGGGCGCTGATGATCTGCTGGGCCTGAGACAGCGCCTGCCGCGTCGGCCGCGATCCGTCCGGGGTTCGTGCGGTCAACGTGACCCTGGTGCCGCCCTGCAGGTCGATGCCGAGCTTCGGGTCGGCGCGCTTGCTTCCGGTGAGGAACACCAGCAGGTACACGCCGATGAGAAGGATCAGAAACACCGTCAGGTAACGGGCAGGGTGCACCGGCGTCGATGGCGATGCCACGTGTTGAGTCTCCTCATCCGGTCCTCGCGGGTCGTCACCGGCCCGCGCTCGTCTTTCGCGCGTCGATCAGTCCGACGGCACCCGCAAAGGGTACGTGGCGGGCCGTCAAACTCAGTCTCTGGGCAGCCGCTCCGGGTCGTCGGCGAGGTCGTCGGCCACAGCGACGTCATCGGCCTCAGTGTCCAGGATTTCCGGCTCGATCCGGTCTCTAACCGCCAACTTCATCCACGTGGTCACCACGCCGTGCGCTATCTCCAGGTCCACCGTGTCGTCGGTGATACCGGTGATGGTCCCCTGCAACCCGGACGTGGTGTGCACCCGATCGCCGACGCGAAGCGACTCGTGCAAATCGATGGTGGCTTGCATCGCGCGCTTTTGCCGTCGCGACGCGAAAAACATGAACGCGCCCAAGACGATGAGCAGCGGGAAGAAGACAACCATTTGGTTCATGACGGCAACGATCTTTCCTATTGTTCTGTCGGCGTGGGACCGGAACGGCCCAGGAACCGCGTCAGCCACCAGTGTGCCACTAGGCCGTCGTCTGCTGACCAGGCCCGGCGCCTTGACGCGCGGGCAGGCTTGACTACCAGACATCACAGTGGCACAACACCTAGATGATGGAACGCAGACCTAATCAAGCGACCACTCCTCGGGCCGACGCACGGCCCGCATCGTTGTCGCTCAACGACGCATTGCGCACTACCGGGGCCGTCCGCGACTTCACCGATCAGGCCGTCGACGACGCCGTGCTGGCTCGGGTGCTCGACACCGCGCGGTTCGCGCCCAGCGGCGCCAACGCGCAGGCGTGGCGGATCGTCGTCGTCAAGGACCCCGACAAGCGCCGCCGGCTGCGGGATTTCTACCTGCGGGGTTCCAAGGACTATCTGGCCATGGTCAGCGCCGGCTTGCGGCCCTGGGCTCCGACCAACGACCGCGACGCCGAAGCAGCGGCCTTGGCCGCTCAAAAGGCCGCTGAAAGTGCCGCAGCGCCAGGGGGTTTGGCCGAGCACTTCGACGAAGCCCCGGTCCTGCTCGCGCTGTTCGCCGACCTGTCGATGTTGGCGGCGGTAGACCGCGACGCGGACCGCTACACGTTCGCCGGCGGCGCCTCCATCTACCCCTTCGCGTGGAGCATTCTGCTGGCGGCCCACGACGAGGGCCTCGGCGGGGTCATCACCACGATCGCGATCCGGGCGGAGCAGCAGGTGAAGGCTCTGCTCGGAGCGCCCGACCCGATGGCGCTGGCCGCGGTGATCGTGCTGGGGTATCCGGCCCGCCGACCCACTCGACTTCGCCGGCAGCCGGTCGCCTCGTTTACTTCCATCGATTCGATCGACGGTCCCGTCTTCGGCCCTCCCTGACGTATCCTGTCAGGGAGGCTGGCACATGAAGAAGTCCGTCCGCCTCCTAGCACCAATCGCCGCAATCGCGTTGATGCCGATGGGGGCTATGAAGACGCCGACAGCGAGTTCGGCACCATGTGACGACGGCCAATTTTGGAGCCCGCATTCCAATGCGTGCCAACCGCTGCCATGTCCTTACGGCTCATTGTTCGATGCAAATGACGACGTGTGCCAATGCAACGTCGGTTGGCGTTACGACCCGTCGCGGAACAGCTGCCAGATGCTGTTCATCTTCGCTCCACAGATCCTGCATCGCTGAAGCACCTAACTTCGCCGCCGGCCAGTAGGTTCCTTTGCTACGGTCAACCCGACCGGCGGCCCAGTGTTTGAGTAGTCCAGAATTCGGCAAACTTGCAACAATCGCGAATTTTCGCGGAGGCGTCACACCGAGCTATCGAGGAGGTCTGCGATGAAAAACCTAATCGGCCGGTTGGCGTCAGCCCTGGTACTGGCGGCGGCGGCCCTGGCGGTCGCGATGCCGGCGGTGGGCCGGGCTGACCCCATAAACTGCGACCCCGGGCAGTGGTGGGATCCGACCGCTAACGTGTGCCGGCCGCTGGGCCAGGGGCCCCAGCCGCTGAACTGCGACCCGGGCCAGTACTGGGACCCGACGACGAATGTGTGCCGAGAGTTGGGACACACGGCGGCCGGTTGATTTTGGGCTCGTAGCGGGGCTTCCTCACGGATAGGCTGCTGACGTGTCCGCTGTCGAGCAGAGCCGCCACCTGGTCACCGAAATCCCCGGTCCGGCATCGCTGGTGCTGACCGAGCGCCGAGCCGCGGCGGTGTCGCACGGCGTCGGCAACACCATGCCGGTGTTTGCGGCCCGCGCCGCCGGCGGCATCCTCGAGGACGTCGACGGCAACCGGTTCATCGACTTGGGTTCGGGCATCGCGGTCACCACGATCGGCAACTCCGCACCGCGCGTTGTCGACGCGGTGCGAGCGCAGGTCGCCGACTTCACCCACACCTGCTTCATGGTGACGCCCTACGAGCAGTACCTCGCGGTGGCCGAACACCTCAACCGGCTCACCCCCGGCTCGGGTGAGAAGCGCTCGGTGCTGTTCAACTCCGGCGCCGAGGCGGTGGAGAACGCCGTCAAGATCGCCCGCTCGTACACCCGTAAAGACGCGGTGGTGGCGTTCGACCACGCCTACCACGGTCGCACCAACATGACCATGGCGCTGACCGCGAAGTCGATGCCGTACAAGAGCGGCTTCGGGCCGTTCGCGCCGGAGGTCTACCGGGCGCCGCTGTCGTATCCGTTCCGCGACGGGCTGATCGATAAGGAACTGGCCACCGACGGCGAACTGGCCGCGCAGCGCGCCATCGACGTCATAGCTAAGCAGGTCGGCGCCGAGAACTTGGCCGCCGTCGTCATCGAGCCCATCCAGGGCGAAGGCGGCTTCATCGTCCCGGCAGAGGGATTCCTGCCAGCGCTGCTGGACTGGTGTCGGCACAACAACGTCGTCTTTGTCGCTGACGAGGTACAGACCGGCATCGCGCGAACCGGAGCGTGGTTCGCCTGCGAACACGAGGGCATCGAGCCCGACCTGATCTGCATCGCGAAGGGCATCGCTGACGGGCTGCCGCTGTCGGCTGTGACGGGCCGCGCCGAAATCATGGACGCCCCGCACACCAGCGGCGTCGGCGGCACGTTCGGCGGCAATCCGGTCGCCTGTGCTGCGGCGCTGGCCACCATCGAGACCATCGAGGCCGACGGGCTGCTCGAGCGGGCCCGTCAGATCGAACGGCTGATGAAGGACCGGCTGTTTGCGCTGCAAGCCGCCGACGATCGGATCGGCGATGTACGCGGCCGCGGCGCGATGATCGCCATCGAGTTCGTCAAACCCGACAACGCCGAGCCCGACGCGAAGCTGACCAACGCGCTGGCCAACGCCG
>Ga0335075_10001243_pt1 | contig 42318 bp, 41 predicted proteins | sample Lox_Sample_24_FD_206723 | JGI IMG/M metagenome (GOLD analysis project Ga0335075, IMG submission 206723) | Soil microbial communities from Loxahatchee National Wildlife Refuge, Florida, United States - Lox_Sample_2.4 | ecosystem: Environmental > Terrestrial > Soil > Wetlands | place: USA...
TGAATGACCGTGTCGACTCTGAATTCCTCGATGATGCGACCTACAATCTCGCGATTTCCTGCGGTCCCATTCACAAAACCAGCCGCTGCCGGAACAAACGCGCGGACTCCGGACACGAGATTGTCAAGAACCACGATATTCTCGCCGCGATCGGCAAGCGCGTGCGCCGTGTGGCTGCCAATATAGCCGGCACCTCCGGTCACCAGTATCGACATCGTTGTTGTCCTCCGCGACTGCTCGACATTCGCCACGATGACCCTGTCGATTTCCAGCCGGCCGCGACTCTTGTTGCGGTCGTATGATATCGTGTCACGATCGATTCTCCCAAAGGTAGGAGAGCCAGTTCCTGCAAAGGGCGATCGCGGCTACCGCGACCTGGCGTCACTTCATTCCAATTATTTTTTGGCAGCTTCTATCAGGGCGAGAATCTCCTCCGGAGATTCGATCACGAGAAGGGGCTCATTTTCGGCTCCCGTGAATCCGATGGCGGTGCGCTCTGCGGTTCTGCCTCTGCGCTCCGCCATGGCGCGCTTCAGGCTGATCGCGCGATCCATGTTGACGTAGATCGGTCTGTTCTGAATATCGGTCAGCGTGATCCATGTCGCAAAGGGATCGCTACGGCGGCTGGCGGTCTCCGCCGATGGAAGCGTAATCCGTTCGATAGCGCGCTTTGAAACGGCTACAAAGGTGCCATCTGAACATTCAACCGGAAGAAAGCCCCGCTCGTCGTTCAGCACGTCGCTCAGACGCGCCTGATCGGGCACATAAACATTGCCGGAGAGACTTGCCCCGCTGGCGAGCGAAATATCGACCATCAGCTTCCTTGTCGGGATCTGGAGGGCCTGGTGCGTCTGCATATGCGCCTGAAGCAGGTTTTCCGAACCAGCCGCTCTAAGGCAGTCCCGGTTAAGGATTGGTCACGGGCCGTTATCCCGGCCACTGAACGGAGTGGGAGACACTGCCGCTGTCATGGTATTTGCCATTGTGATCGCAACGCGGGACGGCCGTGAACGCAGGGCCGCGAAAGCAGCATTCCATGCCGACAAACGTCCGGCGCTTCCTGTGGCTGTGGTGGGCGGCGTTCGTGATCGGCGCGGCGGAGATTCCGCTGACCCCGCCGAATTCGACATTGCTGAACTTTGGCGCGACGCGATCTGTCCAGACCGCGCTCGCCGCGGGCGGAACGGCGCTCTCGCTTGCGACACTCCTGCCCTTTCTGTGGTTCGCGGTGCGGCGGCGCAAGAACTGGGCGCGATGGGTATTGCTGGTATCGTTTATTATATCATTGCCGCTCGAATTTCTTGATCCGTCCGTCTGGTCCGGGGACCAGCTTCCCCTGACCGGCATGGCGCTTCTCTCCGTCCTTGCAGAGGCGGCTTCGTTCTATTTCCTGTTTACGGGCGATGCGCGGCCCTGGTTCGCGGAGCAGCCGATGGACCGGAACGCTGCGGGCACCGGTTCGTGACCGGCTTCACCTATACCCTCGTAGCCGGATACGTGGCATGGACGCGCCAGGTGCAAAGCTGCAAAGCTTCATGCGCCGCCTTTTCGGGGAACCAATGGCATGATGGATCATCGCTGGACCGCCATCGTCTCGCTGCTGGCGCTGCTGATGTATTTCTGGATGAGCCTCAAGGTGGCGCGCACACGCGGCAAAAGCGGCATCGAACCGCCCGCCATGACCGGCGACCCGCTGCTGGAGCGCGCGATCCGGGTGCAATCCAACACGCTCGAATGGCTGCCGATTTTCCTGGTGAGCCTCTGGCTTTTCGCGATCTACTGGAACGAGCGGGTCGCCGCCGGCCTCGGCGTTGTCTGGATCATCGGGCGGCTCGTCTACTCCGCCGGCTACATGGCCGATCCGGCCAAACGCAGCACGGGCTTCCTGATCCAGCTGCTGGCCAGCGCCGTCCTCCTGCTCGGCGCACTTGGCAGGATCGCCTGGAGCCTGGCGACGGGCGAGAATTGATTGCGGGATTCCCGGGCGACAAGCAGCCAGGGCGACAAGCAGATAGTTCGCAGGGCGAATTCTCAGGCCGCTTTTGCGGCGCGCGCACGGATGTCGACGCCGAGACGTTTCCGCACGACGCCAAGAATTGTGGTCATAAGACTGAGGGGCGTGCCTTCCCGTCACCGGTGACATGAGCGGCTGTCCCCGAACTTTATGCCGACATTATTTTTTGAGCTTGAAGACCGTGCCGGCACTATAGGTACCACCATATTGGGTTGTGCCATAGAGGTCGCCATTTTCCCCCGGCGAGCCCTGACTGACGTCATTGACGTCAACGCCAACGGCACCGTCCGTGGTTGTGAAGGAATAAAGCACTGTCTCGATACCACCATCCGCAGGCAATTTGAAGACGGTGCCGCAGCCGTCGATGCAACCCGGCCCGGTGCCACCCTCGGTGGTTGTGCCATAGAGATTGCCCGCCTTGTCTTCGACCAGACCGGATTCGGGATAGCCGCCATCGCTGCAATTGGGCTGGCTGCAGAAAAGATAAAGTACCGACTCGGTACCGTCTGGAGCGAGCTGGAACACGGTGCCGCAACCATTGCCGCAGCCCGTTCCGCCGCCCATATAGGTCGTGCCGTAGAGATTTCCCGCCTTGCCCTCGACCACGCCGGCTTCCGGGATCTTGCCGTCGCCTTCCGCTCCGAAGGAATGCAGCACGGTTTCGGTGCCGGACGGCGCAACCTTGAAAACAACGCCTTCGCCATAGGCACCGCCACCAACAGTCGTGCCATAGAGATTGCCCGCCTTGTCTTTGACGAGCCGCCCGGAAAAGGCAGGACCATCGCCGTCGCCTCCCCCGGTGAAGGTGTAGAGCACCGTCTCGGTGCCATCCTTGCCAAGCTTGTAGACAAGGCCGCAGCAGCCGCCGGCTGCCGTGCCATAGAAATCTCCGTTCCTGTCCCTCATCACGCCCGAGCGGGGGCTTTCGTTCGTGAAGGAATGGATCACGGTTTCGGTGCCGTCCGGCGCCAGCTCGAACACGAGACCTGTACCATCGGCGCCGCCCGCGAGGGCCGTGCCATAGACATTCCCCGCCTCGTCCAGCACCAAATCATATTCGGGGTCGCCGCCATCGCTTCCGTTCGTGAATTGGTGGAGCACGGTTTCGGTGCCGTCCGGCGCGACCTTGTACACGAGCCCCGGAGTGGACACACCGTAGCCGTAAAACGTCATGCCGTAGAGGTTGCCGGCGCTGTCCCTCACCACGCCGTCCACCGGAAACGCGCCGCCGCTCCCGCTCTGGTTGTTGAAGTTATAGAGTACCTTGAATCCGCCACCGCCCGCAGCCGCGCCCAAAATACCGTATGTCATGAGGACAGCCACGCAAAGCGGCAGCGCGGCGACCGATCGCAGGCGTGCCCGGGGATTTCGTGTTTTCCGTTGAGACATGATGCTTCCTTGAGATGAATTCGAACGCCTGCCCGGCTAACGCGCCCCCTGGCCTTCAGGGACGCGGCGTTCCGATTCGCTTGCTTCAGTGTAGCGTGAATAAGCCGCACGCCGCTAAGGGCCCACGCACGGCTACGGCAGTCATGAACATTTGCGGCTTGTGGCGCGTGGCTCGGGGCGATTCGCTTCGTGGGCAGGGGGCGGAAGCTCCCTTACCCGTGGCGCGGGGCGTCAGCCGCGCAGCTGCATGATATGCTCGTCCGAGGCGCCGCGAACACCGGTCGGGCGAATTCCCTGATCGAACGTCCCCAACCGGCCGCGATGTTTCACTGCAAGTGCGATCAGATAACGATCCGTGATCTGCTTGGGACCGAGGATGGCCTGACGATCGAAGGCGGATGCGTCCAGCAAACTCACATCGTCCGGCCAGAATTCGTGCGGCCCGGACCGCGCCGCCTTGCCCAGTCGCGAAACGACTTCAGCGACGGGGACGGGATTGGGATAACCGGGACTGGACATCAGCCGCGCGGTTCCGTTCTCGGTGATCGGGCATGACGCCCAGCCATATTCGGCGTGGGCACGATACCAGGCCGTTGCCGCAGCGTGGCTGACGTGATCGCGATCCAGAAGCGCGATGAGCACATTGACATCGAACAGCGCCCGCGCGGCCCTGTTCCGCTCAATAGGCATCCTGTTCTCTGAGCCGGTCGATCAGCGCATTTGTTACAACGCCGCCCCGCTTTTCGAACGGCTCGAACCCGCCTACCGCGGCTTCCACCCTGCGCTTTCGCGCCCCACGCGGCGCCTCCGTCAAGGCCCGCCTCGCCAGCTCCGACAGCACGGCCCCGGCCGTCCTGTTGGTGCGCCGCCCCAGCACCTTGGCCGCCTCCAGCACATCGTCATCGATATCGAGCGTGGTCCGCATGGGGGGGATTACTGCATCTGATGCGGTGCATCAAGTGCGACCCAGCCGCGCGCACATTCGCGCTGGACTCCGCCCGCATTCTGTTCTCGTATCGTTCCCATGGCCAGGGACCAATGGTCCCGATTGGGCCGCGGCGATTGCGAGGGGTATGGGGACCCGGTCGGCGGCGGCGATGTGCGCTTTCATGCGAGCGGCGTGCGCGACGCCGAGGGCAATTATCCTTGGACCTCCGCCATCAACGGCCGCTGCTCTAAAACCCACGCGACCAGGGAAGAGGGCATGGCGCGTATCGAGTTCGAGCTGCGCTAGGCGGGCGAGCAATTCGTGGCTGAATATGAGAGCTACAAGGCGAACCGGCACCGGAACAGATTTTCGCAGGCCGTGGACGCCACGCGCCATGCGGAGGCGTAAGCCCGACGGCCCGCTTCTCACGCTCGCCGACGCCTGCGACGCCGATTATCTCGTAATCCTGACCTGTGCCCGTTGCGGCCGGCAAAAGCAGATGCACCCGTATCATCTTATCTGCGGTACCGCGATATAGCGCAGAAAATAAACTATCTTAGCTAAAGGTACGTTGTTCGAATTGAACGTCTCTCGGCCGAGTCCAACCGTGCTCTGTCAGGAAGTCTTTCGTGGCAAAGCGGAGAGGGCCAGCGCGAACCCCTCATGATGCGCTGGGGGCTCCTGCCCGTCTGGTCGAAGGACGACGGGGGGCGCCCAAGGGCATCAATGCCAAGGCCGAGATGGTGGCCGCCAAGGGGCATGCTGCCTTCAGACTGACTCGCCGTTGGTGCTGGTCGCATTGGACGAGATTAAGCCGCTTTCCGAATGTGGTCTTTGAGCCCACGAGACTATTTCTTCAAACGTCATTCTGTGCCCGACGATATCCAGAACCAGCGCCTCCAGCGCATCGTTGGCTCTGGCGTTCGAGTCAAAATAGAAATCTTATCGCTATTTATAACCAACAAAGACAGCATCAGGATTGCCGTCCGTTTATTGCCGTCGACAAATCCGTGATTCTTAGCGAGCGACTCCAGCAGGGCCGCGCCCTTGCGCTCAATTGAACGGTAATATCCCGAATAAGGCCGCGCCAGCGCCGATTCGAGACCGTTCCGATTCAAAATACCCTGACGGCCCCCGAAATGCTCGATAACGATATCATGCGCGAGAAGCGCCTCGTCCAGCGACACCCGGTAGTGACGCTTGCCTATCGGTCGGCAAGGCGGCTGAGCGCCTTGTGAAAACGATCCGTCGTTTCTTGCATCACGCGCCGTGATTTCGCGCTGACTTTTCCCGTCGTGCCGGATCGCTTGTCGGACAGGGAACCGGCCAAGCGCTTCCCGGCACTCGTCCGAAGGGGTTTGCCTGCTGGTTTGCGGACGGTCATGGCCAGAATTTGGGCGGTATTCCTTTAGCGGTCAATATGACCCGATGATATCTTAGTTTATTGTCTGCTGACTCCTCGCAATCCACCCCCATGTGCGGACGCTTCACCAACCGGTTCACCTGGCGCGAGCTTGTCGAGCTTTACGGGATCACCGAGCCTTACATCGGGCCGGTCTCGAATCCCGAGCCGCGGTACATTTCGCGCCGCTACGGTGGCAGGTCATGATCCGGCTCGACGCGGAGGGCCGGCGCCAGGCCGCGATGATGCGCTGGGGACTCGTGCCCCTTTGGTCGAAGGACGAGAAGGGCGTCGGGCATCAACGCCAAGGCCGAGACGGTGGCCGCCAAGCCAAGCTTTCGCGCGGCCTTCAATGCACGGCCCTGCCTCGTGCCCGGGGACGGGTTCTACGAATGGGCGAAGCTGCCGGACGGCGGCAAGCAGCCTTATTTTATGATTGGGTGACAACTGTCCCCAAGCGTTTGTAACACCGCGCGTCCGGATTTTGAATCCCTGTCTCGGCGAAGCAGCGCAGGGTGGTGGGCCCGGCAGGACTCGAACCTGCGACCAGACCGTTATGAGCGGCCAGCTCTAACCAACTGAGCTACAGGCCCTTTGGGGGGAGGGTTTCTTTACAGGGCGGGTTGCGCGGGAACAATCCGTCTTCGCCAAGGCTTCGACGGACGCGGCGGGCTGGCTGGCCAGGTCACGCACGGCCACGGGGGAGGGGGGAAGGCTGGGTGGCGGGGTCGGGATTATGCCCGCGCGGGCCGTGACAAGGAGGGGAGTGCGGGCGAGGACGCCCGCGGTCCCAGGGGAATCATGCCGCAGAAAGGCCGTAGTCGGGGGTGAGGTTTTGGCCTCGGGGTTGAAGGAGATGGCGGATGCGCCTCTCGCAGGGTTTTCTCGGAATCGCGATTGTGGGGCTCGCGCTGGCCGCGCCGGCGGCGCCGGGGCTGGCGCAGAACGCGCTGCCCATCCCGCGGACCATCACCGTGTCCGGAACGGGCCAGGCCAAGGCGGCGCCAGACGAGGCGCATCTACGCGCCGGCGTCGTCACTTCGGCGCGCAAGGCGGCCGACGCGCTCGCCGCCAACAGCCGCGCGATGAACCAGGTGTTCGCCGCGCTCCGGCGGCTCGGCATTCCCGACAAATCGATCCAGACGTCGGATTTCAGCGTGTCGCCGCAATACAAAACCGACCGCAATGGCGATTCCACGCAAGAAATTTCCGGCTATCAGGTTTCGAACGAAGTGGTGGTGACGGTCGACGATCTGGCAAAGCTCGGCCCCGCGCTCGATGCGCTGGTCGCCTCGGGCGCCAACAATCTCGGCAGCATGGATTTCTCCATCCGCGATCCCAAGCCGCTGATGGCTGAAGCGCGGGCGGCGGCGATGAAGGATGCGCAGGCCAGCGCGGAGACCTATGCCGATGCGGGCGGGTTCAAGCTCGGGCCGATCCTTGCCGTCAGCGAAAGCGGCGCGGAAACGCCGTCGCCGATCATGGCGAGACCGATGATGCGCATGGCCGCGGCCGTTCCCGTGGCCGGCGGCGAAAACAGCGTCAGCGCCACTGTGAATGTGACATACGAAATCCGCTGAGGGGTTTCGCGGGGCGAGCGGCTTGCTTTCCCGGCGCGGACACCCATTCTGAGAGGGAACCTTTCGTCCGAGAGTCCGAGCGATGATCCTTCGCCCCAGGGCCTTTGCCCTTGTGCTCGCGCTGGCCGCGCTGCCCGCCATGGCTGCCCCCCATGCGCCGACGCTTGCGGTCGCGAGCCTGTCCGATCTCACCACCGTGCCCGACCATCCCTATGACGAGAACGCCAATGCCGATCAGGCAGTGGACGCGGCCTTTGCCAAGGCCAGGGCCGAGCACAAGCGCGTGATGCTCGATCTCGGCGGCAATTGGTGCGGAGATTGCCGCGTGCTCGCCGGTATCATGGATCTGCCCAAGATGCGGCGCTTCCTTGAGGCGCATTACGTGCTGGTCAGTGTCGATGTCGGCCGGTTCAACAAGAATCTGCAGGTGCCGGCGCGGTTCGGCATCACCGAGCGGCTGGTGGGCGTGCCGAGCGTGCTGGTCGCCGATCCCGACGGCAAGCTCGTCAACCGGAACGACATTTTCGCGCTCGCCGATGCGCGCAGCATGACACCGCAGGCGATCGCCGACTGGCTCGCGCAATGGGCGAGTTAGTCCGTACGCGGATGGGTCCGCCGGACTTATCTGATCAAAGCTGGTAACATGGATGGCATGTCGGCGAGTTGTACCCGGCTCTCCGGACGGAGCGGCCGGGTTTTTGTTTGGCCACGCGTTCGCTGGTAAAATCGCTGATATGTTGGAAGACCGCGCCTGGTTCGTCGCGCGGTTTTTTCAGGCTTCCATCGTGGAAGACGGATTGCCGATCACGCTCAAAAACTCGCGCCGCGTCAGCGGATTGGTCCGGAATTCGCCCAGCATCGTCGATGTCACCATGCTGACGCCGGGCTTGTGAACGCCGCGCGTCGTCATGCATTGATGCTCGGCCTGGATCACCACGGCCACGCCTTTCGGCTCCAGCACTTTCTGGATGCAGCGCGCGATCTGCGCGTTCATCTTCTCCTGCACCTGGAGCCGCCTAGCATAGGCCTCGACGACCCGCGCGAGCTTGGAAATTCCAACGACCTTGTTGGTTGGCAGGTAGCCCACATGGGCGCGCCCGATGATCGGCGCCAGATGATGCTCGCAATGGGATTCGAAACGGATGTCGCGCAGCACGACCATGTCGTCATAACCTTCGACCTCCTCGAAGGTGCGCCGGAGATAATCTTCCGGATCGACGCGATAGCCGGAGAACCAATCCTCGAAGGCGCGCGCGACGCGCGCCGGTGTTTCGCGCAGGCCCTCACGCCCGGGATCGTCACCCGCCCATTTCAGAAGGGTGCGGATCGCCTGTTCGGCGTCTTCACGCGAGGGACGGCCTTCGGGCGCGGCCAAACCCGCGCGCAGCGACAATTTCGACGATGACGGCATTGCACTTTCCCGAGACGCCCCAGCACCCACGCCTCAGTGGATCTGGCGGCGCTCGTAGGGACTTTCAAGGAGGAACATGGGGATGTGCGCCTCGAAGTTCTCGCCCGAGGCCAAACGCAGCTGATAACGCCCGACCATGGCGCCGGACGGCGTGGGCAGCGGACAGCCGCTGGAATATTCGAAGGCCTGACCCGGCTCGAGAACAGGCTGCTCGCCGACGACGCCCGGTCCGCGCACTTCCTGCACATGGCCGCGCGCATCGGTGATATGCCAGTAGCGCGAAATCAGCTGCACCGTTTCGCTGCCGAGATTTTCGATCGTCACCGCATAGGCCCACACATAGCGGCTTTCCGACGGATCGGACTGGTCGTCGAGATAAGTGGGCTTCACCGCCACGCGGATATTCTCCGTCGTCCGCTCATAAACATAAGCGTGTTTGCGCGGCGGCGGCGCGGGGCGGTTGGATTCATGCTGTTCCATCGGGCGGACTATCGCCCGGCGGGGCCACCGAACGCAAGCTTTTCCGGAATGTTCCGTTAACAGCTTGCTTCAAAACCTGGGCTCCACGCGGACATCTGTCCGCACGGAATTGGCAATGAAGCAGTCAGCATGCGCGTGGTGATGGAGTTCCACGAGTTCCGCGGCGCTGACTTCGACACCTTCGGAAAAGCGGACAAACGGACGCAGTGTGACATGCCCCATCCACAACTTCCCGTCCGGGCGCTTCTCCAAAGTTCCGCTCGCCGCGTCCTCATAAGAATCGACTGGCAGGCGCTTGCGCGCACAGATGGCGAGAAAGGTCAGCATGTGGCATCCGGAAAGCGAGGCTACAAAGGCCTCTTCGGGATCGACGCGTTCGGGATCGCCGCGGAACTCCGGCGCAGAGGACGAAGGCAGGACGATCGCGCCGTCCTTGAACAGGACGTCATGCGCGCGGTTGTAGCTCTGATAGGTGAAATCCGCGCTGGTCCGTTTCCAGCGAAGCTGTGCGCGGTGTTCGGACATGGCGTCCTCCTCTTTCAAATATGTGCGATGGCCTGCGCGATGTCGTCGCACAAATCTCTAACATCCTCGAGCCCGACCGAAAGACGCAGCATTCCGTCGCCAATTCCGAGCGCCGCACGCGCCTCCGGCTGAAGCCGCTGATGCGTGGTCGTGGCGGGATGGGTGATCAGGCTTTTCGCATCGCCGAGATTGTTGGAAATGTCGATCAGCTTCAGCGCGTTCACGAAGCGGAAGGCCTCCGCCTTTCCGCCTTCGATCTCGAACGCAACGACGCCGCCACCGCCCGACATCTGGCTGCGGGCGAGCGCAGCTTGCGGATGGCCGCGGTGAAACGGATAAAGTACGCGGGCAACGCCGCGCTGCGCGGCGAGAAAGTCCGCAACGGCGTCGGCGTTCGCGCAATGCGCCGCCATGCGGAGCTCGAGCGTCTCAAGGCTCTTCAGATGCAGCCACGCATTGAACGGGCTCATCGACGGGCCGGTGTGGCGGAGAAATATCTGCAGATGCCGGTCGAGGAATTCTTCGTCGCAGAGAACGACACCCCCCAGCGCGCGCCCCTGCCCGTCGATATATTTGGTCGAGGAATGCACGACGATGTCGGCTCCGAACTCCATCGGCCGCTGCAGCGCGGGCGTCGCAAACGCATTGTCGACGATCACTTTCGCACCGGCTCTCTTCGCGAGATTGGCGACTGCCCGGAGATCTACGATGGAAAGCGTGGGATTTGCCGGCGTCTCGAGGAAGAACATCCGCGTTTCGGGCCTGAGCGCGGCCTCCCATTGCGCGATGTCCTCGCCATCGATCAGCGTGTGCGCGATGCCGAAACGCGCCAGCACCTCTTCGATCACATAGCGGCAGGAACCGAACATCGCGCGCGCGGCAATCACGTGATCGCCATGCCGGAGATAACAAAGAAGCGAAGCGGTGACGGCCGCCATGCCGCTCGCCGTGGCCCGCGCGGCGGCAGCGCCCTCGAACGCGGCCATGCGCGCTTCAAACATTGCGATGGTAGGATTGCCATAGCGGCTGTAGATGAAACCCTCGGCGCCCTTGAAGCGCGCTTCCGCCTCCTCGGCGGTCTCGTAAGCATAGCCCGACGTCAGAAACAGCGGTTCCGCTGTTTCCTGAAACAGTGTGCGCGTCTGTCCGCCGCGCACCGCAACCGTGCGCGGATGCCAGCCGGACCGGTCCTTCTCCAATGCCAATTCCACGTTCCTCCCTGGGCGGGGGCTTGGTGGAGCGCCTTGCCCGCTCCGGTCAAGCCGCATTAAGGTCGCGCGAATTCGAGGGTTTCATGAACGCCATCAGTCATCACGCCGCGCTCGTCTATGTGATGGTCGTCGTCTCGGCTTCCGACGGTAACATGAGCGAAAGCGAGTTGCGCACTATCGGCGATATCGTCCGTACACTACCGGTATTCCGGGGCTTCGATCATCACCGGCTGTTATCGGTGTCGCGCGAATGCGCGGAGATTCTTCAGGAGGAGGACGGGCTTGACGCCGTTCTGGGCCTGGTTCGCGATGCGCTGCCGGAGACTTTGCGCGAAACCGCCTACTGGCTGGCGCTCGAAGTGGCGCTCACCGATGCGAAGGTGAGGCTTGAGGAAGTTCGCATCGTGGAGCTGCTCCGCCGCAACCTTTCCATAGACCGTCTGGTCGCTGCCGCGCTCGAACGTGCGGCCGAAGCGCGCTACCGGGCGGGATGACGTGACGCGGCGTCTCCTCATCCTCCGGCACGCGAAAGCCGGGCCGCACGACGAGAAGCACGACAAGGAGCGCCATCTGGTCGATCGCGGCTGCAGCGATTCCGCCCTGATGGGTCACGTGATGCGCGAGAAGGGTTATGTGCCGGACCTCGTTCTCTGCTCGAGCGCCGCACGCACGCGCGAGACCTGGGAGCATACCGGCCCCGAACTGCACGCAAGGCCGGAAACAAAATTTCTTGACGCACTTTACGATGCGGCTGAAGGCACGATCCTGAAATGCGTGCAGGAGACGGACGATGCTGTGGAGCGCGTACTCTATATCGGGCACAATCCGGGTTTGGAACGGCTGGCGCGGATGTTGATCCGCGAACCGCGGACGGCAGCTGAAAAGCAACACGCAGCGTCGCTGATGTCCAAATACCCGACCGCGGCGCTGGCCGTGATCGACTTCAAGATCGAATATTGGGCCGAGGCCGCACCGGGTGAGGGCATTCTGGCCGATTTCGTCACGCCCTCGGATATCAAGAACAAATAGGGCCGTCAGCGCGCAGCGCTTCGCTCCACGAGTGCGAGTTTGCGCCAGCCGAAAGCCGCTTCAGGTACGGCATCGCCCATCATGTGCTGCACGCGCTCGGCGATCAGCCGTCCGCCCATCGCTTCATAGAAAAAACGCGCCGGATTGCGGGCATGCGCCCAAACCATGCAGGACGAAAACCCGCGCGCGCGAAGATTTGCAAACCCGCTGCGCAACAGCGCCCGGCCGGCGCCCCGGCCCAGGAAGCCCGGGTCAACATAAAGCGTGTAAACTTCGCCATCATAGCCGAGCGCGGCGTCGCGGCTGGGGCCAAGGCTCGACATGCCGACCACTCCGTGCCGGCTGCTTTCGGCGACCAGAACCTGTTCGCGCCGGTTGGCGGCGATGGCCGCGCGCCAGCGCGCGGTCTGTCCTTGCGGCGTCATGGCGCAGAGAAGCCGCTTCGGAAGGATCGCCGCATAGGTGTCATGCCACGATTCCACATACACGCGGGCGACCGCGGCGGCATCGTCGGGCCGCGCTGCGCGTATCCTGACAGCGGTCTCGTCCATGGCCGAAGCTTGGCCGAATTCGGGCAGGCGGGGCAAGCGGTCGGCCGGCAAATCAAAGCATCTCGGTCGCAATCCCGCGCGGCAATTTTTCCACAAGAATTGTCCCGATTGTGATCGCGAAAGAATTCGAAACCACCTCTTCGACCGGAATAAAGTTTGCATTGCCTCTTTGGGATCGGAAGAAAAGCAGTTACAATGGCTTACTGATCGTCGTTGACTTGCCCGAAACAGGCTCGAGATCGCGACGGCCGGACGGTGTCGGAAAATGGTGTTTGTGAGGGAGACTCGTGCAGCCGGCGCGTGCGGAATGTTGCGTGCGCGAAGGCGCCCGAAAACGGAACGAACAGCAAAGGTTAGGGATTATTTCACGGGGCAGTGAGAGAATGCAGGGAGGGCTGCAGAAACTGCCCTGAAGGCGGAAGTATCACGTGTCTTGTCATGTCCGCGGAGGACCACGACATTTATCGTGGAGGGCGTGCGTGACGTACAAGGAGTAACTGTGATGAGCACGCTGGATGTCTTCGACGTTTTTTCCCGCGACTATGCGCGCGAACGCCTGGAGACGATGAGTCTCAGGGACTGGCTGTTGGCCGCGCGGGACGATCGCATGCTGTATGCGAGCCCCTCCGAAAGAATGGTCGCAGCGATCGGCGAGCCCAGTCTGGTCGATACCTCGCAGGACTCCCGGCTGGGCCGCATCTTTTTCAATCGCACTATCAAGATTTACGGCGCCTTCGATGGCTTCTTCGGCATGGAGGACACAGTCGAGCGGATCGTGGGCTATTTCAAACATGCCGCCCAGGGGCTCGAGGAGAAGCGCCAGATTCTGTATCTGCTCGGACCCGTCGGTGGCGGCAAATCGTCGCTCGCCGAGCGTCTCAAGGATCTGATGGAGAAGAATCCCATCTATGTCCTCAAGGCCGGTGAACAGATCAGTCCGGTATTTGAATCGCCGCTCGGGCTGTTCCGTTCCGCCGAACTCGCGTCGCTGCTCGCCGACCGTTACGGCATCGAACGCCATCGGCTCACCGGCGTGATCAGCCCCTGGGCGGTCAAGCGCCTCGACGAATTCGGCGGCGACATCTCCAAATTCGAAGTCGCGCGCATCTTCCCCTCCAAGCTCCGCCAGTTCGCGATCGCCAAGACCGAACCCGGAGACGAGAACAACCAGGACATCTCCTCGCTCGTCGGCAAGGTGGACATCCGCAAGCTCGAACATTTCAGCCAGAACGATCCTGACGCCTATTCCTTCTCGGGCGGCCTGTGCCGCTCCAATCAGGGCCTGCTCGAATTCGTCGAAATGTTCAAGGCGCCGATCAAGGTCCTGCACCCGCTGCTCACCGCGACGCAGGAAGGAAATTACATCGGCACCGAGACGCTGGGACCGATTCCGTTTAACGGCGTTATCCTTGCCCATTCCAACGAGGCGGAATGGCAGCTTTTCAAGTCGAACCGCAACAATGAGGCATTCCTCGACCGCATCTGCGTGGTGACGGTGCCGTATGTGCTGCGGGTGACGGAAGAGACGGAGATCTATCGCAAGCTCCTGCGCGGGAGCGAGTTGCAGGGCACGCCCTGCTCGCCCGAGACACTGGAGATTCTCGCCAAATTCTGCGTGATGACCCGCCTCAAGGAGCACGAGAATTCCAACCTCGTCTCCAAGATGCGCGTCTATGACGGCGAGAAACTCAAGGACACCGATCCCAAGGCGAAGACGCTCCAGGAATATCGCGACGCCGCGGGCGTTGACGAGGGGATGACGGGCATCTCGACCCGCTTTGCCTACAAGACGCTGTCCGAAACATTCAATTACGACGTGTCGGAGGTCGCGGCAGACCCGGTTCATCTTATCTATGTGCTGGAGCAGGCAATCCGGCGCGAGCAGTTCCCCGACGATGTCGAGAAGAAATATCTCGAATTCATCAAGGGGGATCTGGCACCGCGCTACGCCGAGTTCATCGGCAAGGAAATCCAGAAAGCCTATCTCGAATCCTATGGCGAGTACGGCCAGAACGTATTCGACCGTTATATCGCCTATGCCGATGCCTGGATCGAGGACCAGGACTATAAGGACGCCGATACCGGCCAGCTGCTCGACCGCGCAGCGTTGGACAGCGAGCTGTCGAAGATCGAGAAGCCGGCGGGAATCGCGAACCCCAAGGATTTCCGCAACGAGGTGGTGAAATTCGCGCTGCGCTACCGCGCTGCCAATGACGGCCAGAATCCGGCCTGGACGGCCTATGAGAAGATCCGCAACGTCATCGAGAAGCGGATGTTCAGCCAGGTCGAGGACCTGCTCCCGGTCATCAGCTTCGAATCCAAGAAGGACTCCGATACGCAGACCAAGCACAACGAGTTCGTCAAGCGCATGCTGGCGCGCGGTTACACGTCGCGGCAGGTGCGCAGACTCGTGGAATGGTACATGCGCGTCAACAAGGCGGGATAGTTCCGCCACCATGAGTCACTTTATCGACCGGCGTCTCAATCCCAAGGGCAAGAGTCTCGCCAACCGGCAGCGCTTCCTGCGCCGCGCGCGGGCGCAGATTCGCGAAGCGGTGCAGAAATCGCTGAAAGACTCGGCGGTCGCCGATATCGCGAAGGATCGCAAGGTCAGGATTTCCACCAAAGGGACGCGCGAGCCGCGGTTCCGCCTCGATCCCCGCACCGCCGGCGAACGCGATTTTGTGCTGCCCGGCAACAAGGAGTTCATGCCCGGCGACGAAATCCGCAAGCCCCGCGCGGGCGAAGGCAAGGGCCGCGGCAAGGAGGCCAGCGACTCGGGCGAAGGCGAAGATGATTTTGAATTCACCATGACGCAGGAGGAGATTCTCGACATTTTCTTCGAGGATCTCGAGCTTCCCAATCTCGTCCGCACCACGCTGAAGGAAACACCGAGCCGCAACTGGAAACGCGCCGGCTTCACCACGGCGGGATCGCCGACACAGATCAACCTGGTCCGTACCATGCGCAACGCCTTCGGCCGAAGGCTTGCGCTGAGGCGGCCTCGTCCAGCCGATATCGAGGAACTTGAAGCACGGCTCGACGCAGCGGAGCGAACCGATGATGGAACCACCGACTCGGCCACGCGTATCGCGGCAATCAGGGAAGAACTGGCGCGCGCCGTGGCGCGGCGGAAATGGATCGCATTCATTGATCCCGTCGATGTGCGGTTCAACGCCTTCACCGAACAGCCTTTGCCGACCAGCCAGGCGGTCATGTTCTGCCTGATGGATGTGTCGGGCTCGATGGGCGAGCGCGAGAAGGATCTCGCCAAGCGCTTCTACATGCTGCTGCACCTGTTCCTGAAGCGGCGCTATGAGCGCGTCGACATCGTTTTCATCCGCCACACCCACGATGCCCAGGAAGTGGACGAGCAGGAATTCTTCTATTCGCGCCAGTCGGGCGGCACGATCGTGTCGACAGCGCTCGAGAAGATGCTCGACATCCAGCGCGAACGCTATGTGTCGTCCGACTGGAACATCTACGCCGCGCAGGCCTCTGACGGCTACACCCAATCCGGCGACGCACGGCACTGCGTCGAGATGCTGAACGAGCAGATCATGCCGCTGTGTCAGTACTACGCCTATATCGAGATACTGGACGAGCGCGAGATGGAAGTGTTCGCCAACGAGGATTCGGGCGCCGAATTGTGGCGCGCCTATCGCACGGTTTCGGCGCTGTGGCCGAATTTCGCCACCAAGCGCATCGCGCGGCCTTCCGACATTTTCCCCGTCTTCCGCGAGCTCTTCCGGAAGAGCGAGGCCGCGTGATGGCGGGCGCGCCACTCTTCACCGAACAGGAATGGAATTTCGAGACGCTGGATCGCGTCTATCGCGCCATCGAGGAGATTGCGCTCGGCGAACTCGGTCTCGAGGTCTATCCCAACCAGATCGAAGTCATTTCATCGGAGCAGATGCTCGACGCCTATTCCTCGCTCGGCATGCCGCTCATGTACCACCACTGGTCCTTCGGCAAGCTGTTCGCGCGCGAAGATCAGCTCTATCGCGGCGGCTATTCCGGCCTCGCCTACGAAATCGTAATCAATTCGAGTCCGTGCATCTCCTACCTGCTCGAAGACAACTCCATGACGATGCAGGCGCTGGTGATCGCCCACGCCGCCTTCGGCCATAATCATTTTTTCAAGAATAATTATCTGTTCCGGCAATGGACGAATGCCGAAGGCATTCTCGACTATCTCGCCTTCGCCAAGCGCTATATCGCGGCCTGCGACGACCGCCACGGCCGCGACGAAGTGGAAGCGATTCTCGATTCGGCGCATGCGCTGATGGATCAGGGCGTCTTCCGCTACACAAGGCCGCCGAGGCCGAACCGCGAGCGAGCGCTCGCGAAGCGCCGCCGGCGCATGGAACACGCGGAATCGTCACGCAACGAGCTGTGGCGCACCTTGCCTGCGGGCATCGAGCCGCCAGCCACGCCCCCGGTCATCGACCCCGACGAGGATTTCGGCGGCGACATGAAGCTGCCGGAAGAGAACCTTCTCTATTTCATCGAGAAATACTCCACGGTGCTGCGGCCCTGGCAGCGCGAGCTGCTGCGCATCGTCCGCAGTCTTGCGCAATATTTCTATCCCCAGCGGCAAACGAAGGTGATGAACGAAGGCTGTGCGAGCTTCGTGCATTACACGATCATGCACAGGCTTTACGAGCGCGGGCTGATCAGCGAAGGATCGCTGCTGGAATTCCTGCACAGCCACACCGGTGTCGTGTTTCAGCCGGAGTTCGACGACCGCCGCTATGGCGGCTTCAATCCCTATGCGCTCGGCTTTGGCATGATGGCCGACATAAAGCGCATCTGCGAGGCGCCGACGGAGGAGGACCGCGAATGGTTTCCACGGCTCGCAGGCTGCGGCGACTGGATCGGCGCGCTCAAGGACGCGTGGGCGAATTACCGCGACGAAAGCTTCATCGAGCAGTTCCTGAGCCCCAGGCTGATGCGCGAATTCCGCCTGTTCCAGCTCTACGACAAGGCCGACGAGTCTGCCTACCGCGTGACGGCGATTCACGACGAACAGGGTTATCGGCGGATGCGCAGCGCGCTCGCGCGGCAATACGATATCGGCGTGACCGATCCCAACATCCAGGTCACGGGCGCCGACCTCAAGGGCGACCGCACGCTATACCTCACCCATCTGATGCATCGCGGCGTCCCACTGCATGAGCCGACCCGCGAGCTCGTCTGCGCTCACGTGGAGCGGCTGTGGGGGCATGAAGTCGTCCTGGAAGAAGGCGACGCGGGCCTATAGGTGCACCAATACCTTTCGCGGCGTGTAAATATTTGTTAACGATGGCAGCCTTCAATGGCCGGGACGCGTTCTTGCGCCATTAGGCGTCGCAATCTTGCAGGAGGATTATCATGCATCTGAAGCAAGCGGTGCTGGCGGTTGCGCTGGCCCTCACCCCCCTCACCGCCGTGGAGCCCGCTTCAGCCGTCGTCGTCGGTGTCAGCGTGGGAGTACCGGCGCCGGGCCATTACTGCGGCTGGCACCATCGCTGCTGGGCCTATCGTTGGCATGGCGGCTATTACAATTATTGGTGGCACGGCCGGTACTGGCGCTCTCGCTGGCGTTGCGGCCCCCGCTGGTGTTACCGCTGAGTTGGCTTCTCGCAGGCGAAGGCCTTCCGCCTTCGCCTGCGGGCGCTTTGGGCGGCGAGCCAGATCACGCCCAATCACAGGGTCTTATGACCGGCCGCGGCTCGGACACAAGCCGCGGTATCGCTGACATCGCAATCCCGCAGGTAACTTAAACAGTTATTCAGGTCCGGGTGCGAAAGTCCGATCCCAGCCTGACAGGGAGCCGGATGATCCATTCTGCTTGGCATCTCGACTGGCGTCTGCTGCCGGTTCTTGATCCTGTGGGCTCCGCCAGGGCCTATTCGGGGATCTATTCAGTCGGCCTGGTGGCGACGTCGGTCTTCATTGCAATCCTGGCTTCCTTCGTCGCGCTGTCGATTTCCGCACGCGTCGGTGCTGCAACAACCCGGCGCGGGCGCCTTGCCTGGACGGGCGCTGGCGCGATCAGCATGGGCGGCGGCATCTGGGCGATGCATTTCATCGGCATGCTGGCGTTCTCGCTGCCGTGCGGCATCAGTTACAATCCGTTCGGCACCATGCTGTCGATGCTTCCCGGCATAATCGGAAGCGGCGTTGCCCTCAACATCGTCAGCAGGCGGCGCACGCCAACTTTCGCGACAACTGCGATTGCCGCGGTGCTCATGGGCGGCGGTATCGGCGCCATGCACTATTCAGGCATGGCGGCGGTGCAGGCCAATGCTCTGCTCCGATACGATCCGGTTCTGGTCGGCGTATCGGTCGGGGTCGCCGTTGTCCTGGCCTTCCTGTCGCTTAGCATCCGTTTCTGGCTCTCGGGCTCCCGGGAGTCGAAGCTGCTCCCGACGCTTGTTGCCGCCTCCGTGATGGGCTTCGCGATCTCGGGCATGCACTACACGGCAATGCAGGCGTCGATGTTCTTCCCGCTCGACAATGCGCTGGTGCAAAGCGGAATGGTGTTCCCGCCGACGCTGCTTGCCATGCTGATTACATTGTTCGTGGGTCTGATCGCGGCATGCACCATGGTCGCGAGTTTCGCGGGACAGCAGACCGAACTCGCCCAGAGCCTGAAAGACGAAATCGCCCGCGGCGACAAGGCGCGCAAGGAGGCAGAAGCGGCCAACGCGGCAAAATCGCAGTTTCTGGCCACGATGAGCCACGAGATCCGCACGCCGATCAACGGCATCCTCGGCATCGCGAATCTGCTCGCTTCGACGCCACTCAACGAGCGACAGGAAAGACTCGTCGAAAATCTTTCGCGCTCTGGACAGGCGCTGCTCGGCGTCGTCAACGATATCCTCGATTTCTCGAAGATCGAAGCCGGCCGGTTCGAGCTGTTCGAAGTCGAATTCGACCTGCGCGAGATGATCGGCGATGTGGTCGACCTTTTCTCCGAGCGCTGCACAAGCGCTGGTCTCGAATTCGTTTATTATGTCGGAGAGGACGTCCCGTCGCTTCTGCGCGGCGATCCCGTCCGCCTGCGTCAGGTGCTCGTCAATCTGATCGGCAACGCGATCAAGTTTACCGAACGCGGCGAGATTTACCTGAAGGTAGTTCCGGAAACCAGCACGGCGGATCACGTCGTTCTTGCCTGTTCCGTCGAGGACACCGGCATTGGAATCGCCGCCGCGGATCATGACAAGGTGTTCGAATCCTTCCAGCAGCTCGACGCGTCGATGACGCGCCTGCGGGGCGGCTCGGGCCTGGGGCTCGCCATTACCAAGCAGCTCGTCGAACTCATGGGGGGGCGGATATGGTTCGAAAGCGAACCCGGCAGGGGGTCGCGCTTTCATTTCACCGCGCGCCTGGGATTGCTGGCGTCCAGCGAAGGCCGCGCGCGCGCGACCAAATTCCCCCGCAGCTTCCGCGTACTGGTCGTCGACGGCAACCCCGCCAGCGCGCGCGTGATGGCGCGATATTTTGCCAGCTGGAACATTTCTGCCGAGATTGTGACGACAACCGCCGAGGGACTGGCCAGATGGAATGAGGCTGCGGGCTCAGATACGGATTTCAGCGTGGTGATCATCGACCTCAAGGGATTGGGGAAGGCCGGCTTCGGACTGGCGAAAGAAATTAGAACCACGCGGAATGGCCGTTCGGGAAACCTGATCCTTCTCGTCGGGATGGATGCCAGCATCGCTGACGAAAGCATCGACGAGCTTGGCGCGCTTGCCACGCTGTCGAAGCCGGCGCGCCCGTCCGAACTTCATGACTGCCTTACACAGCTGGCCGCCCGAACGGAAGAGGCGACCGGCCTCGCGGCGTTTTCGCGGCGAAAGCAGGGGCGGGACAAGCGGCTATATTTCGACGGCCGGGTCCTGGTCGCCGAAGACAATTTGGTGAACCGGGACGTCGTGAGTGGAATTCTGGACTCTATGGGATTGCAGGTTGCGACAGCCGCCAACGGACGGCTCGCGGTCGATATGTTCATGCAGGACAATTTCGATGTCGTCCTGATGGATTGCGAAATGCCGGTCATAGATGGTCTGGAAGCGACAAAGCGCATCCGCGCATTCGAGACCCGGACAGGCCAGTGCGCAAACGGCAAGACCAGAACGCGGACGCCAATCATCGCCCTGACTGCGCATGCGCTGATCGAGGTGCGCGAAAAATGCCTGAGAGTGGGCATGGACGATTTCCTCACCAAGCCATTCAACGAGATGCAACTGGGCGAAGCGTTGCGCCGCTGGTTGACACCCGTCGAACGCGCGCCGCAGCAGACCCCGCAACCTCCGGAATCAGAGGCGCTTCCGCCTCCGACGGCCGTGCTCGATACCAGTGTCTTTTCAGAGATTCGTGCCTTTCAGGGTGCAAACGGCGCCGCGCGTCTTCGACAGATATTCATCCGCTTCGTGGGCGAAGCGCCGGCGCTGGTCAAAACCATTCATACGATGCATGCGGAGGGGAATTGCGACTCCGTTGTCCGCGCTGCGCACAGCCTGAAATCAAGCTCGGCGGCGCTGGGCGCGCTGCAGCTTTCAGCCCGCTGCGCCACGGTCGAACGGCTGGCGCGGGAAAAGGGGCTCGACTCGGTAAGACAGCATCTGCAGCCGCTCGACGCCGAACTCGCCTCCGCGATTGAAGCTGCGCAGGCTTTCATGGAAACCGCCGATGTTGCCGCCTGATGAAACCGAAAGCGTCTCCATCCTGGTTGTCGACGATGACGCGGTGGTGCGCGAGTTCATGTCGGCCACGCTCGAGGATGCGGGATTCCGCGTTGACGCTGTCGAAGACGGCGAGGCCGCTCTGCGCTACTGCGTGGACAATACCCCCGACCTGATCATCGCCGACGTCCTCATGCCAGGCATTGACGGATTCCAGCTTTGTGAGGAGCTGCGGAAGCGGCCCGAGACGGAATACATTCCCATCCTGGTCGCCACCGGGCTCGACGACGTGCCGTCGATCGTCAAGGCGTTCGACGCCGGCGCCACGGATTTCATCAACAAACCCATCAAATGGGTGATCCTGAACTATCGCGTGCGATATATGCTGCGCACGAGCCGCGTATCGCAGGAGCTTCGCGCAAACCAGAGCCGCCTCTTGCTGGCGAAGGAGGAGGCTGAAAGCGCGAATCGCGTGAAGACCGAATTTCTTGCCAACATGAGTCATGAATTGCGCACGCCCCTGAACGCCGTGATCGGATTTTCGGGCATCATGCGGCAGCAAGCGTTCGGCCCCATGCCCGAAAAATACGTGGAATATTCGCAATTGATCGAGGATAGCGGGACGCACCTCCTCACGATCATCAACGGCATTCTTGATCTTGCACGGGCCGAGGCGCACCGCCTGACGCTGCATGAGGAAGAAACTGAAATCCCCGACGTGGTTTCGCTGTGCGAAAGAATGATCCGGCCGATAGCGGAAAAGGCCGGAATCGATTTCTCGGTCGAGATCGACGAAGGGCTTCCGCTTGTGTTTGCCGACGCGACGAAGCTGCAGCAGATCCTGATCAACCTGTTGTCGAATGCCGTGAAGTTCACTCCCGCTCCGGGCGTGGTGCGCCTGACCATCAGACGCGACGCGACGGGCGGCCTCATGTTCCAGATCGCCGACACGGGCATCGGCATCCCGGCGGACAAGCTCGACGTCGTGCTCGCGCCCTTCGGACAGGTCGACAGCCGGCTTGCGCGGAAATACGACGGCGTCGGTCTCGGCCTGCCGCTGACCAAATGCCTCGTCGAACTCCACGGTGGAACGCTCAAGATCGAGAGCGAATGCGAGCATGGCACAGTGGTCACCGTGCTGTTCCCGAAAGAGCGCCTCTTCGCCCAGGCCCGCTTGCGCGCCGCGGGGTGACACGAGCGTCCTTTGCCGCAACTGTTTCCAAAGAGACGAAACAGGGCTTGACACAGCTGATTGCTGGAGCGGGCGATGGGAATCGAACCCACGACATACAGCTTGGGAAGCTGTCGTTCTACCACTGAACTACGCCCGCGCAGGGCGCCTGCTTAGCACGAGGCGGCGCGGCTGCGAAGATGCTCAGAGCCCTTTGGCGGGCGCATGTGCGCAAGAAGCGTCCAGCGGGCATGCCGTGCAATTCGGCGCGCTGCGCCGGCAGAGCACGCGGCCATGTTCGCGGAGCAGCATATAGGCGGCGATGGGCTGGTCGCGGTCGCCGGCGAAAGCTGCCGCGAGACGACCGATGGCGGCGCGATAGCTCGCCGCATAGGAGGCCCCGCTGCGGCCAATCCCAGGCGCACAAGAACGCGCAGGCCGTTGCAATCGAGCGCGGGTCTGACATCAAGCCCGCAGAATAGCAGGACCCTGTCCGCGCCGGGATCGCCGATGGCGGGAAAGCGCTTCAGGAGTTTTCGCGCTCCCGCAACGGGCAGGCTGCGCAGGCGCGCATCGAGATCGCCGCCACATTCGGTGAGGATGATTTCCGCGATCCGCCGCCAGCGCTCGACACGGGCCTGCGGTCGCATGCCGCCACGCCGCGCAATATCGTGCAACACGGCCTCCGGCGATTGCGCAATCTTCGCCGCATCGAGGCCCACGCGCCGCTCGAATTCGAAGAACAGTTCGTTCCGGCGCGTGTCGTCGATCAGATAGCCGATATTCTCGCGGAGAATGAGCGCAAGCGCATTCGTATCGGGCGCCTCAAATGAATAGAGGCGTGCAAGACGCTTCAAAATTTCAGACACAGAGGATAATGGCGGTGTCGCGGATTTGCGCGCCATCGTAGCGCCCTGGTTGCTGCAGGGCGCAATGTTAGCATGAGGCGCAGCCGTCGAGGCGTTACAGCGCCGAGCAGAGCATCCAGACGCCGGCAACCAGGATACTGCCGGCAAGAAAGCCGGCAACCCGCTCGCCAGCGCGCACGAAGACGTCGAGGGACTCGCCGCCCAACTCGAAATCTTCCTCGCCCAAGAGAGTTGCGCTGATGGCGAAGTGCGGGGGATCGAGCCGTAAATGGGCATCACTCCGCGAATCGACGGCCCCGTCCAGGGGGTGAAAGGTCCGGGGCCGTTGCAGTTGCGGGATCGCCATCAGCGCCTTGAGCATCGAAGATGCCTCCGTCTCAATGACTGGCATCAAACACTACTTATCCCGTAGAGTCAATAGCAGTTTGTGGCTCGCGGCGCCCGCGGTTACCCTGACCGCCTTTACCCCTCGCGGCATGCATCCGATGATGGCCTGTGGCCCCACGCCTGCTCCTTTCGTCCGGTTCGGAACGGCTCATCTTGCGGTTATCGCGCTTGCTTTCGCGCTGCCCCTTGCGCTCGCCGCGATGGTGCGCAAAACGCAAAACAGGACGTTTGCACGCATGGTGTGCGCGGTCTTTGCGGCGGAGCTGATTGCGACATGGGTGCTTTGGTACTGGCTCATTCTGTCGCAGGGCTGGGCTTCGGTTGCGACAATCCTGCCGCTGAATCTGTGCGACTGGGCAGCCATCGCCGCGTTGGTGACGCTCATTCGTCCGAACGAGCGGAGCTACGAACTCGCCTGGTTCTGGTCGTTTTCAGGGACATTGCAGGCGCTGCTGACTCCCGATCTCGCCTGTGGTTTTCCAGATCCGCGCTTCCTCGTTTTTTTCGGCTTTCACGGCGGGGTCATTGCATCGGTGCTCTATCTCACTGTCGGTCTCGGCATGCGGCCGCGGCCCCGCTCCATTCCTCGCGTGATTGCATGGTCCCTCGCCTATCTGATGTTGGCGCTTGCCACGAATGCCGTGTTTCACACCAATTTCGGTTACCTGAGCGCAAAACCCGCCAAACCTTCCCTGCTTGATTTTCTGGGGCCCTGGCCCGTCTATCTCTTCGCGCTTGTGGGCCTTGGGCTGCTGTTCATTGTTCTGCTTTATTCGCCATTTCTCCTCGGCGATCTGATCCGCGGTGCGAGACGGCGCGGCCGCGGGTGACAAGGGGCTGTCTTTTCTCCTCCTGTCCTGTTACCAGTAGCCTCCACCCTCATCCCTCGGGGCGCACCGCACACCGCATGCTTGATTTCGCACGGCTGGAAGCAGCACAGGTCACGACCGAACCCTTCGCCTTCACCATTGTCCCGGGTTTCGTTGCACCGGATTTCCGCGATGCAATTGAGACCGATTATCCCTGCATTGACCGGTCGGGAAGCTTTCCGCTTGCGTCGCTGTCCTGCGGCCCCGTATTCGCGCAATTGATCGGGGAGCTCACCGGCCCGGCGATGCGCGCAATCGTCGCGAAGAAATTTGAAATCGATCTCGAATCGCGTCCGGTGATGGTGACGGTGCGCGGCCAATGCACCTCGCGCGACGGCCATATCCACACCGACAGCGCGACGAAGCTGATTACCATGTTGCTATATACCAACCGAAACTGGGAATGCGCGAACGCGCGCCTGCGATTGCTCCGCTCGCCGGACGATCTCGAGGATTACGCGGCCGAGGTACCGCCGGAGGAAAGTACGCTTGTCATCTTCCGCAACGGACCGAGGGCCTGGCACGGATTTGCACCATTTCACGGCCAGCGTCGCGTGATCCAGGTGAACTGGGTCACCGATGCGAATGTCGTGGCGCGCGAGCAGGTGCGGCACCGCGTCAGCGCCTTCTTCAAACGGCTGATTTCCGATCGTGGCAAGGCCCATGCCGCTGCGCATTGAAACCTTCCGCAACGACAGCGGCGGCAATGCGCTCTACAAGGCGCTGTCGCATCCGCTCGCAGCCGAGCGCGCACACGCGCTGCTCGCGCGACTCGGCGCCAGCCTTCCATTTGCTATCTACGATCCCGACGGCATCGCAGAGGCGGTCGATGTCTTCTGCCCGCTGCCCACGCCCGCGCATTACTTCGTGCAGAACCTGCAGCATCTTGGTCGCAGCTTTCGCGACGTCGAAGCAGAGCCGGTTACGGCGATTTCAACGGCGCATGTGACCGCCCTGTTCGTTGCAAGCTTCGATGCCGAGAGAAGGCTCGCGCAGATCCGACATCTGCTTCCTGCAGGGCTGGAACTCGTCTCGCTCGAACCGTTCAAGTTGCCGCGTGAACTGCTGACCCAGCCCGCGCGCTATCTTTCGCCGCTGAACTTCGCGACGAATTTTGTCTTCTTCCGCGATGAACACGGTCATCACACCCGGCTCACGACCACAAATTACTGGCCGCGCTACGGCGCCGGAAAGGTCAGCCTGTGGTGCCGGCTGTTCGGAACGGACGGACAAGTACTCGCGACCTGGACACAGGATTGCGATGGCCCGGAATCCTCACTTGTCATCGACAGTCGCGAGGTGCGCGCGCGTTTCGATCTCGCCGCCTTCACCGGACAGCTTTTCGTGCATGTGGTGGGAGCGGCAGGACATGACATCGTGAAATACGCACTCGATACTTATGGCGATGCCAAAACGGTACTGTCGGCGACGCATGACGCAAATTCGTGGCCAGCCGATCTTTATGCCGGCCTGCCTGCACCGGGTGCGGACGAAGATGTCGTACTGTGGGTGCAGAACAGCCACACGACCGCGATTCCATCGCACGATATCGGATTTGCGCGCATGGGCTCGCGTGAAATTACATCGCTGGCCGGGGAAATCGCGCCATTCGCCACGCGCGCCGTGCATATGCGCGACATGCTTCCTCAGCTTTCCTGGCCCGACCAGATCGAGATTCACGCGGGCAAACATGTGGTGCGGCCGCGCTACGAAGTCATCGCGCGGAATGGCCGCTCGCGCATCGCCCATCCCAATGTCGAGCGCACGGATCTCGTAACAGATCCTGCCCTGGCGATGCTTGCTCCTTTGATGGGGAAGGGGCACATTCTGCCAGGTGCGCTCCTGCCGCCGGACAAATATCTGACGGAACTCCAGCCCACGCCCATGTCCAGCGCTCAGCAGCGCCTGCCGGTCAAGGCATCGGTTTTCGATACCGAAGGCGCATGCGTGGGGGAGCACCGCTTCGGCGACTTGCCGCGCAATCATCGCGAAGCGCTCGATGTGTCGGAGCTTGCGCGCGGCGCGGGCCATGTGGAGCTGACCTACGATTTCGAGGCCGGGACCGGCGCGGATGGCTGGCTGCACGCGCTGTTCCGCTATCGCCACCGGGCGAGCGGCCACGCGGCCGAGACGAGTTTCGGCTCGCATATGTTCAACAGCGCGCTGATTTGGCGCGGTGAGCCGCAATCCTATTCCGGGCCGCCGCCCGGGCTTTCGACCCGGCTCTTCCTGCGCATCGCGCCTCCACCGCTGCGTACCCTTTGCCACCTCATCTATCCGGTGTCGCAAAGCTGGCATGCCTATTCGACCACATCGCTTCTCCTGCGCAATACCGCCGGTGAAGAGATCGCGAGCAGTGAGCTGCGAATTCCAGCATCTGGTTCGCGGCTCTGGTACGTGCAGGATGTCTTCGACGAATCCCTGCTCGCGCAAGCCGGCCCGCATCCTTATGTGATCGTGCGCGACGAGACCTGCCGCCTCTTCGGCTACCACGGAGTCGAAGGCGACGAAGGCAGTTTCAGTCTGGACCACATGTTCGGCTTTTGAGCGTGGCCGCTTTCTCGTCCTGCTGGATCATTACGGACGGCAAGTCGGGCATGGAAAGTCAATGCCTTGGTCTCGCCGAGTCACTTGGCGTCGATCCGAAGATCGTCCGCGTTTCGCTGCGCAACCCCTGGCGCGATCTCGCGCCGCATTTGCGCGTCGGTCTCGAACACGCGTTCAGGGACGGAGCGCTTGCGCCGCCCTGGCCGGAACTCGTGATCGCCACCGGCCGCCAGAGCGTTCCCGCCTCGCTTTATGTCAAACGGAAGAACCCGCCTACGCGCCGCGTCCAGATTCAGAATCCCGGCATCTCGCCGCAGCATTTCGATCTCGTCATCGCCCCGATGCATGACAATCTCCGCGGGGCGAATGTCATTCAGACCATTGGCGCGCTCCATCGCGCAGCGCCGGAAAGATTGGCCGAAGAAGCGCGCCTGATCGAGCCGCGTATTGCAGCATTGCCGCGCCCCGTCATCGGTGTGCTGATTGGTGGCGCGAATGGCGTCTATCGCTTTGGTATCGAAGAGGCGCGCTCACTCGCGACCGAGATCGGACGCCACGCCGCAGCATCGGGCGGAAGTGCGATTGTTACGCCGTCGCGGCGCACCGGCGACGCGAACATCGCCGCGTTACGCGCGGCCCTCGGCGCAACACCAGGATTTGTCTGGGACGGAGCCGGTGCCAATCCTTACTTCGGCATACTCGCTCTTGCCGATGTAATCCTCGTGACCGGCGATTCGGTGAACATGATCACCGAAGCCTGCGCCACCGGACATCCCGTCTACATCTATGGACTGCCGGGCGGCTCGACCAAATTTCAGCGCTTCCATCAGGCGCTGGTGTTGCGTGGCTATGCACGGCGCTACGAGGGACTGCTCGACATCACGCCCATGAATCGCCTTTACGAAATGATCCGCATCGCCCGCGCCGTCGCGCAGCTTGCGCGTTAATTTTCCACGGAAGATTTAAGGCGCACAAAGAACACCAAGATGTTCTTGCGCGCTTCGCGCGCGATATTTTCTTTGCGCCCTTTGTGCTTTTTGCGGTGAAGATTACTTCGCGTGGCAATCAAGGTGGCGGTTTGCGAAGGCGCAGAGCGCTTCCGGCACGCCGTCCTGCGACAGCACCTGAATTTGCCAGCCCGAAGGCGCGCGTGTGAACAGCAGGAAACCGAATCCCGGTAGCGACAGGCCGGACGTGATTTCGAGGCCGCCGACATTGCGGCCTGAAAGATCGTGCGGCGCGGTATCGAGAAGATCGCCGCCTTCGCCGGCGAGGATCTGCGGCGGCACGCCCTTGTCGTAGTTGATGGCCTCGAAGGTATGAATGTGCCCGGCGAGCAACAGCGAGACATTTGACGGAATTCCGTTCGGCTCCTGCGCCGCCATCATCGTGCGGTTGCCGCCGGTAACGATGCCGAAAGGCAGCTGCACGATGCCCCAGATGGGGCGATGCATGGCAAGCCAGACCGGCGGCGTCATGCGGCCGACTGCCGCAAGATCGGCGTGGTAAAGCGGCACGAGATCATCTTCCACCGTCACGTCCGGCGCGTGCGCGTCGTCCATCACCGCGAGCGTCACGCCGCCAAGCGGCAGCGGCCAGGGCGCAACGTGGTCCGTGCATGGCGATTTGGGATCGACGGGCAGCGGACCCAGCAGGCGCAGCCATCCTGCGCCGGAGCGGGCACATTCCTCGTGGTTGCCACGGACAAAGACGAAAGCTGCCGTCCCCAACAGCGGTGCTGCAGGCGCGAAGAAATCGGCCGACCAGGTCGGCCAATCATCTCCTGACGGACTGCCCGCGCAGCCCGCATTGCCGGACGGACAGGTGGATTCGCGGTACAGATAGTCGCCCACATGGATAATGAGATCCGGTTGCAGTCTTGCAGCGACAGCCGCGATATGTGGGAATGGCCATTTCGCGGGATCGTTGCAGTCCTGCACCGTTCCACCCTTGATGCGGCAGCCAGTGTCCCCCAGCACCACAATCCGCTGCGGCGTCGCGACCGGCAGCGGCAGATTACGGCCGAGAAGCGAAACTTTTCGGTTTTGACGGGTGAGCGTTGCCGCGCATAGCAGATTGGAAAACGCCGGTTTTGGGGTGGCGCGCACCCGCATGGCAACGCGTTGGCCATCAATCAGAATGGCAGGACATGCCGTACCGGCAATCACCGCCCGCGCTTCCGCGAGATTGCCTGGCGCCATCTGTACCCAAGCCGAAACAAGGCTTGGTTCCGCCGCCTGCGCGGAGGCCGTCAATATGGCAAGCGCAACCAGTCCCAGAGGGATCGAGATCGCTGATCTCATGGCTGTTGGCTCCTTTCCGCCCGGCTGCGCCAACGTGCCTGCAACCTGTCGAAGAGACCCGAATGATAGGCAACGCCCATCAGCGCCGCGAGCACGATGGCTGCGCCGATTGCGAGCGTCATCGGCGCTCCGTGCCTGAGCCCTAACGCCCGCAGGATCACGCGGAAGCTGGTCCCGAGGAACAGAAGCGCGGGCGCCCAGATCAGCGCCGAGCCGATATTGGCGATCCAGAACTGCCGCCAGCGCATCTCCATGATGCCGGCCACCAGCGGAATCGCCGCCCGCACCGGCCCGAAAAACCGTCCGACAAAGACACTGGCGGTTCCGAACCGCTCGAAGAAGCGGTAGCCGCGTGGAAGCAGATCCGGATGGCGCACGAAATACCAGTGTTTTTCGAGGAGATGCCCGAAGCGCCGGCCGACCCAGAACGAGATCGCGTCTCCCATGACCGCGCCCAGAATGCCACCTATCAGGAGCGGCCAGACATCCAACACGCCGTGGGGATTGAACGGCCAGCGCACCAGTGTCCCAGCCACGATCATGATGGTGGTGCCCGGAAAAAAAAGACTAAGGCCGACGAACGATTCACCAAACGAGACCACGAACATGGCCGGGCCGGCCCAGGCGCCGTGAAGCTTGATGAAGGCGACAAAGTCGTGAACGAAGTTATGCATGGGCCGGCCTAACACGCGATCCGGCAGCGATGCCAACGCGTTCCTTGTCCCCAGAAATGCCATGAGGCGGCCGGCGCGGATCCGCGCCGTAGCCGCCTCATGCTGCCCCCTTCAATGCGGACCCTACGCGTTGCGATTTCCTACATCCCCCTCGGCAAAGAAACCGCAACAGCGGAAGTGTGCCGGGACGGCGCCGCCGTGCAATGGGCGTACGGTGTATTCCTACAAATTCCCAACGGGTGTGGATTCGCCGCAACAACGTATGTTCACCATCATTGGCGAAAATGCTTGGACAGACGCTGTCGCTAAAGCTGATAGCTGAAGCCGCGGCGTTGCCGTAAACGGCCGGCAGCGCTTCCGCGCTGTGCTCGTCGATATCGACAATCCTTCCATGTCTCCTGCCGCGCCAACTCACTTGCTGCATTGCGGAATCGCCTTGTGGATCCTCGGTTGAGCCGGTCGAGTAGCGGCCAAGGTTTTCCACGCCCATGGCCGGTGCGTCCTGTTCGAACGGGTTGATTTCAGCCTCCGTCATTCTGAAGCGAAGTATAGAGCCCGATCCGCATTCGTCATTGCGCCATTAGGCCAAAAAGCTCTTCACTTCGGCAATTGCTTCGGCGATGCCGCAACGATTTACGGGCGTCTCAGGCGGCAAGGCGCCGAGCAGGCGCGAAGGAGTTGCCGGTTCGAGGATAACAAAGCAGCCCCTGTCGGTTTGGCTGCGGATAAGACGGCCGAAAGCCTGTTTCAGCCGCAGGCGCGTCAGGAGATCATCATAGAAGCGGCCGAACCGCGCGCGCCGGGCCTTGTGCAGGATTGTCGGTCGCGGCCACGGCACCTTGTCGAAGGCGACAAGGCGAAGCGAGCGCCCCGGCACATCGACACCGTCGCGCAGCGCATCGGTGCCGAGGACGCAGGCATTCTCCTCGGCACGAAACAGATCGACGAGCGTGCCGGTGTCGAGCCGGTCGACATGCTGGGCATAGAGCGTAAGCCCGGCCTCGGCGAGCGGCGCTGCGATCCGTTCTTCGACCGAGCGCAGCATGCGTACCGATGTGAACAATCCGAGCGCGCCGCCCCCGGCCGCCAGAAACAACTCGCGATAGGCGGTGGCAAGTGCCGTGGGATCGCGGCGCTCGATGTCGCGCACGATGAAGATGCGCGCCTGCTCCGCATAGCGGAACGGCGAGCCGAAACTCGCGCGCCTGGGCGGCTCGGCCAGATGATGCGCGCCGGTGCGAACTTCGGCTGATTGCCAATCATCGGCGCCGCTTTCGGGATCGCGCAACGTCGCCGAAGTAATGAGCACGCCATGTGCCGGCGCGAGAACGTCGCTGGACAATGGAATTGTCGGATCGATCCAATGGCGTCGAAGTCCCACATCGACATCGCGTCCCTCGTCGCGCTCGATCTCGAACCAGTCGACAAACTCATTGTCGCGCGCGCCACCGAGCGAAGCGAGCATCGCGATCCAAGCCGGCAGGAGCTGTTTCGCCCGCCGTTCGAGCCCACGCGCCGCCGCTTCGAGGCGTACCCGCTCTCCTGGCTCGAGGTCCTTTGCCTCCACATCCATCTTTTTCCGCAGAGAGCCCGCCAGGACGAGTAACGGCCGCGCGATGGCTTCGAGACTTTCGCGCAGATCCTCTGCGGCCGCCTGCAATTCCTCGCCAAGTGGCTGAGTCTCCGCTTCGAGCGAATAAAGCGGATCGGCATCCGCGCTGCGCGCACGGACATGTTGCCAGATGGCAGCAAGAAACACTTCGCCCGCATTCCGCACGCCGGCATTGACGATGCGCCCGACCGCACCCTCGCCTGCCAACGCGGCCGCAGCAGCAATCGCCCGATCAAGATGTATCCGCGCTTCGGCATCGCCTGAAATCATGTCCCTGAGACGTTCTTCGAGTCCGCGATGCCGGCTGCGCGCGCGCCCCTCGGCGCCTCTGATCCAGCGGCGCAATTCGGCCATCTCGCGCCCACACAGACGAGCGGAAAAACCGGAGTCGGCAGCATCGAAAAGATGATGGCCCTCATCGAACACGTAACGCACACGCCGCTCTGCGGCCGTCTCGCCGCCCTCGCCCCCGGACCAGTCCTGCGCCGCCTGCGCGATGATCAGCGCATGATTGGCGACGACGATCGGCGCGCGGCGGGAGCGGCGAACGACGCGCTCAATAAAACAGACGCGGTAATGTGGGCAGGCCGAATAGATGCATTCGCCGCGCCGGTCGGTGATCTCGCGAACGGGAAAAGACGAGGCGAGAAAGGAAGGAAAGCCCGCACCGGACACGTCGCCATCAGCACTTGCCGCAATCCAGCGTGCGAGAAGCCCCAGCGCAACGACACGCTGCCCCGGCGCCAGCGCGTTGCGCCGCACGGCATCTTCGAAATTGAGCAGGCACAGGTAATTTTCGCGGCCCTTGCGCACGACCGCCTTCTCGTCGCGCTCGGCGGGATCTGGATAAAGCCGCGCGATCTCCTGCACGATCTGGCGCTGCAGGTTGCGCGTATAGGTGGAAAGCCACAGGCCGGGGCCGTTCTTCTCGGCCCACAGGCTCGACGGCGCGAGATAGCCGAGCGTCTTGCCGACGCCCGTGCCCGCTTCGAGCAGTGCGACGCGCGGCGCACCGACATGCTGCCGCGTGCCGAAGGCATGCGTCGCCGCTTCCGCATAGGCCCGCTGTTCGAGACGCACTTCGCCCGCTTCGCCGATCAGCCGTGCCAGCCGCAATCGGGTCTCTTCACTGCCGACCGGAACGGATGACGGCTTGGCCGGCGGCGCCTCGTCTTCCCATTCGGGGAGGCCGTTCCAGGCTGCGAGTGCGGCGAGCGCAGAGGATTTGCTGTCCGCTTCACCCACCGCGTCCACGACGAGCGGACCCCAGCGCCATCCTGCGCCCGCGAGCAATCCCGCAAGCGGTCGCAAGCGGCTGCGCTCGGCAGGCGGAAATTCGCGCAGCTCTTCGAGCAGACGTTCGGCAGATTGCCGCACGACCGGCGCTGCCGCGTCGGGCGAGGTTTCCGTGGCGAGCCCGAATGCGCGCGCGACGCCGAGCGCGCTCGGCACGAACGGCACCGCGGGCCGCACGAAAGCGAAGAGTTCGAGCACATCGATGAGCGGTTTCGCCGGCGTGGTCCGGAGACGGCCGGCAACGAACGCCGTGTTGGCGATCAGCACATCGCCCGAGCGGAACAGGGCGCGCGCTTCCTCCCACCCCGCGATGCGGCAAGTCCCGTCGGCAAAACCCAACAGCGCGCCGCCCGGCGCGGGCACCAGTGCTGGAATGGCCAAGAGTTTTTTCAATGGCGACAAAACTGAACGGCTCTACCGATAGCTTAGCGGGAACCGGTGCGGACAAGATGGAAAAAAGTGCATGCTGCCTCGATGATAACCCCCGTTGCGTCTCGAAATCGTCTTACGGTAAGGTAAGACGTTTGGAGGATGCGATGGCTGCATCAGTTGTCAGCACCAAGGGCCAGATTGTGATACCGGCACGGATTCGTGCAGAACTTGGCGTGCAAGCTGGAAGCCGCGTCGAGTTCGTCAAGACCGAAGAGGGTTGGCTGATCAAACCCGCGACGCTTCCGGTGACCGCACTAAAAGGCATTCTGAAGAAGCCGCGCAAGCCCGTTTCGGTCGAAGACATGAATCTGGCTATCCGTCGCAGGGCCAGACGATGAGATGATCGGCCTGGATACCAATATCCTCATGCGCTATTTCGCGCAGGATGACCCGAAACAATCTCCGGCCGCGACGCGATTGCTGGAAGACCTTACTTCGGAATCTCCTGGCCTGATTCCCGCGGTGGTTCTCGCCGAAACAGTTTGGGTAATGGAAGACGTCTATGGTGCGGACCGCACACGAATAGCTGCTATTGTGGAATCTTTGCTGCGGACGTCGGCCCTGATCGTTCAGGATTCTGAAGCGGCGTGGCGCGCACTGTCTCGTTATCGCGCGCGAAGTGCCGATTTCGCGGACTGCCTCGTTGAACGGACCTGTGCAGGGCTTGGATGCCGCCAGATATTCACTTTCGATAAGCGCGCGGCTCGTGATGCCGGAATGACTCTCGTCGGGTGACGAATGCCGTCAATGAGTAATTTGTTGCCAAAGCGAACGGCGCTGAAGTTACACCAAGGTGTTGGCGAGTGACGCGTGCGTAGCGAAGAATGAGGAGCCCTGGAGATGAAACCCGCACGAACATGGGCGCAGTGACACGATCTCGGTTTCCTTCTTCGCGCGGCGTTGCCGCGCGCGCGGGGATGACAAGCATTGTGTGTTTCACCGTGATCGGTATCTGCTTGTACTCATAGGCATGGTGTATATTTGATCAGCTGAAGGAGGCAACATGGCGCGAACAAGGCGTGGCCCGGCGTTCTGCAGATTGTTTGCGCCTGTACTTGATGTATTACGCGAACTTGGGGACAGTGGCCGGCCGGAAGAAGTGACCGAACGAGTTGCGACCCGTCTAGAGATTTCCGGAGATGAGCTGAACCGAACGAACAAGAATGGCAGATCCCATTTTGCCAATGAGGTCGCTTGGGCACGTTTCTATTTGGCAAAAGCGGGATTGATCGACACCTCACAGCGGGGTGTTTGGGCGCTAACAGAGGCGGGACGCAAGGCGCGGCCAGATCATGTCGAGTCTCTTCATATTCTTGACAAGGCGGCACTCACCTTCCGGAGGCGATCCGAAATTGCGGGTTCGTCCGAGGAAGATTCTTCTCCACCCGATGAGCAAGAACAAGGCGATGAGGTTTTTCGATCAAAAATGGCCAAGATGTTGCTCTCCCTCTCACCGGACGGATTTGAGCGGCTCTGCAAGCGTATTCTTCGCGAAGTTGGATTCGAAGAAGTCGTCGTGACTGGCCAGCGGGGAGATGGAGGAATAGACGGATATGGAATTCTCAGAATAAACCGGCTTATTGCCGACCGCGTACTGTTTCAGTGCAAAAGGCATGCAGACCAAATCTCTCCGGGGTACATTCGAGAATTTCGGGGCAGCATGGACGGCCGAGCTGATCGGGGCATCTTTCTTGCCACCAGCAATTTCAGTGCTGAAGCAAGACGCGAGGCGAAACGTGATGGAGCGGTTCCCATCCAAATGGTCGACCTAGACGGTATAGTGTCGCTACTGAAGGAACTGCGGCTTGGCGTAAATGTGCAGACAGTTTTCGAGATCAACGAGGATTTTTTTCAGGAATTTATTTCTGCAGTGCCAAAAGCGCGAGAGCAGATCGATGATTGACGCACTTTGGCGGTATAGGGCTCGTCGCCCCACACTCATGATCCAATGCCGGCAATGAAAGTTTCCATTCCGCCTGAACTCGCCCGCGCGGCCCATGCCTGGCCGTTCGAGGAGGCGCGCAAGGTTCTGGGGCGGATGGAGCGGCGGGGGAAGCGCGGACTTCCCGTGCCGCAGGTGGTGATTTTCGAGACCGGCTACGGCCCCTCGGGCCTTCCGCATATCGGCACCTTTGGCGAAGTGGCGCGCACGACCTGGGTGCGGCGCGCTTTCGCGCTGATGAGCGGCATGCCCACGCGTCTCTATTCCTTTTCCGACGACATGGACGGGTTGCGGAAGGTGCCGGGCAATGTTCCCAACCAGGAGATGCTGCGCGAACATCTCGGCCAGCCGCTCACGTCGGTGCCCGATCCGTTCGGCACGCATTCAAGCTATGGCGCACACAACAATGCGCGGCTCAGATCCTTTCTCGACAGTTTCGGCTTCGAGTACGAATTCCTGAGCGCGACGGATTGCTACAAGAGCGGCCGCTTCGATCACGCCCTGCTGGCGGTGCTCGCCAATTACGAGAAAGTGCGCGACATCGTGCTGCCGACATTGGGATCGGAGCGCCGCGCGACCTACTCGCCCTTCCTGCCGCTCTGCCCCCGCACCGGCCGCGTACTTCAGGTGCCCGTTGTCGAATGGAATGCGTCGCGCGGAACGATCGTCTATGACGAGGACGGCCAGCGTGAGGAAGTGCCGGTCACCGGTGGTCATTGCAAGCTGCAATGGAAGGCCGATTGGGCGATGCGTTGGTTCGCGCTCGGCGTGGACTACGAAATGGCCGGCAAGGACCTGATTTCGTCGGTCGATCTGTCATCGAAGATCATCCATGCGCTGGGCGGAGAGCCGCCGGAAGGCTTCAATTACGAACTGTTCCTGGACGAAAACGGCGAACGCATCTCGAAATCGCGCGGCAACGGGCTTTCCATCGAGGAATGGCTTGCCTATGGCCCGCAGGAAAGCCTGGCGCTGTTCATGTATCAGAAGCCGCGCGCGGCCAAGCGCCTCTATTTCGACGTGATACCGCGCGCCGTGGACGACTATGTCGATTTCCTCAAGCAGTATCGCGAAACAGAGGAAGACGCGAAACGGCTGGAGAATCCTGTTTGGCACATCCATGCCGGAAATCCGTCGCACGAAAATTATCCTGTGAGCTTCGCGTTGTTGCTCAACCTCGTGAGCGCCTCCAATGCGCATGAGCGTGACGTGCTGTGGGGCTTTATCCGTGCTTACGCGCCGGGCGCGGATCCAACTACCAATCCGGGTCTCGATCGCCTTGTCGGCCATGCGCTGCGCTATTACGAAGACCGGGTGAAACCGCAGAAGCGTTACCGCGCGCCAAGCGAAACCGAGCACGCCGCGTTGGAGGATCTCGCCCGCGCGCTTGAGGCCATGCCGGATGAGCGCGAAAGCGAAACGGTGCAGAATGTGGTCTACGAAGTCGGCAAGCGCCATGGCTTCGAACCATTGCGCGACTGGTTCAAGGCGCTTTATGAAATCCTGTTCGGGCAGAGTCAGGGACCGCGTTTCGGCTCCTTTGCGGCGCTGTTCGGCTGTGTACCCACTGCGGCGCTGATCCGCCGCGCGCTTTCCGGAGAGTTTGTGGGAGTCGCATGAAGCTGTTGTGGACGGTCCTAGGCCTGTCTCTCCTCGCCCCGGCGGCGTTCGCCGAAACGCCTTTTCAACTTTATGAAGAAGGAAGATTCGCGGACGCGGAAAAATCTGCGCTCGCCGAGGGCGATGCGGCGGGTTATGCGCTTGCTGCACGTGCCGATCTCGCCGCGGAAATGATGCGGCCAGAACCGTGCCGGCCCTGCCTCGAGCATGCCGAGGCGCTCGCGCAGCATGCCATCGATCTCGACCCCGGGCTCCCGGAAGGGCGCATCGAATTCGTTGTGGCGCTGGGCTACCAGGCGCGCCTCATCGGTGCATTGGAAGCGCATTTCAAAGGCTATGCCGAGAAGGCGAAGAACAACATCGAAGCGGCGATCGATTCCGATCCCGAAAACGCGTGGGCCTGGGCGGCGCTGGGGGGCTGGAATATCGAAATCGCACACGATGCCGGATCGACGCTCGCCCGTTGGCTTTATGGTGCCAGCCTGAAGGACGGTCTCGACGATTTTTCGAAGGCCTTTGCGGCAGCGCCGGACAATCTCGTCATCCGGTTCCAGTATGCGCTTTCGCTCGCGGCCTGCCATGAGGCCGCCTATCGCGAGGCAATTCTCGACGCGCTTTCGCGGGCCGCGGCAGACGCGCCGCACGGTGCCTATGAGGCTTACGCGCAAAAATGCGCGAAGGAACTGCTCACGGCGCTGAGGGCGGACGACATGGACACGTTCGACCGCCTCGTCCGGCACGATCAGGGCTATCCGTAGCAAGGTGGGCGCGACCGAAATCGGCGCGGCGCTGCTGCGCATGTTGCCGCCCGAAATGTCACATCGCGCGACGCTTTCGCTTCTGCAGGTTGGTGCACCGCTTGTTCCCCGCGCGGCCGTGGATGACCCGCGACTCGTCGTTCCAGCTCTCGGTTTGCGCTTTCCGAATCCGCTCGGGCTCGCGGCTGGTTTCGACAAGGACGCGTGCGTTCCCGATGCAATGCTCAGGCTCGGTTTCGGCTTTGTCGAATGCGGCACGCTCACGCCGCGGCCGCAAATCGGAAACGTGCGCCCGCGCCTGTTCCGGCTCAAAGCGGATGGTGCCGTCATCAACCGGATGGGATTCAACAACGAAGGCGCGATCCGCGCCGCCGCGCGCCTGCGCGGCCGTTCGCGCAACGGCATCCTCGGCATCAATATCGGCGCAAACAGGGACAGCAGCGACCGCATTTCGGATTACCGCGTCGCCTTCGCCGGGCTTGCACGATTCGCCGATTATGTTGCGATCAATGTTTCTTCGCCCAACACGCCCGGTTTGCGCGGTCTGCAGAACCGCGACGAGCTTACCCGCCTTCTACAGTTGCTCCTCCTGGAGCGCGATGCACAACAGCTCCATACACCGTTGCTTCTCAAGATAGCGCCGGACATCACTCCGGATGCGCTCGATGACATTGTTGGCGTCTCGCTCGGAGCGGGTATTGAAGGGCTGATCGTCGGCAATACGACCATTGCACGGCCCGCCTCGCTCAAAAGCGCTCATGCAAAGGAGAGCGGCGGTCTCTCGGGCAGACCTCTCTTCGAGCGTTCGACCACACTTCTGAAACAAACCCGCGCGCGTGCCGGCACAAAACTGGTGCTTATCGGCGTGGGTGGCGTCTCGTCCGGTGCGACCGCCTACGCAAAAATCCGCGCCGGTGCCACGCTCGTGCAACTTTACACCGCGCTTGCATTGGAAGGTCCCCGTCTCATCGCCCGTATAAAAAGCGAATTGCTTGCACTGATGGCACGCGACGGCTTTATGCGGATCACCGACGCCATCGGCGTCGATGTCGCGGCTTGATTGCTAGTTCTGCCGCATTCCCCGACGTCGTTCTGCGTGTCGGTGCCGTTGCGGGTGCCGGGCCACGCCGCAAGGAGCGTCTTTCCGTTCCAGAAATTTCCTCTGTACTCGCCCATGAAGAAGCCGTCGAAGCCGTCATTCAACGGATCGGAAGGCTTCGCTCGCAAGCTGAATGTTGGTTGCGAATTGATCGCGCGCGGCAACTGCGCAAGAAATTATTCCGGCAGTGGTTCCGTCCTGTGAAAATGCCGCAGGTCGACAACCCGCCGCCCGGTCGGTGTGATCTCAATGACATCGGCGAAACGCCTGTTCCAGAGAATCTCGTCCGTCATGTAGGAGTGTCGCGCATAGATGACATCGGCCAGCGCGTCGTCGGTGCCCCTCAACAGAATGATGATCTCCACCTGCATGTCGCGCAGCGCTTCGAACGTCACGCCGTGGAACGGACTCGTTTGGTCGATCTGATGCATCACCGTCCAGGAGAGCGCGAAGAGCGGCGTGCGGGATCGCACCAGCTTCAACTCCTCGAAACGCCGCATGACGATGCCTTCCTTCGTGGTCACCGAGCGCGCAAGCGAAACGGACACGGAGGCATCGAGAATCTGATTGCCACGCTGATTGGCGGCACGGAACATCAGCGTGGGCACGCCATCGAAGGGCGTAATGACCGCAACCTCGCTGAAAATGACACGCGAAAACGGCCGCGAGAACCGTGCGAACGTCACGCCGGTGATAAGCGCAAGGTTGAGAATCCCGAAGAACGCCTCCACCGAGACGACCACATTGGCATAGATGGTCTTGGGCAGCATGACGGTGTAGTTGGCGGAGCCGATGGTCTGGACACTGAAGAGGAAATAATCCCAGAAACCGTTTGCGTTCTGGATGCCGCGCGGATCGGCCATGTAGAGCAGCGCGAAAATCGTGTTCACGAACGCAAAGACAGCCGCGACGCCCACAAAGAACAGCCACCACGGCGCCGTAAGGATGAAATGGTAAGTGTCGAGCCATTGCGAACCATCCTGGCCCTTGACAACGACTCGCCGCGGCTGCCATTCGCGGGGTATGATGCGTTGTGGCTTGACCGGCCGCCGCGTTCGTTTCCGGGTGCTCATGTAGTCCGGTCCGTCACAACCATGGCGTTTGTCGCCATCGCCGCGACAAACCGGGCGACGGCGTGGGAATAGTAATCGCCCAAAATCAGATAATCACTACCGCGTCAGCTTTCGCGCGCGAAGCGCGGACAGGTAGGCCTCCCATTTCCGGGGTTGATCGTTGCCGAGTTCGTAGAAATAGTCCCAACTGTAGAGGCCGGTGTCGTGGCCGTCGTCGAAGTGAATGCGGACCGCGTAATTCCCGACAGGTTCCAGCGCCGCAATTTTCACCCCGCGCTTGCCGGACACGACCTGCTTCTGCGTCGTCGAATGGCCTTGAACTTCGGCGCTTGGCGATTCGACGCGCAGATATTCCGCCGGCAACGCGAACTGCTCGCCGGAGTCAAAAACTACCGTGAGAGTGGCGCGCGCGGGATCGACTCGCAACTCCGTTGGCCAGGGGATGGACGCCTCGCTCATCTGGCGTTGCGTTCCGCGTCGGAGAGTTCGCGTGCCTCGGACGGAAGCATGATCGGAATACCATTACGGATCGGATAGGCCAGCCCCGCCGCCCTGCTGACCAGTTCCCCGCGTTCGCGGTCATAGTTGAGCGTCGTCTTGGTAAGCGGACAAACCAGAATTTCCAGGAGCTTGGGGTCGGGTTCGATCATGCCGTTCAATTCACTGAATGGTTGCCGGGAGCCGGGGTCGAAGCCATTTCCAGCAGCGCAACCAGCGTATCCACACGCTCCTGCCAGTTCCGCGCTTCGACGAGCGCCTGCTTCTCCGCCGGTTCGAACGGACACAGCATAGCAAGCGCGTTCACCAGAGTCTCAGGCGGCGCGTTTGTCACCGCTTTCCAATCCGCCTTCAAATCATGCTGAGTCAGATACGCCTTGAGCGCGCCCAGCAGCCGGTCGCGCGGAAAATGGTCGGCGGATTCCTCGACCAGATCGCCGAGATAGAGCGTGTAATCGGGCCGCAATTGCCTGAATGGCGTGTCGATTGCCAGTTCCTCGGCGATCCGGAAACGACAGATTCCGGTCAGCGTGATCAGATAACGGTTGTCGTCCGTTTCCCGAAAATTGGTGATGCGACCCGCGCAGCCGACCTTCGATAATTCGGGGGCCAGCACTGTGTCCTCATGTTCGACGGGCTGGATCATGCCAATGAAGCGTGTGCCCGCGAGCGCGGCATCGACCATGGCAAGGTAACGCGGCTCGAAAACGTTGAGCGGCAGCTGTCCGCGCGGCAACAGGACCGCGCCCGTCAGCGGAAAAACGGGCAGCGTGACGGGAAGATCCTCGAGCCTGGAAAAACTGCGCATAGGGTTCAGGAGAACAGGATTGAAGATAGATTGCGACGTGCAGCGATCGTTCGCGGATCGGCCGGTCCCATCGCCTCGAACAGCGTGACGAGATGTTGGCGTGCTGCGTCGTCATTCCATTTGCGGTCGCGCCGCACCAGTTCGAGCAATTCGCGGATCGCGCCGTCGCGGTCGCCCTTGGCATCGAGCGCCAAGGCGAGATCGTAGCGCGCCTGATGGTCATTGGGGTCAATCTCAAGCCGCGCCAGAAGCGGGGCGCTGTCGCCGGCCCTCGCCGCCTGCTCGCGCAATTTCAGCTCCGCATCGACCGTGCGGATCGCCTCGTCGGAGGCGCCATCCGGGCGCACAAGACCGAGCGTCTTGCGGGCACGATCGACATCGCCGCTCTTGAGGTAACAACGTGCCAGACCCGCAACTGCGCGGGGATGGCCGGCTTCCTCTTGCAGCACATGGCCGTAGGCTTGGGCAGCGCCGGCCATGTCGCCGGCAGCGAAAGCTTCGTCGGCAGCAGCGAGAATGTCCTCGGTCTGGTCCTGGCCCGCGGCACCGCCCGTCAGGTGCTGGACGAACGCCCTTAACTGCGACTCCGGTACCGCGCCCATGAAACCATCAACCGGCTGACCGTCGCGGAACGCATAAACCGTAGGGATCGACTGGATGCGCAGCTGGCGCGCGATTTCCTGGTTCTCGTCGATATTGATTTTGACGAGCCGGACTGCGCCCTTGGCCTCGTTCACGACCTTCTCGAGCAGGGGGCCCAGCTGCTTGCACGGACCGCACCAGGGCGCCCAGAAATCGACGATCACCGGCACCTGCCGCGAGGCATCGAGCACATCGCCGGCAAACGTCTCGACGGAGCCATCCTTGATGAAGCCGCCGGACCCGGCGGCGGCCTGTGCCGACTTCGCCGCCCCACCTGTCAGCGGCCTGCCGCTCGGACCGATCAATGCCATTCGAAATCAACCCTGTGAGGGATTCGGCCCCAACATGGGGACAAAGAACGGGAAAGAAAAGATGGCTACCCCGCCGGGACGGGCTCGCGGGTGAATTCCGGGCCGACATCCGGATCGCTTTCGGCCGCCCGGAGACGTTCGCGCGCCGCCGCGGCCTCCTTTTGCTTGTTCCACATGGCGGCGTAATGGCCGCCCTTCGCGACCAGCTCGGAGTG
>Ga0335075_10001244_pt1 | contig 42318 bp, 38 predicted proteins | sample Lox_Sample_24_FD_206723 | JGI IMG/M metagenome (GOLD analysis project Ga0335075, IMG submission 206723) | Soil microbial communities from Loxahatchee National Wildlife Refuge, Florida, United States - Lox_Sample_2.4 | ecosystem: Environmental > Terrestrial > Soil > Wetlands | place: USA...
GTCATCGCCCGCTACGTCGAAGCACTCGGCGGCCGCCTCGACCTCGTCGCCGACTTCGGCGATCGGACCGTTCGTCTGCCGGTTAGCGACACCACCGCCGCCTGAAGATCAGCCCACCCACGCTCGCATAATGCCGCCGACAGCGCACGGGCATGGCTGCAGGCGCCGATGACAGCTCGGGGCCGACGGCTTCGGCCAGCTGGGTTAGGTCGCCTGGGTCGGCAGTCAGCATCCGCCGTGTCACCATGACGGTCAACCCGTGTACCCACGGTCACCGTGCGTGGGTTGCACTGTGACGCCCGCGGCCGTGAGGAACTGACGGATCTGGGAGGCGTGCTCAACGACGTGCAGCGGCATGCTGCCGACAATCACCGCGAACAGCATGCCGTGGTATCGATGGGCGCTTAGGAAGTGGCCGAGCGGCCATCTCCGGTGAGGCCGTCAAGGGTCTGCCGACGACGCATCGGGCAGACTAGCCGTCATGATCGCCGCCGTCGCATTAGCTCATGCCGCGAAGCCCCGGCCGTTCAACGCGGATTTCTTCACGGTCGCCGCCACCGTCATCCCGGTGCTATTCCTCGCCATCGCCGTCCAAGGCGCCACCCTCGACGACATCAGAACGGTGTCGGCCAGAGTGAACATGCGCTCCGCGGACAGGTTCAAGCACGAGACGCGCCCACGACATCGCGCGCTCATCTTCATCGGCGCCATCACGCTTACCAACGCGCTCTGGGCTGTCCCCTCGCTGTCGTCTTCATCGGCTGGTGGGGCGAAATCACCGCGATAGTAGCTCTCGACGAGCGCCGCCCTGCCATAAACCAGGGCGTCAGTCTCTGGGCGGTCATCATCCTCACCATCTGTGTCATGGGGCCGCCCTTCCTCCGCTACAGGTATCAAGACGCCCAGCGACACCAGGACAAGGACCAGCCCTCGCGACACACCGTGGAAACCACCCCTGACCCCGGAACCTCCACCCAATCAGAACCAGGCAAACCGGACGCCTTACAGGACCGGAAACAGCTCGGACAAAGGGGCGCGGTAGCCGTCGGCCAGAAGGCCGGAACACCGTGACGGCGATCAGAATGCGGCGGCCCGTGCCTCGTCAGCCATCAACTCCGTCCTCAACCCCGCCGTCATCGTGATGACCGCGCGCGCATCTATCCGGCTCCAGAGGATCCGGGCGGCATCCTCGTCGCGGTGCCGCGCCGGGTGGGTGAGGACAGTGAGCGCCTTGCGCAGTTCGCTCGCCCTGTCGGCCTTCGACCAAGCCTTCTGGTCGCCCGTCGGATCCGGCAGGTCAGCACCCGGCAGCTTCTTGAGTTCCGCCAGGAGGTCCCTGCAGGAACCGACCGCTTCGCGGTCCAGGCCCGCAAGCAGATGCTGCTGCGCCCGTTCAGAAAGGGCGGCCGCGGCGGCAAGTTCCGGATGCGCGGCGGCATCAGGCACCGGTATCTCCAGCAGGAGCGTCTTGCGCTAGCCCGCCCTCAAGCACCTCAGCCCACGCGCTCTGGTTCACCGCGTGATCCGCTGTCGATGATTGCCAGGCAGAACCATCCACCTTCTCCTGAACGCTCAGCTGAAGCTGGAGGCTGCCGCCCGCGCGAACGTCCTCGATCGCCTCCAGTCGGGCGCTGCGGAGGCATCAAGTCCAGCTACTGCTACGGACGGCACCGACACATTGCGGCGCTGACGGCTCCGGCCCGCGGCGAGAAGGGCGCTCACCTGCCCCGGCGGCACTTCTACCTCGGTGACGAAGGACAAGACAAGATCAGCTGTCCTAACGGTCACCGATATCGACTGGCAGAGCGACATCACGATAAAGCAGCGCTGGCGCAGACAAAAGTCACTGCTCGCCAGGTGAAATCGGCAAGATAATCCGAGGCGAAGGAACCTCGGGCCTATTGAGGCATCGGCTAGTAGACGACTAGCAGCATTCAAGGATGTGCGCCTCTGGACATAGCGATCGCCACACACCGCTGAGTTGCGCCTGCCGCAATTCGCAGTGGATCTCAAGTTCAGTCGGAATCAGCACATGAGATGGCAAGGGTGCACCAGAGTGTCTGATGATCTGGGCCGGAACTGACCGCGAAGTCGGTAGCAGTCAAAAATTTCACTCGTCAACTGGTCTGCAATAGCAGGTACATCGGCAAGGGAGACTGCGGATGAGCGAGGACACAGCGGACGTCGTTGTCGTGGGGTCGGGTTCCGCCGGGATGATGGCGGCGCTGCGTTCGGTCATTGGGGGCGCACGGGTCACGGTTCTGGAAGTCTCCGATCTGTTCGGTGGCACGTCAGCCATTTCGGGGGGCGGCATGTGGCTGCCCCGGACAAGACTGGCTCGCGAGGCGGGCATCGAGGACTCCCGAGACGGCGTGAAGCAGTACTTGACGTACCTGACGAAGGACACGATCGACGAGTCCGTTGTCGATCGCTTCATCGACACTGCACCCCTGGTCATCGACTTCCTTGAGGAGCACACCGCGCTTCGCTTCTACGTCGACAATGAGCGGCCGGACTATAAGACGACCTTCCCCGGTGCAGCTGACCGCGGACGACTCGTTGCCCCGCTGCTGTACGAGCTGGCGCGGCTCGGCGACCTGCGGCCCCGGCTGCGGCAGCCCGACTGGGAGGCACGTACCCGAGCGCACCAGAGCAACCTGAGCGGCGCGGGCATGGAGGCGGTCACCCAGCAGGAAATGCAGCAGTTCGAGGGGAGCGACGACGAACTCGGATGGGTCGAGCTCTCGCGAGAGCGAGTCGCGAAGGGAGTTGTGCCCAGAGGGTGTGCCCTGATTGGCGCAATGCTGGAGGTCGTCGCGGCGCGGGGAGCCAGCCTCCTGACCAATGTCCGAGCCCTGAAGCTCACGATGGACGGCGATCGCGTGACCGGTGTCGTGGCAGACGTCCAGGGTGAGCGGCGCACCTTTGCGGCCAGCTCCGGTGTCGTACTGGCGGCCGGTGGATTCGAATGGAACAAGGAGCTATGGCGAGGGCTTGTCCGGTTCCCCGGCGCCGAGCCGCTGAGCCCGCCCTATAACCGTGGCGATGCGCTCCGGATGGGCCAGCAAGCTGGTGCGCGGCTCGCCCTCCTCGACCAGGTCACGTGGTGCCTGGTCGCCGGCAGCCAACCCGGCCAGATCGTCGTCAACCGCTCGGGTCGCCGATTCATCAACGAGTGCATCGCCTACAACGACTACGGGAAGGTCTTGGGCTACTTCGACCCCCACACCTACGACTTCCCGAACATCCCCGCTTACGTGATCAGCAGGAGGCCGCTGGCTCCAGCCGACTCCGATGTCAACCAGCTCGGCTCGCAGGTTGGTCACGGGGATGTGGTGAGCGCGCCTACCCTTCGTGCGCTCGCTGAGATGGTGGGGGTCGATGCAGACAACCTCGAAGCGACAGTGGCTGAATTTGATCGCCACGCCGCCAATGGCACGGACCCGGAGTTCGGTCGGGGCATAGCCCGCTGGGATCGGCACCGCAAGTTCGAGACGGCCTATCCCAACCCTGCACTGGCTCCAATCGGCACCACTGGGCCGTTCTACGCCCAACCGGTAATAGCCCGGTGCTTTGGAACCAGAGGCGGGCCGGTCATAGACGACCACGCGCGCATCGTTGACTTCGAGGGTCAGCCTATCCCCGGCCTCCTCGGTGCAGGGAACGCGGTGGCGTCGCCCTTTGGATTGTCCTACCCCGGTGGCGGCGGGACCCTTGGTCCGGCCATCACCTTCGGATACCTGGCCGGAGAGACACTCACGACCTGACGAAACCCTGTCCGCTAGCTGTCTGTCCAGGAGCACCTCTCGCCCGGACGGCCAGCGGTCCGGACCGACGGTAATCCACTAAAGGAGCGCCCTGATATGACCCTCCCCACCTCGACGCTCGGCCGGACTGGAACGACTGTCTCGAAACTCGGCTTTGGCGCAATGGAACTGCGCAATCCGCGACTCGATGCGCACAAGGTGGATCACCTTCTCAATACCATACTTGATGCAGGAATCAACATCATCGACACCGCTCCCGACTATGGCGCCTCTGAGGAGAGCATTGGGCGGGCCATTTCTCATCGCCGGGACGAGTACTTCCTCGCCACCAAATGCGGCTGTCCGATCGGGGAGCCTGTCGGCGAGTCGGGCCCGGAGGTGCGCGAACACGCGTTCACGCGAGAAAACATTCGAGCTGCCGTAGAGCAGAGCTTGAGGCGCATGCGCACGGATCATCTCGATGTGGTGCAGTTCCACGCCAGCCCCACGCCAGCGACTCTCGCTGAGAACGATGCGGTCGCCGAGTTGATGGCTCAGCGCGAACGCGGCAAGGTCAGATTCATAGGCATGTCAGGCATTCTTCCCCATCTTCCTGATCAGATCGCGATGGGTGTCTTCGACACGTTCCAGATTCCCTACTCCGCCGCAGAACGAGACCACGAAACAGCGATTAGCGACGCAGCCCGGGCTGGCGCCGGAACCATCATCCGCGGCGGTGTCGCCCGGGGCCTGCCCAATCCGGCCGATTATCCGGAAAGCTGGCGCGAAACTATGCGGGCCCGGAATCAGCGCTTCGAGCAGACAGACATCAGCGACCTGCTCGGCAGCATGACGCCAATGGAATTCCTGCTGCGATTCACCATCAGCCATCCCGACTTGCACACCGCGATCGTGGGAACCAAGAACCTCGACCACCTCGCGGCGAACATCGCGGCTGCGTCACATGGTCCCCTTCCGGCTGATGTCTACGCCGAGGCCAAGGCGCGGTACCGCTGGTAGCCCCCGTCGGCCAGGCGTTCCCTTCGATGGCTAACTACCCGGCCCGGATTGTTGTGCGTGTGCCGCCGGGCCCAGACTACGCAGCGGCTCAGCTGAGTTGCCGAGTTCAGGCGCGAGACCGGCCAGAATGAAGTCGGTAATGCCGTCAACGGTCTCCTGCGGCGACATTGATCCGCTGGGTCGGTACCACCTGAGCGGGGCGTTGGCGGTTCCCATAGACAGTCGCGTCAGGAAGTGCGGGTCACCGGCCCTGAATTGATTCAGCTGCTGCCCTTCAGAAATTATGGCTGCGACCAGATTGTGATAGCGTAGCTCACCGCGCTTTATCCGGAGATCCTTACTACCAGTCAGGAGGTGGCGCTCAGCGAAATATACGCGAAAAGCATCAATGTTATCGAGCAACGTTTTGATATGCTTCTCGATAATCTGGCGGAGCCGCTCAGCCGGCACTTCCGCCGCGGCGGCGATCGGCCCGGCCTGCTCGAGCAAGCTATCTCCCAGGTGACCAATGATTCGCCAGAGAAGATCTTCCTTGGATTCGAAGTAGTAATAGAAGAGCGGTCGCGTGATGCCGAGCTCGCGGGCAATCTCCTCCAGACTGGTTTCCTGAAAGCCACCTCGGCTGAACAGTCGGATAGCGTTCTGGAGGAGCTCATCCTCGCGAGTCGGGTTGACACTTCTCGCCAAACTCCCCGCCTCCTGCAAATTGGCTAGACTTCCGACCGACATCTAGCACTTAGATTACTTTACCACTGAGTAAGTCGACTCGGATCGATCGCATGATTCGAAAGATATTCCCAGGTCGAATCCCTGCAGCGTCGGAATCACGACGGACCCGGCCGCCGCAGGCAGCGGCCTACCGGATCTGCGACGGCACCCCGAAGCTGGAGGAGCCGCATCGGCAGGTGCCCCGGACGGCGTGGGCCGCGGCGCCGGGCAGACGGACCAGGCGCAGCGCCGCCCATCGCCGGGCGGGATCTTGTCCTTCTCATTACGAACATCCCGGTCGTATGCTGGCCTGATTGCGCAGCACCTGGTCGGCTTAGGCATAGGATCAGCTGGAATTATGAGGCAGATCGAGACCTTCCCTAAGAGCTGGATGTCGGCCATCCAGGCCAGCTTCCTGGCCCGGCTGCCCCGGCATACGCAAGAGGCGCTGCTACAGGGGGCCAGAGAGGTCTCTGCCGCGCCGCGGAGCCTCCTCTACTCCGAGTCGGCCGATCCTGAGCAGGCTCACCTGGTCCTGGTGGTGGACGGGCTCATCCGGGTCTTCCGTACGTCACGCTCCGGCCGGGAGGTCACGGTACGTCACGCCCGGACGGGCGACGTACTGGGCCTGCCCTCGATGCTCGCCCGAGCCTCACCCGGCGCGGCCCATGCGGTCGTACCCAGCAAGGTCCTCATGATGTCAGCCCCCAGGCTGCGCGCACTCGCGCAGAGCGACAGCCAGCTCGCCTGGGCGGTGGCGGAGGAGATGGCCGGATCCCTGTTCAACATCCAGGAACGCCTAGTGCACAACGTGCTGGCCCCCGTTCGCAGCCGGGTCGCGCGATATTTGCTCGATGTGGCCGTCGGGTCGGAAGCCAACTACGTCGCCGTGGCGCGCCACGAGGACATCGCCACCGCGATTGGCACGGTCCGGGAAGTCGTGGCCAGGGTATTGATGGAGTTCCGGAAGGAGGGCCTGACCAGTCGCTGCGGCAGCGGGATCTTGCTGGCCAACGTTGATGCTCTCCGGCAGGTCGCGCAGCTCGAGGAGTTCCGGGACTTCCGGACCCGGCGCGCGGCCGGCGATAACCCGTTCGATCAGTGATAGGCATATCCTCCGTCGACGTTCAGCGTCTGGCCGGTGATGAAGTCGCTGTCCGCCGAGAGCAGGAACCCGACAGCGCCGACCAGATCCGATGGGACCTGCACGCGCCGCAGCGCCGTCGCCGCGGCCATGGCCTGCCGCTGTTCTGGCGTGATGGTTGCTCGCTCGATCCCAGTCTCGGTAGAGCCGGGCGTCACGGCGTTCACACGGATCCCGCTGGCACCGACCTCAGCTGCCAGCGAGCGCGTCAGGCCGATGAGCGCCGCCTTGCTGGTCACGTAGTGCAGGTACATCGGCCTGCCGGTGAAGATCGTCGCCGACGAGATATTGACAATCTTCCCGTATCCCTCAGCTCGCATGTGCGGTACGAATGCCCGGCACATGAGAAAGACGCCGGTCACGTTGACCTTTATGACTCGCTCCCATACCGCCGGGTCGATGTCGTCGAAAGGACCCATCTCGAGGGTCGAGAAGATAGCCGCGTTATTGACAAGCCCGACGATCGGTCCCAGGTCTCGCGACGCGTCTCGCGCGAGCGCTTCGACCTGGCTGCCGTCACTGACATCACAGGCGAACGGCAGCGCCGTCGCACCGTGCTGCCCGATCTCAGCCGCCACGCTGCCTGCGCGATGACCGTCGATATCCACGACGCCGACGTGCCAGCCACGTCGGGCCAGGTCAAGGGCGAATGCGCGGCCCAGGCCCTGACCCGCGCCGGTCACGATCACACCTGCCCCTGCTGCCGTCATATCTTGGCCGAGTCCAGCGTCTCGACCGCGAACAGTTCGGCCGGCTCGATCAGCCGCTCACTAAGGCCCTGCTCGTAGGAATAGCGGCAGAACGTCGCCAGGTTGTGCTCGTTGCCGCGCAGGCCATACGAAAACGGGTCCACCCCCATCATCTGCCGCGCGGACTCGGCCGACTCAATCAGAAACGGCATCATGTATTTAAGCGCAGTCGTCTCGTTGAGCGCGGCGTAAGCTCTCAGCTTTGATTCTTCGAACGCCTTCATGAGCGACGTCGCCAGCCATCGATTTCTAATATAGGTCTCCCAGCGAATGACGATGACATGCATGATCGGAAAGATTCCAGTTTCCTCGAAATACTGGCGCTCCAGGAGTCCCGGGTCCGGCCAGAGGCGACGAACCAGTCCCGAGCCATTGCCGAAGCTCGACGGCTTGTGAGCCGTGTAGAGCGCATCGATCTCGCCGGTTTCCAGCATCTCCGACAGCGTCCTGCCGCTGTTGATCGGGGTGACAGATATCGATGGCGGCAGATCCAGCGCCATCTCCGTCCGTCCGGGCTGCTCCAGTCCCCCGGTGAAGTACTTCACGCTCTCGACCGGGACGCCGTGGCGGTCAGCCAGTATTCCTTTCAGCCAGACAGCGGCGGTCATCTGGTATTCAGGGCAGCCGATCCGCTTCCCGACCAGGTCCTGCGCCTCGCTGATGCCGCTGGCGGCATTCACGTATACGCACGAGTGACGGAACATCCGTGACGGGAAGACCGGGATGGCGATGAACGGCCGCTCCTGGGAGAGTACCGTTCGCGTGTACCAGGACAGCGACATCTCGGCTGCGTCGAACTCCTGGTAGCGCAGCATCCGGAAAGCCGGCTCGGGCATCATGATCGGCAGGAACGTCAAGTTTACGCCCTCAGGCTGGACGGTACCGTCTTTGAGCGCCAGCATCCGGTCGTAATCCCAGCAAGCCAGCGAGATGGGAACGTTAGCCATGATGGGCCAGCCTTCTCAGGCTCGCGCGCGCGTCGACTGGCCTCCACCACGTGGGCAGATCAAGATCATGAGCGATAATTCCGGCAGCGATGTACCCGCCGCCACCGGAGATTGCGCCGCCCGGATGCACGGCTGACCCAGCCATGTAGAGCCCTTCGATAGGTGTCCGATATCCGAAGTGATTCCACATGGTCTGGTCTCCGGCAAAGGATCCGACAAAGATGTCGCCCTGGACCATGTTGATAAGCTCACGCGTGTAGTCATTCGCGGTATAGATATGACGGGCTATGATGTTGTCCGCCGTCATGTTCGGAGCCCACTCACGCCAGAGCTCGAGCATCCGGTCGGCGAATTCTTCCTTGACGTTCTCGATATTGGCCGGGTCGCCATCCGGGGCGTAGGGCATGACATGCCATGCATACGCTGTCGCCATCCCCGGCGGTGCCTGGAGCGGATCGAACTGGGTCACAGAGCCGGCGCCAAAACTCACCCGCGACGGTATCCGCCCCAGCGCCACCTCTTCCTGCAGCGCGAGCAGCTGGTCGATCGTCTCGCACCCGATGTTCACCTTGAGCGACTCGTTCACATGCGAATCGAATTCAGTGCCTACATGGCGCGGCGCCTCCTTCAGCGCGAGATGAAGGCCGAACAATGACCATGCGGTCTGCTTGAATCCGCGCACCTTTTCCCGATACTCGATCGGTAGTTGCTCCTCCCCGACCATCTCCAGGAACGTTTGCGGTACGTCAACGGTGCTCGCGACGAATCGGGACCTGATGACGGTCCCGTCGGCGAGTTCCACGCCATGGGCCTGGTTCTGGTCGACAATGATTCTGGCGACGTGACACCCGGAGCGGAACTCGCCGCCCGCCGCGATGAACGTGTGCATGAGCGCGTTGGCCAGGGCGATGCTCCCGCCGACCGCTACCTGGTAGTTCGCCACCAGGTCGAACCCGCGGATGAGCGCGCCCATCGGGCTGCGCGTGCTGATCTGGTCGTAGAGGACCGTCCCGAAGAGCGAGATTTTGAACAAGAGGAGCAGCCGGACCCGCTCATCCTCGAACAACTCGTTCACCGCGGCCAGCGGCTGTCGGTCGATGATTTCAAGGAAGTCCCGGCCAACCGGGCTTGCGCTCAGCAGTTCATCACGCTCGTGCTCGGGAATTGGCTCGGAGTACCGTTCGGGCCAGAATATGGCGTCACTTATGATGTCAGCGCGCTTGTTCCACTCACGATAAGTCTGCGCATCTTTCTTACTGAAATAGCCGATGGACGCACATGTCTCATCGATGTAGCGCGAGAAAACCAGGGCAGTGCCGTCACGATGCGGCTGGGCGAAGTCGTACTCGGGCGTGACGTACCTAACCCTGGTGCGCAGCCCTAGGTCGTTGTACCAGGGCGTCTCGGTGATGTTGAAATGGTTTACTGAGTGCATTTGATGATAAAAGCCGGGCTTGGTCACCTCGGTCGTCGACAGACCTCCGCCGTAGAGGAGACGACGTTCCAGCAGAAGGATTTTCAGGCCAGCGCGCGCCAGGTACGCGCCTAGAATCAAGCCATGCTGCCCTGATCCGATAATGATTCCGTCGTACTCTTGCGTCATTATCAGCCTCTCGCCCAGTGGCCCAATCAGCCGTGCGTTCTAGAACCGTATATACACATTCTTCGATTGCGTATAGCTCTCGATCTCTCCGATGCTTTCCTCGCGTCCGATGCCAGAGTTCTTGACACCGCCGAATGATGAGCCGGGGATGTGCTCGGAACTCCAGTTGACCCACAGATAGCCGGTCTGGATGTCGCGAGCCGAGGCCAGCGCCGTGTGCAGGTCGGTTGTCCAGACGCTGGCGGTCAGTCCGAGTGGGAGCGAGTTGGCCTGCCGGATTGCCTCGTCGTAGTCGTCGAACGGCGCGGCAACCAGGACGGGCCCGAAGATTTCCTCGGCAAACAGCGGCCCTGCCGCACCGACAGGAGCGCTGAAGAGCGTCGGCGGGATGAAGAATCCTGGCCGACTCAGTTCCTCGCCGCCGGTTACTAGTTCCAGCACCGGGTCGTGGATGCCGGCGTCAATGAACTCCCGGACGCGGTTGTACTGGCTCAGTGAGACAACCGGGCCTACGTCGGTCGACTCGAGGGTCGGGTCACCGACGGTCAGAGATCGCATGCAGTCGGCCACTGCGTCAACGAATCGCCGATAAATACTGCGGTGCACAAACAGCCTTGAGGTGGATCCGCATGACTGTCCCTGCCAGCGGAAGTTCATGCCGGCGACGGCGCCGTGCACCGCCGCGTTGAGGTCAGCGTCGGCGAACACGATCATCGGGTTCTTTCCGCCGAGTTCGAGGGTGACGGACTTGATGCCCGACTCGGCGGCGCGGCCGAGTATGCGCTTGCCGACGGTCTCCGAACCAGTGAAAGCGATCCGGGGCACGTCCGGGTGCGCCACCAGTGGATCACCCACGGCATCGCCCGTGCCGGATACGACATTCAGCACCCCCGGAGGGAAGATTTCAAGCGCGATTTCGCCCAGGCGGAGCGCTGACAACGACGTTTGCTCGGACGGTTTCAGAACGACTGTGTTGCCCGCGAGCAGCGGAGCCGCAATACGGGAGGCGGCGAACATCAGGGGGTGGTTAAAGGGAACGAGACGACCGACAACTCCGAAGGGATCGCGGAGCGTGAAATCGATCGCATTCCGGGCCGACACCGGGATAGTCTCGCCCCGTATCTGGAGAGCAAGCCCGGCGAAATATCGGAGCTGCGCGGCCGCCACGACGTAGTCGTTTCGCATGACGGTTATCGGGCTTCCGTTGTCGACGGTGTCGATCCAGGCGAACTCTTCGCCGTTTCGCTCCACCGCCTCCGCTAGCTCGACGAGCATGCGACCGCGTTCAGCGGCTGCGGTGCGGGCCCAGGCGGCGCTGGCCGCCTTCGCGGCCGCCACCGCATCGTCCACGTCGGCGGCGTCACCGGCCGGGAACCGGCCCACCTGCGTGCCATCGCCGGGGTGGACTACCGGGATCGACTGACCGGTCCGGCCGCTCCGGAGTTCGCCGCCGATCAGCATCTTCCACGAACGGTCGGCGATAGCCCTGACCCGCTTCAACCGCGAACTCAAGGGTGCTGCAGCCTCCGTAGCCGGACTGGTCCCCATCTGCTCCTACTTGCTTGGGTGTCGCTGTCAGTGATTCACGGGACTTGCTGAGATTTTGCCCGTCTTTCGCTTGAGCGCGAAGAACAAAAGTCACTGTGCAGTCCGCGACCCGCAATCACGATTGTGCCGTGGGTCTCGCTGACCAGGTCAACCTACGAGAGGTCACTAATGGACCAGGACGGCTCCGCGTTGTCGCCGCTGGCTGTGGAGGACCACGGTTCAGTCCAGCTGTGGCGGATGCAACTGGCTCCCGTCAATGCCATCAATGCGCAGATGCTGGATGGCTTCGCAGCGGCACTTGACGCGGCCGAGGCCAATAACTCCGTTGCCGTGATCGTCGTGGCCAGCGGCTTGCGTCTGTTCTCAGCCGGAGCCGACGCCAGCTGGATGGCGGAGGCTGCGGAGCGCCTTGGCCTGCAGGGGCTGCTGGCGGACTTCAACGCGACCATGGACCGGTTTCGCTCGGTCTGCGTCCGGCTGCGAAACGCGCCATTCCTTACGATCGCTTCGATACGAGGACATGCCCTGGCCGGCGGGCTTGAACTGGCGGCCGCGTGTGACCTTCGGTTCTGCTCCGACGGCGACAGGGTAAGACTCGGCGTGCCCGAGATGGATCTCTTCGGCTGCCTTCCCTCCGGCGGCGGCGGAGCGCAATTCCTGACCAGGGCGCTCGGGCCGAGCAGAGCCCTGGAATTCATCCTCAGTGCCAAGCCAGTCAGTCCTACTGAAGCGCTAGCTATGGGACTTGTGAACCGGATTCTCGCCGACAGCGACGTCGATACTACGGCCCTAGAATTTGCGACCGAGGTCGCGAAGAAGGCTGGCCGGATCGGCGTAACGTGCGCGAAGCGCGCTGTATTCGGCGCCGGCGAGCTACCGTTGGCCGTCGCCATGGACGTCGACGCCGTCTTGCACTGGGACACGATGCGACGGGGGAATTTCTTGTCCGGGGTCGAGGCATTCGCCCGCCAGTACGCCAGCAGGGCGGCCCGTTGAGTACAGCCGCTATCGTCGGCGTGGGTCTCACGCCGTTCGGCCGATTCCGGGATCGCAGCCTGAGTGAACTCGCGGCCGCGGTGATCGCAGACGCACTCGCAGATGCCCAGATGGCAGCCGATGACATCGACATGGCCTTCGTGGCGAACTCCATGGCTGCGGTGACCACAGGCCAGATTGCCGTGGTCGGCCAATCGGTGCTGCGTCCGCTGGGCTACTCGGGCATCCCCGTATACAACATCGACAACGCCTGCGCGGCATCGTCGAGCGCACTGGACCTCGCCATACACGCCGTCGAGTCCGGCCGGGCCGAGGTTGTGCTCGTCGTGGGCGTCGAGAAGCTCTTCGGCACCGACAGGAGCGACAGCTTTCGCGCTCTAAATGGGGCCGTCAACACCGAGTACCTCGCGACCGCGCAGATCAGGCCCGAGGCTGAAAGCGTCTTCGTCGCGCGCATTTATCCCGAGCGACTCAACCGGTACCGGACCAGATTCGGGCTCTCGGCGCAGACGCTCGCCGCGATTGCCGTGAAGAACAGGCTGCACGCCTCGGCCAACCCCAGGGCGCAATACCGGGAGCCGCTCTCGGTCGACGACGTCCTCAGCGCCCGGGTGGTCGTCGAGCCGCTGACCGTGCCGATGTGCGCTCCGATCAGCGATGGCGCGTCCGCGATCGTCGTCGCCTCGCGCCACCGCGCCCATTCGGCGGAGGTCCGGCCTGTCTGGGTCCGCGGGATAGCGGTCGGCATGGGCGGCGAATCCGGCCACGGCCACGAGTCGCTCGTCGGGCGGACCGCTCGCCGCGCCTTGGGCGAGGCCGGGGTCTCGCCAGACGATATCAACCTAGCCGAAGTCCACGATTCCACTGCCTTCAACGAACTCCTCGCGTACGAGGAACTCGGGCTCTGCGGGCCGGGGGAAGGAGCGGAGTTCGCCCTGTCCGGCCGCAGCACGTTGGGCGGCGCGGTGCCGGTGAACACCAGCGGCGGCCTTGAGTCACGCGGGCACCCCGTGGCGGCCACCGGACTCGCGCAGATCTTCGAACTTGTCGGGCAGCTGCGACAGGAGGCGGGCGATCGGCAGGTTCCCGACGTGCGCGTGGCCGTAGCGGAGAACGCGGGCGGATACGTCGTCGACGACACCGCGGCGGCGGTAGTGACGGTCCTCAGCGCGGAGCGCCCCGTATGAGGGACATGTATCCGCGCCTGGACACGCTGCCGCACGAGTGGCTGGTCAGGGCGTCCGATCAGCCCGCCTACCTGCCTCTGCCGGGCGCGGTACTCGACGAGCACACCGACCTCGGCAGCATGCTGTGCGACACGCAGGTCAGCAGAGGGCTTGGTGACGTCGTCGCGATCGTCCACCACGAGACCGGCCGGCTCATCACGTTCCGCGAACTGGCAGACCTGAGCGACCGTACGGCTGCGGCGCTGCACAGGCTGGGCGTGCGGCCCGGAGACAGGGTCGCGCTGCGGGGTCCTAATTGCCCTGGGTTCGTCGTGGCCGCGATCGCCGCCTGGAAGATCGGCGCGGCCGTGACCCTCATCCCCGCCAGTGCCCGCAGCGCCGAAGTCGAATTCTTCCTTGCCGATACCCTGCCGCGCGTCGTCGTGCTCTTCCAGCCGGAGGAGCCGGGCGTCCTGAGCGTCCTCGAGAGCACGCCTGACCTCACCGTCCTAGCCGGCAACGCCGCCGACGGCGGCATTGGGGGTGCGCAAGGCGGCAGGCAGCGGGCGCCGGTCGGAGCCGATCTCGACCGGGTGGCCGTGGTATGGCACACCGGCGGGACGACGGGAAGGCCCAAGGGCTGCTACCACACGCAGCGCCGGTTCCTGCTCGGCGGCATCTCCCTGGGCCGCGCGGCAGGCGCCGCGCATGGTCAGCGATGGGCCGCGGCCGCGCCTATGGGCCACGCGCTGGGATTCATTCACAGCACGATCTTTACGCTGCTCAACGGCGTGACGCTGGTGGTCATTTCCGACTTCGCGAAGCCGAAGATGGTCCTCGACGCCCTCGACGTGCACGAGGTCACCCAGTTCACCGCGGTGACCGCCACGTGGGCCAGCATGCTCGACGTGCTGTCGGTCGGCGAGGCGCCGGAACCCTCCGCGCTGGCACGGGGCTACGCCATGTGGCAGTCGTCGTCGGCCGCCTTGGTGACGACGGGCTGGCGCGAGCGCGGCATCGAGTTGCTGAACAATTTTGGCTCGACCGCCTTCGCCACCTGGGTACTTGTCCCTCCGCTGGACCGGCCGACGCCCCAGGGCTGGCTGGGTGCCCCCGCGCCCGGCTACCAGGTCATCGCCGTCAATGCCGACCTCCGTAGCGGCATGCAGCCAGTGCGAGACGGCGAGCCCGGCCGGCTGAGCGTACGCGGACCGACGGGCCTGACCTACTGGCGGCTCCCGGCTCGGCAGCGCGCGGACGTCCAGCACGGATATACGCTGCACGACGATCTCATCTGCTTCGGCACGCGCGAACGGCAGGGCCTCGCCGAGTACCTGGGGCGGACGGATTACCTGATCAGCACCGCCGGTAACAAAGTCGCGCCGGCCGAGGTCGAGCAGGTACTCACCAGCCACCCCGCCGTGCGCGAGGCCGTGGTGTTCGGCATCCCGGACGCGACGCGCCAGGAGATCGTGGCGGCATTCGTCGTGCTGCGCGATGCCGTAACGGCGGGGGAGGCACCGGACGCCCTGCGGCGCGAGCTCCAGGACCTGGTGAAGTCGAAACTGGCGCCGTACAAATACCCCCGACGCCTGGACTTCATCGAGTCCATTCCCAGGGACGCCGTGGGGAAAGTTCAGCCGCGCGTCCTCAGGGATCGCATTCTGCAAGCCCGCAATAATCCGACGGAGGCCAGCTGACGATGGACGATGCACAGCGGCTAGAACATGTCTCACGGCGGGGCATCAGCTATACCCGGCATGGAACAGGCCCCGCCGTCGTGCTGGTGCACGGGTGGTGCCTCAGCCGGCGAATCTGGATGTACCTGGAACACGGCCTCGTCGCGAGCGGCCATAGCGTCATATCGCCCGACCTCGCCGGATTCGGAAAGTCGGGCTCGCTGGCACCGCGGGCGACGCTGGCCGAGCACGCGGGCGATGTCATCGACCTTCTCGATGAGCTCGACGTAACCTCCGCGACCCTGACTGGCTTCGCCTTCGGTGCCGGGGTCATCCTCTCCGCCAGCGATTACCAGCGAGTCGGCGCCCTAGTGAGCCTGGCCGTTCCTAGCGCCGCCACCGCCCCGTATGGCCGTATGCGCGGGTCGATCCTGAAGGACTGGCCCCTATTCGCCGCCCGGTCGTCGGGAGCCATACTCTCCCAGCCAGCCAGCAAGGAGACACAGCGCTGGCTGACGGGAATCTTCGAGGCGACCAGCCTGGGCGCCGCGCTGGCCGGACTGGAGATTCTGGAGAAGTTCGAGCCAGAGGAGCTCAGCCGACGGTGGAATGTCCCGGCTATCTTCGCGCACGGCGCCGACGATCCGATTGTCCCCCCGGCGGTGAGCCGGAACTGCGCAGAGCGCTTCGACGGCATGTACGTCGAGATCCCCGCATCAGGCCACCTGGTTGTCATCGACCAGAAGAATGCCGTGCTCAGCCTCGTCGAGGATGTCGTCGCGCGCTCCCAGCAGAGGCAGTGACCGGAACTCCTGACCGGAGAGTACGCCCATGCCTGATCTGTCGCTGAGCCTGGCCGTCTCTCGAAACCCGATGACCGAGCCGATCCTGGCCGGCCGGGTGCGTCCGCAGGGAGTGGACTGGCACGTCAGTGCGCTGCATCCGTCTGAGATGTTCTGGCGGCAGCTTCGATACCGGGAGTTCGACGTCTCGGAGATGTCGCTGTCCTCGCTCACCATCGCGGCATCGCGAGGCCGCCGGGACTGGACAGCGATTCCGGTCTTCACAACGCGGAAGTTCTTCCATACGCAGATTCTGGTCAGCGCCGATTCGGATATCCGCACGCCGGCCGACCTCGGAGGCCGGCGGGTCGGCGTCCCGGAGTATCAGCAGACCGCGGCCGTGTGGGCGCGCGGCGCGCTGGAACACGAATTCGGCGTACGCCCGCAGGACATGCTCTGGTTCATGGAACGACCTCCGCAGCGCAGTCACGGCGGTCCCGGGTTCCAGCCGCCGCCGGGCGTTCAGCTGTCGTACATCGCGCCGGACACCAACATCGGGGACATGCTGACCGGCGGCGAGCTCGATGCGGCGCTGGTCTATATAGCCGACCGGAACCTAGTGGACCGGTCACGGCTCACCGCCGCAACCATGAGTAATGTGCGCCTGCTCTTTGACGACCCGGTAGCCGAGGGTGTCCGGTATCACCGGAAAACCGGCCTGCTGCCGATGAACCACGTCGTGGTCGTGCGCGCCGAGCTGGCCGAGCGCCACCCGTGGCTAGCACTCAACGTCTACGCCGCGTTTCTGGAAGCGAAGCGCCTGGCGATAGAGCCAGTTAGCCAGCTGCTCGATCCGTGGGTGCAGCTGGGCCTTGCTCCGGCCGGCCTGCCCGCCGCGCTACGCGGCGGCGATCCGCTGCCGTATGGCCTGGCGGGCCAGCGTGCCGTCGTCGAGCAACTGGGCCGGTACCTGGCCGAGCAGGGCCTCCTCGCAGAACCGGTCCAGATGGCCAGTCTATTCACCGGCAGTTCGACCGACCTCTGAGGCTCCCCGCGCCCGCGACGACCTCGGCTCCCGATCCCGGGCAGCACCGGAGACGGGAGCCGAGGTGCTGTCAGTCCCCGAGCCCGGCGAGGCTGAGCTCGGCTTCCGGGGAGATGTTGACGCCGATGGCCTCGATCCGGGTCACGCCTTCGACGTCGGACAGCAACCGCCGGACGGTGGCGGAAAGAGTCACGGGCTTGAGCGGGCAGCCCGCGCAAGCCCCGGTAAACCGGACCTTCACCGTGCCGTCGGCCGAGACGCTTGCCAGCTCGATGCTGCCCAGGTGCCAGTTGAGGAGATTCTGCACTACCGTCATCCGCCGCTCGAGCTCGGCCTTGTCGACGACCGGCATGGCTACCGCCCGGCCGGCAGCCCGGCCAGTTCCTTCTTCTTGGCCTCGACATCGATGCCGAAGACTGTAGCCAGGGTCGCGCCGAGGATGTTGGCCTTGTCCTGCTCGGTGAACTGCGGGAAGCCATAGCCCTCGCGCAGATCCTGCGGGATCTCGAGCTTCTCGAACGCGTCAAGGATCTTGGTGGGATTGCCGACCAGGACGCCCTCCGAGCCCCAGATCAGCTTCTCCGACCCCACCTCGTGCAGCAGATGACCGAACAGCTCCTGCGCCAGCCGCGGCCTGTACAGCGAGTACTGGATCAGCGGCGTGCACACCAGGTAGATGTTCGGGTTCCGCTGCGCGATGCTCACGGTCTCGAAGAAGTACAGCTGGAGCGGGTGGTGCAGCAGAATGGTCATGTCCGGGAAGTCACGCGATACCTGCTGCAGGTCGTGCGGTCCCTGCGATTCTACGTTCTCCCGCAAAGTCGGCAGGTTCTTGTGGAACTGGATGACCTTGACCCCGAGGCTGCGGGTCTTCTCGTACAGCGGGTAGGCGAACTCCTCGTCGTCGCACCGCCAGCCGACCGGGTAGAACTTGATGGAGTCGGCGCCGAACTCGGTGATCTGGAGCTCTATCGACTCCAGCGAGTCCTTAAGCGTGCCGGGCGTCGGGGTTCCGCCCAGTTGTCCGCTCGGGTCGGTCCCGCCGCCGAATAGCAGCCGCTCGGGATGGGCCTTCCGGAACTCGCGGATGAACCCGAGGTACTTCTGCGGGCTGCGCAGGATCGCGCCGGTCGGAATCACCGGCGCGTTGCCCACCAGTGCCATGTCCATGGGCGCATTCTCGAACGCCCAGCTGTACATGGCGTCGATGGTGCCGCCGAACTCCGGCGGGAGCGTGTACGTCCCGTCGTCGCTGCGGTAGTTCACCAGATCCAGGTTGCCGATCCCGCCCACCAGCCGGTTGGTCAGCTCTACCGTCGCGTCCATCTCCGCTTTGTCGGTGATCGCGTTTTCGAGCCCCTCGGCCGACAGGTCAGCCAGGTGAAGGGTGCTGTCAAACACCAATGCATCGTTGATCACTTGCCGAACCTCCATCGAGATACTCGCCGCCACTGCGGCCCTGACCACTGATCCCAGATCTCAGAACTAGCCCAGACCTGCACCAACCCATCCACCTGAGAGATCCGCCCCCGCGAATCGCGCAACAACGACCGGCCCCGCACCGGACCTGTGCACATCACGCGACCTCACCGATGAGGTCACCGATCGCGGCATACGCGGACGAGATCTTCTCTGTCCCGTACACGGCCGCGATCTCGATCGTCTGCAGGACCTGCTCGAGCGGCACGCCCCAGGCTCGTGCCAGCAGGAAGTTCTCCCTGGTGAGCTCCCGGTACTCCAGCGCCGCTCCGGCGAAGAGGAACGACAAGGGCAGGACCTGCTTCGGGAGCGTGACCAGCGCGTTCTCGTAGCGATACCGCCAGCCCTTCAGCGCCGCCGGATTGTGCCGGGCGAAGTACCGGACCCAGCCCGGTACCCAGTTGATCGTCTGCTCGTACCAGCCGACGATCTTCTCGACCTCACCGGGGAGCACGTCGATGACGGAGAAGTCCACACCCGAGGCAAAAGCGGCAGGGTCGGCCTTCCAGCCGTCGGGCCAGGGCAGGGCGTCCTCGGCCGTCCCCGGCCAGTCGTAGTTCTGCAGCGCCCGGGCGACCGTGACCAGAGTGCGGGTCCCGCCCACCATGAAGGACAGGGAAAGCCCCTCGCCAATCTGCTGACGGCTAAAACCGGCCCGGAGCGCCGGGGAAATCGAGTACCTGATGCCTTCCTCGAAGTCCATGAGCCCGTACTGCGCGATTCCGCCGAATATCGCCGCCTGGTAGCGCGGGTCCCGGAAGGGAGCTTGGATGCTGGTGACGAAGTAGCGGTAGGTCTTCAGCGCCGCCGGGTTGTTGTCGATGAGGAAGTCGAAGCCTGACTGGCGGTTGCCGTCCTCGGTCAAATAGGACTGGCGGAAAGCCTGAATCTCTTCGTCGCTGATGCTCGTGAGATTGCTGAAGTCCAGGCCGCGACTGTCGAGCCGGGGGATCGTCCGACCCTCGGCCACGTCAGCCGCCGTCATTCCGGCTCACGGCCATACACCGGGAAGACTCCATCGCTATCCTTTCCGGGCCTCGTGCGCCTTGTATGTGAAAAAGATGTTACGGATCGCCCAATCCGCTCGCAGTGACATTTGTTGTGCGGTACAAGGCACGCCGGTGCTACCGGTATTAGCGCAGCTTCCCCAAGGCGTGCTCGGCCGCGATCTGGCCGAAGCACAGGCAGTCCGAGATGTTGGCGCCGTTGCACGGGTACATGAGTCCGACTGGCTCTCCCAGCTCGCCCGCCTCGTACAGCCCCGGAATCGGCGCCCCGAACACGTCGAGCACCTGCGCGTACTCGTTGCGCCGCGGCCCGCCGCTGGTGTTCGAGCCACCCGGGTACAGCGGCATGCAGTAGTAAGGCGGCCAGTCCAGCGGCACGAGCGAGCTCGCGGGCCGGCCAAATGGATCGCTCCCGGTGCGGCACGCCTCGTTGTGGGCGCTGACCTCGCGCGCCGCCTGCTCCGGGTCCGCGACCCCGGCCGCGGCCGCCACCTCCTCGATGCTGGCTCCCCGGCTGATCCAGCCCCGCTCGATCTCCCTCTCGCTACCGTCGCTCCAGTCGTAGTAGCCGTGCGCCACGGGGCCGAGCTCCGTGGCGACCGGTGCCCCCAGCGCCATCCGGCGCTCGTCGAAGAACCAGTAGCAAGGAATGCGTGGGAACGTGCTGGTCGCAGGATCGTAGTTCAGCAGCAGGTAGTAGAAGTCGTGGCGCGACATGGCCTGCATGTACTCGTTGGCGAACCGGCGCCCCTGCCCGTCGGTCAGCACGTAGCCGGGCGGGTTGCCCGGCTTCATAAGGTCACCGATGATCACCAGGCTGTTGAGGTCCGAGCCGTCGGGCAGCTCGAAGTGCGAGATCGCGCGGCCGATCATCTGGTTCATGTGCCACAGGTCCGCGCCGACGCCCTGCGCCATCCGGACGCCATCTCCGGTGTTACCAGGGTTGCCGTAGAAGTAGATCGGCTCGCCCTTGAGGTAGTTCCGCTTCATATCGTCGGCGTACTCGTAACCGCCGCAGGTCAGCACCACCCCCTGCCGCGCGCGAATCCGGCGCGCGCCGCCAGGCCCGGCGATCTCGATCCCGGCGACCCGTCCGTCATCGTCGCGCACGAGCCTGCTGCCCGGCGAGTCAAACCGCACCTGTACCGACGGGCGGCGGCTGACCGCGTCCGCGAGGTGACCGAACAGCGCCTTGCCGTGCCCGGCCGAGGTGAACGATTGCATTGCCTCCGAGCCGGGGAACTCCGGGTGCTCAGCGCCGATGCTTCGCTCGTACTCAGCGGCGCAGACCGAGCTGACCCAGTCCATGACGCCCGCTGCCCGCTCGGCCCAGGCTCGCGACACCTCGGCCGGCACCATCCCCGCCGCGCAGCGATCGAGGTAGATAGCCGCCTTGTCGGCGTCGGTCACCGTCATGAGGGCGCCGCCGCCGATCTTGGTGCTAGGAGTGTGCCGTTCTGCCGGCTGCTTTTCACAGACGATCACATCGGCGCCGAGATCTGCGCCGGCGATTGCCGTGGCCGCGCCCGCCCCTCCATATCCGACCACGAGCAAGTCCGCCTCGTCATCCCAGCGCGCCATCGTTCGTCCCCTTCGCTCGGAGTTACGACGTGTGCATGTAAGCACTTCAGGAGCGTGGGCGAAAGAACAAAAGTCCCTGACACGGCGACTTCCGGGCGGTATCCCTACTGAGGAGTGGCGGCTCGCGATCAGGCCGCGACGGCCGACATCACGCGCGATCCTGTCGCCGCGAGTCCGCCTGCGGTGACGCCGCGGCGCGCGCCGGCCGGATCCGGACGGGAACGGAGGATCTCCATGGCCAGTGCTCACGACCAGATCCGCAATCTCATCCATCAGTACTCCGAGGGAATTGATACCGGCCGGTTCGAGATCTGGGCGGAGCTCTTTCAGGATGCCGAGATCTGCGTCGCCATCGGCGACAACGAGCCGGTCGTGATCGCCAGGGGCGGTGATCTGGCGGTCATGACTCAGGGGATGATCATTTACGCCGACGGCACGCCCCGCACCAGGCATCTGGTGTCCAACATCATCATCGAAGTCGATGAGGCCAGCGGGACGGCGACAGCGCGTTCCTACAACACCACCCTGCAGCAAGTTCCGGGCCACCCCATCGAGATCATTGCGACCGCGCGCTACTTCGACTCGTTCGAGCTGTGCGGCGATGCGTGGCGCTTCACTCAGCGACTTATTCGTCACTCGTCGATCGACGGCGTCAGTCGCGACTTCACTGGCGACATGAGCCGCCATGTACGGAGGTAAGAGAGGATGACAGAAGCACGGACTCCCGCCGCAGACGGCCTAGGCGGGAAGGTCGCCCTGGTCGTTGGGGGCGGCTGGGGTGGGCCGGACGACTATGCCATCGGCATCGGCGGCGCGATCTGCCAGCACCTGACGCGCGCGGGCGTGCGCGTGGCAGTGCTCGACATTCTGGACGCGAATGCCGAGCGAACGCTGGCGCCCATCCGCGCGGAAGGCGGCGACGCGATTAAGATCATCGCCGACACCGCGATCGAGGCTGACTGTGAGCGAGCCGTCGGCGAGGTGATCGCCCATTACGGCCAACTGGACATCCTGATCAACAACGTCGGGCCCGGCACCGCGCCCGGATACGAGCGCGGGTCCGAAGCAGAGTTCGACCGCCTGATGGCGATCAACTTCCGGGGCGAGATCCTGATGGCCAAGCACGCGGCGCAGCACCTGCCGCGTGGCGGAGCAATCGTGAACGTGGGATCGGTGATGGGCGCCATCGACCCGGTACCGGGCGTGTACGGAGTCAGCAAGCGCGCCGTATCTCTCGTCGCCACGCCGACGCTCGCCGCGCAGTACGCGCCGCAAGGGATACGGGTCAATTGCGTCAGCGTCGGTTTTGTCTGGAACGCGCTGACGCAAGGCGCCCGGGTCCTCCAGGCGCCGGATCTGACCGTGGAGGAATACCGCAAGGGCCGGGCGGATGCGCTCACCGCGCTGCACGTCGAGGGCGACGGATGGGACGTTGCCTACGCGGTGGCGTTCCTGGCCAGCGACGCCGCACGTTGGATCACCGGACAGGACCTCATCGTCGACGGAGGCTACGGGCTGCTGAATGTCTTCGAGGTGTCGCGCTTCGGGCGGAACTTCGGCGCGTCGCAGAAAGTCGCATCTCAGCAAGCCTCATCGCAGCAAGCACCGCTGAAGGCAGGGCCATCGTCATGACGCTGAGCTATCTCGACGAACGGGCCAATCTGGACGGCAAGGTGGCCGTCGTCGTCGGCGGTGCCTTCGGGGTGGGCGCAGCGGTCACGATGGCACTGGCCAAGGCCGGCATTGACATCGCCTTCTGTGACCGCCGGGCGGATGCGGTGCACACCACGCAGGCTATGGTGGAGGGGCTGGGGCGGCGCGCGCGCGGCTGGGTTACCGATGCCTTCGATCCCGGCCAGCTCGATGCGTTCTACGACGCCTTCGACGCCGAATTCGAGCGGCTGGACATCGTGGTCAATGTCGCGGGCGAGGCGCACATCCGCCGGTTCACCGAGACCATGCCGCAGGAGTGGTCCAGGGACGTCCATCGCAACTTCGGCTGGGCGATCCAGTCGACCAGCCGTGCGCTGCCCAAGATCCGGGCGGGCGGACGAGGCGGCAGCGTGATCAGCTTTACGACCATCGAAGCTCACCGGGGCGCGGCCGGGCTCGCGGCCTACGCCGGAGCCAAGGCGGGGCTGACTAATTTCAGCCGCGCGCTCGGGGTCGAGCTGGCACCTGAGCGCATCCGCGTCAACCTCATCGCTCCTGACACCACGCCGAGTGAGACCAGCAGGAACGCCGTGTCGCCGGAGATCCTGGCGGCGATAGGGCATAGCTCGCCGGAACTGGTGGCCAGGTCCTACGGCATCTACGTGCCGATGGGCGAGGCGCCGCCCGCGGAGGCACTCGGCGACGCCGTCCTGTTCCTAGCATCGGACCTGTCCGCGTGGATCACGGGCAGCACCCTTCACGTCGATGGCGGCACCGGCGCGTCCATGGGCTTCCTGCACTGGCCGGGCCCGGTCGAATGGGCTCCGTCGCCGCCGGCCCGGCTCTTCCGTAAGGACGCGTTCGGATGATGGCCGTCGCTGCTCAAAACTTCTGCACGGCGCCGTGACCTCACCAGCTTCCGGAACTGACACCAGCAGACGTCCGCGTCTCGGTCCAGTCGAAGATCAGCCGACGCTCTGCGAAGAACCATTGGCCGTCCTGCTTTACGAGTTTGTCTAGATACCGAATCGACGCGATCATCATCGTGCGCTGTCCGTCATCGCCGACCGAATGGTGATGGGCTAGGCAATAGGTCTGGCCTGTGGCTCGGTCTCCATCCAGCGAGACGGTGCTCTGCCCGTTGAAGTGCGTGGTGGTGGCGGCGTAGGTGTTGAGGTGGTCGAACGCCGGGGCTAGCGACTCGCGTCCACGGAACAGGTGAGCAGGTTCGGCCGCCATCGGGTCCGTGAACACCATGAAGCGGCCGTCGGGGATGAAGAGCTCCATCTGGCGGCGGGCGTCGCGCCGGTCCGCGCAGTAGGTGTAGACGTCGATCAGCTCGCGGACGGCCAGCCGGTCAGCGATTTCCTGCGATGAGATCGTCGGCCGGGATGTCATAACCAGTCCCTCCGGGAAGTACTTGAGGGTGTGAGGAGTGTTTGCGAGGATCGTGCGTCATCACCCGGCAGTCTCATGCGACAGAAGCGTCGCGGCGGGCTTCTGGAATAGCCCGAAGTCCACAGGCTCGAAGTAGTACTCCGTGAAGGTGCTGGCCGCGTCCGGCTCGCCGATTAGCCGCGCGAAGCGGTGGCCGTCCTCGATCGCCGCGGTGAGCCCGCGGGTGGAGAGGACGTCTCCCACCGCGAACACCTGCGCAGCCGTGCCCTCCAGCGCGTGGAACAGCGACGGGTCGGCCCGGCGGCCGGTCGTCATCACTAGCGCCTCCACCTCAAAGGTGCTCTCCTCGTCTGTGTCGACGTCGTACACGGTGACCGAGTTTCCGCTGATCGAACGCAGGAACGTCGACGTGAGGATCCTGACTCCGAGCTTCTTCAGCCGGGGTACCTGGACTGTCGCGACATGGTCGCCCATGCTCCTGAACGGCTCGACCCAGCGTGACACGACGACGACCTCGGCACCGCCCGCGGCGAGCAACTCGGCGACCCCGCAGCCGGTCGTGATGCGCTCCTCGTCGAAAACGATCACTTTGCCCCGCGGGCGCCGGCCGGATTCGATCACGTCCTCAGGCGTCAGCACGCAGTCGCTCTCCCAGCCGGGGATCGGCCGCTTGAGATAGCCCGTCTCACCAGTCCGGATGTAGCTCGATCCGGTGGCGACCAGGATGGCGTCAGGCCGCTGCTGCGCGACAACCTCAGCAGTCGCGGTGACACCGAGCTGGACGTCCACGCCGAGCTGCTTCAGCTGCTGCTCGTACCACTGCGGTGTGGTGGCGAAGATCTCACGGCCCGGCAGCTCCGCCCAGAGGTTCATCTGGCCGCCGATCCTCGGCCTGGCCTCGAACAGGACGACGTCGTGGCCGCGCCTGGCTGCCACTCGGGCCGCTTCCATCCCAGCCGGGCCGCCGCCGATGACGGCGACCTTCGCGCGATTCGGCGGGGGAGGGTAGGAGCCCCACCGCTTCTCCCGGGCCGTCTCGGGATTGATCGCGCAGCCCCAGCTGCCGCGGAGCGCGTCTGTGAGGCACAGGTTGCAGTGGATGCAGGTCCGGCTGTCGCTCTCGCGACCCTCCAGGGCGTTGCGCAGCAGCCTCGGCTCCGCGATCAGCCCACGCGCGGTTCCGACGAGATCAACGACACCGGCCTCCAGCGCTTCCTCGACCTCCGCGATCGAGTTCACCCGGCCCAGCACGCTCATCACCGGTATCCCGCCGGCCACCTCCCGGAACCCCTCGACGTAGGGGCGGTAGATCTGCTTGGGCAGCAGGTAGTTCGGGAAGCCCAGGTACATCTGGTCGGGCTCGACGGCGATGTCCAGGTCGATGTAGTCGAGCAGGCCCTGGCCGACGAGGCTCCGCACGATCTCCCTGGTGTCGTCGCGCGACAGCCCGCCCGCGTCGTGCACGAGTTCGTCGACGTTCATCCGCATGCCGACCGCCAGCTCCGGGCCGACTCCGTCACGGATCGCTTGCAGGCACTCAACGACGAAGCGCATTCGATTCTCTGCACTGCCGCCGTAAGCGTCGGTCCGCCGGTTGAAATACGGCGACAGGAACGACTCGCACAGCATGCCGTGCGCGGCGTGAATCATGATGCCGTCGTAACCAGCCTCGGCGAGATGGGTGGCCGCGACCTTGTGGGCATTGACGACCCTGGCGATCGTCTCGGTGCTCATCTCGTGCGTGACGTGAAAGTCGTCCGCGGTCTGCACCGGCGACGGACCGAACAGCGGGGCGTTCGAGCTCCCCGGCTCGTAGCTCCACAGGTTGCCCACCCGGGAGTAATGAATTTGGCCGAAGAGCTTGCTGCCGTGGCGGTGGACAGCGTCCGCGACGGCCCGGAACGACGGGATCGTGCTCTCGAGATACGGCGTGGTGAGGCTGCCGCCTCCCCTCTTGGGCATGGTCGACATCGCGTGAACCAGCAATCCACAACCGCCCTCCGCCCGGGCCTCGTAGTAGTTGGCGAACACGTCTGATGGCTCGTAACCGACGTTGTAGCCCACCCCATGGGGCGCCAGGTAGAAGCGGTTCCGTACCTCGACAGGCCCAATCTGAACGGGGGTGGTCGTATGCGGATATCTAGTGCTCACCATTTCCTCGCTCCATCACGTGCGCCGATCCTCCATCGAAACATGCCGCAACAGCGGCCCCTGGCCACGCCGGGAACCCATGGCCAGGGCTCAGCCATCCGGACCTCCGGCGTCACTTCGCCAGCTGGCCCCACGAGTCCCACAGCACCGTGCCCTCGCCGTACATCTGAGGCGCGTTGAAGGACGATTTGTAGGCTGCGGCGCCATCAGTCGCGCTCGGACTGAACGCCCAGAGGGCCACGTATTCCTTGTTCAGGGCCTGCACCAAGGTGGCGTAATCCGCCTTGCGCTGGGCGTTGCTGGGGGTACTGCGACCAGCCAGCACGGCCGCGTCGATAGATGGGAAATTCACGTGACCGAAGTTCGCGCCGGCGCCGGTGTAGAGCGCCGTGTAAACGACTGGCTCCGGGTCACCGCCGAACAACCCGAGCTCGATCATGTCGAAGTTATCCGTCAGCACGAACTGCGTGTAGCTGGCGACGTCCTCCGGCTCAAGCTTAATCGTGACGTTCTTGTACGCGGCGAGCTGGGTCTCCAGGGCCGTTGCAAGCTGCTGCTGGACCGTGACGTCCTGATATGGATACGTGAACGTCACCGGGTGTCCCTCAGCCGCCAGCTGATTGAACAGCTGCTGAGCCCGCTTGGCGTTAGGCGGCGCGAAGGTGGAGGTCGGATCGTACAGAACCGAGCTCTTGGCGACGATGCTCGAGGGGGCCGCGATAAGGCCATCATAGACGTCGTTGTTAACAGCCCGCTCGTTGACAGCGTCATAGACAGCCTCGCGGGCCAGGATGTTGTTGAATGGCGGCCGGGATTCGTTGAAGAAGAACGCGTCAATGCCAGCCATCGGAATCGACGCAATGTCGAGACCAGTTTCCTTTGCCGACCTCTGTTCCACCACATCAACTGGCGTGGTCACGTCCGCCTGACCGGCCTGCACGGCCTCAATGCTCTGCTGCTGGGAGGTGTTGAACTTGAAGATCAGCTCATCGAGATAAGGCTTGCCCTTCTGCCAGTACTCAGGGTTGCGCTTCATCACGGTTTCGACCTGCGGCGTAATCGAGCTGACGACGAACGGACCGGCACCCACGGGGTGGCTGGCGAACCCAGCCCCCTCCTTCTGAACAGCGGTGGGCGACGGAATCCACGTCAGCGACGTGGATGCGACGGCCTGCTTGAACTGGTAGTTCACAGCCTTCAGCTTGATGAGCAGCGTGAGGTCATTGACAACCGTCATCGACGAGACAGCGGCCAGGAACTGCGCGTTCACCGATTCCATGGACGGCTTCAGGATCCTCTCCCACTCGTCCTTGATGGCGACGGCGTTAAAGGGTGTCCCGTCACTGAACTTCACGCCGGGACGCAGCTTGAGGGTCCAGGTGATGCCATCGGTTGTGGCAAAGCTAGCCGCAATACGCGGCTGGATCTGGCCCGTGGGGCTGATGGTGAACAGGCTGTCGTAGACCGCACTCAGCAGGGCTGAGCCCGATTCCGAGTTATTGAACACGATCGCCGGATCGAACGTGTTAGGGTCTGTCGGTCCAAGAACTATTCCCGTCCCGCCATGCTCCACTGCGGCCACGGTAGTTGCAGAATTTCCCGAACCGCCGCCACCCGACTTACCACAGGCCGCCGCCATAACAGCCATAGCGATAACGACCGCACCGAGGGCCGCTCGCTTCCAACCTGATTGTCGGCTCACAGCTCTTCCCTTTCTCGTTGCAGCGCAATTCCATTGACATCTCGGGGCCGGACAGTCGCGCTCATCGGTTGCTGACTCCGTGACGACGATCAGGCTCTGGTGCTCGCGGGGTCGATCCTTTGCCTCGGAGTGTGTTGCCGCTTGACCAGGTAGGCAGTGACTTTTGTTCTGGACGGTCATGGGATAGATCCACAAGTCTTGATCCGCTACCCTCCGGAGCGGGTGCGGATCATCTGGCACGGATCTGGCGATGGTTAGGTGACGCATGAGAACTGGTCATTGGCATGCTGCGATTCGCCTGTGCGGGGCCGGCTCTCAGCCAGGTCTCAGCCAGGATGGCGAGCCGTGACAAGCTTCTTCAGCTGGAAGATCGCCAGGGCCCTCGGAATTGTCCTGACTGTCACGTTTTTGACCCAGGGCCTGCTCGGGCTGGTGCCGGGATCGATCGCGGCGGCGATTCTTGGCCCGCAAGCCACGGCTGCCCAGGTAAACGCGCTCAATGCGAAGCTCGGCACTGATCGCCCCTTCCTGGTCCGATACTTCAGCTGGCTGTGGAACGCGCTCCACGGCAATCTCGGGTCGTCTGCGGTCAACGGCCAGTCCGTGGTATCGGCAATTCGGTCGGCGCTCCCCGTCACCGCTGAGCTGGTGATCCTTAGCGTGCTGCTGGCACTCGTGCTTTCCCTGGTCACAGGCACTGTCGCAGCCCGCAAACCGGGCGGCAAGCTCGATTCGGCGATCGGAGCGGTGACGTCGGCGTCGTTGTCGCTGCCGCCGTTCATCGTGGCGCCCGTGCTGGCTTACATCTTCGCCGTGCAGCTCGGATGGGTTCCGGTACTCGGTTACGTCAGCCTCACCTCCAGCATCGGGGGCAATCTGCAGTCGGTGGCCCTGCCCGTGATCGCCATCGGTTTGCCGGAGTTCGCCGTTCTGCAGCGGCTCCTTCGCGCGGACCTTGCGGCCACGCTCGGCGAGGACTACATCGATGCCGCCCGCGGGCGCGGCGTCCCGGAAGGGCGAATTCTGGCGCGGCACGCGCTGAGGCCCTCGCTGATCTCGCTCATGACCGCCACGGGCATCACGATCGGACGGCTGATCAGCGGGACGGTGGTCGTAGAGGTCTTCTTTTCCCTGCCCGGAATTGGCTCACTGCTAGTGCGCTCGATCCTCGCCCGGGACCTAATCATGGTCCAGGGCTGCGTCGTGATGATCGCACTCGCCTATGTGCTCATCAACCTGGTCGTCGACCTGGCCTACAGCCTGGTTGACCCGCGCATCCGGATCCAGGCGGTCGCATGACACCCGAGACTGCTGCCGCCTACCAGCACGAATCCGCCATCGAAGCCGAGCCGTTCGCGGGGCCAGCGCTTGAGAGCTTTGCGGCCGTACGACGCCGCTTCGATGTCCTTCTCTGGCTGTCAGTAGCGTGGCTGGCCCTGATCACGCTGGCGTCCGCGTTCGCCAGCTTTCTCCCGCTCGCGTCGCCCAATGACGTCGCGGGGCCCATTAACGTGCCCATGTTTCACGATTTCGGGAACAGCCTGATCCTGGGCACCGACTCATTTGGACGCAGTCTGCTGTCTCGGAGCATCTATGGTGCTCGCACCTCACTCGTCATCGGCGTGAGCGCGGCGACGGCCGGTTGTATCGTCGGTGGCATCATCGGACTCCTCGCGGGATATGTGCGCGGAGCTACCGATCGAGTCGCGTCATTCATTATCGATTCAGTGCTCGCGTTTCCCGCACTGGTAGTCCTGCTCGCGCTGACCGCGATCCTGCAGCCGCAGTTGTCGACGATCGTCCTGGGATTGTCACTTCTGTCGATGCCCGCATTCGCCAGGCTGGAGCGTGGCGCCGCGCTCACCTACGCGGAGCGGCCATTCGTTATCGCTGCGCGTTCCTATGGGACGTCACGGCTGCGCACGGCATTCGCACACGTATTGCCGAACTCAGTCGTCACCATGGTGACCTACCTGCCCACGATCATCGCAGCACTCATCGTCGCTGAGGGGTCCCTCAGCTTCCTGGGGCTAGGTGTCCCCCCGCCCACCGTGACGTGGGGGGGGATGATCCTGGATGGCGAGCCGAACCTCGCCTCCGCGCCAAATCAGGTCCTTGTGCCGGCCGCGTTCATCTTCGTGACCGTGTTCGCGCTCAATGTCCTCGGTGAGCGCGTTCGTGGCCGCCTCGATCGCCGGGGCCGAGGCTAAGCGGCGAGTTGGGAATCAACAGATGACAGCACATCCGGCGGACACCAGCCTCAATTCCCATGACGAACCGGTCATCTCTGTATCGAACCTGCGCACGACGTTCCGCGGGCGCTCCGGCCCGATGAATGTCGTCGACGGAGTCACGCTGAACATCGGGTTCCGTGAAGCGCTAGGGATCGTCGGCGAGTCGGGCTCGGGCAAGTCGATGCTGGTTCGGTCGATCATGGGATTGCTGCCGCCGGGGGCACGGCGCAGCGGTGACGTGACCTACCAGGGACGGATTGCGGTCGACCTGGACTCAGATGCTCTCCGCAAGCTCTGGGGGACCGCCATGGCCATGGTTCCCCAGGATCCAATGCTGTCGCTCAACCCGGTCCGCCGGATCGGCGTGCAGTTGATGGAGCCGCTGCGCCTGCACCTGAAGCTCAGCAAGGATGCCGCGCGCCAGCGAGCGCTGGAGCTCATGAGCATGGTCGGGCTACCCGATCCGGCCCGGCGATTCACGGAGTATCCGCATCAGCTATCGGGCGGGATGCGCCAGCGCGTACTGATCGCTGCCGCGCTGGCCTGCGGGCCGCGCGTCCTGTTCGCCGATGAGCCCACGACAGCCCTCGATGTGACGGTGCAGGCGCAGATCCTCGTGCTGCTGCGTACTCTGCAGCAGGAGAAGGAGATGGCGATGGTCCTGGTCACCCACGACCTTGGTGTCGTCGCCGGGTGCACGGACCGGGTGATCGTGATGTACGCGGGCAGAATCGTCGAGGCTGCGCCGACGCCGCGGCTCTTCTCCGCGATGCGAATGCCCTACACCCAGGCGCTGTTCAGTTCGATTCCCCGAATGGACCTGCCCGTGCACACGCGGCTGGAAATCATTCCCGGCGGGCCTCCCGATCCGGCAGCGCGACTGGCGGGCTGCCGGTTCGCCGCACGCTGCCCATATGTTCAGGACAAATGCCTGGAAGCAGAACCTCCCCTGGTTACGTCGGACGACGACAACAGTCACCTGTACCGCTGCTGGTTCCCCATCGAGCGATCAGCAACCATGGCCGCGGCGCCGGTGCCGTCAGAAAGCCGCGTGTGAAGTGACCGAAACGAGCGGTGAGCACCTCAGGCCTCAGGGCGAGACGCTGGTTCGCATCGACGATCTCGTGGTCAACTATCCGGTGCCGCACAGCGATCTGACGGTCCATGCGGTCAGCGGCATCAGCCTGGACATCAATCGAGGTGAGACGCTCGGACTGGTCGGCGAGTCCGGATGCGGTAAATCGACGCTCGGCCGCGCGCTCCTCCAGCTCCCGCGGCCTACCTCAGGCTCCGTCAGCTACGACGGGGTAGATCTGACCTCGCTGCGGGAGAAGGACCTGCAGAAGCACCGGAGCAGCCTGCAGATGATCTTCCAGGACCCCATTGCGTCACTGAATCCGCGGTGGTCAGTGGCCAAGATCGTGAGTGACCCGCTCGCGGTGCAAAGACGCGGCAGCAGGGAACAACGGCGTGAGAAGGCCGCTGAAGTCCTGCACGCGGTGGGGCTCGACGCGACCGGTGTGCTGGAGCGCCGCCCGAGTCAGCTTTCTGGTGGTCAGTCCCAGCGAGTCGCCATAGCTCGTGCCCTGGTGCTGGAACCGGCACTCATCGTCTGTGACGAACCAGTATCCGCGCTCGATGTTTCCGTCCAGGCGCAGATCCTGAACCTGCTGGAAGACATGAAGAGCAGGTACCACCTCTCATTGCTGTTCATCTCCCATGATCTGGCCGTGGTGCACAACATCAGTGACCGCGTGGCCGTCATGTACCTTGGCAAGCTGTGCGAGGTAGGAACGCCGGACGCCATCTTCCGGCGCCCGGCCCACCCGTACACTGAGGCCCTGATCCGCTCCATCCCCGTGCCCACCCCCGGAACCGAACCGCAAATCGACGAGCACCTCGCCGCGGACCTGCCGTCGCCGATTCATCCGCCGAGCGGCTGCCGGTTCCGAACCCGCTGTTCGCTGGCCACGGACCGCTGCAAGGCAGAGGAGCCGCGCCTGGTCAGGGTCGATGCCGATCAGTTCGTGGCGTGCCATTACCCGCTATGGCCACAGTCGCAGGTGCGAGACTCCGTTCCGGCCATGGCGACGAGCCAGGCGAAGGCCGCCGCGGCCGTGAACGGAAGCCGCTTGCAGGCCGATCCTGAGCGAGGCTGACCGTCCGAACTAGCAGTACGGCGCCCGGGCGAGGCTCAGCATTCCGGCCGGGCCGCTCGCGGTCATCTCCACTGCCTCGTCGGAGTCCGCCACGCGCAGCATGGCTTCGATGTCGGTCAGCACGATGCCAGCGCTGCTGTTCTCAGTGAGGCCCTCGGCTCGGAAGGTTCTGAGCGTGCGGGCCACGACCTCCCGGACCGTACCGATCGCCGCCGCGACGTCCGAATGACTCGTCGTCACCACGATGCGCCCCGAGGCGCGGTCCTCGACGGCGACGTCGAGCAGGAATCTGGCGACCCGCGCCCGGATCGGGGCGAACACGTTGTGGGCGAGACGCTCCTGGACGCGGAAGAGTGACCTGGCGACCTCCTCGGCCACCGCCCATCCGACCACGCTGTCCCTCTGGGCACGGGCCCGCAGAAGCGGCACGGACATCGTCACCACGCGTGTTGCGACGATTGCCTGGGCAGCGGCCGGTGACGTGCCAGCCACGACGGAGGGCAGCCCCATGACGTCGCCGGCACGGGCGTACCGGATGTTGACCTCGCGACCGAAGCTTGAGGTCCGGTAGACGCGTACCAGGCCATTCAGGACGAGCACCAGATGCGCCTTCCCCGATTCGTGGTAGATGACAGCTTTCGGTCTGACGCTGACCTCGTGCGCCTGTTCGAGCAACTCCGCTCTTGTCTTCTCTGGCAGCCGGCCGAGGAAGCTTGCCTCGACGGCGGGCCTCCACGCGCGGGGGTAGGTCTCCATCGCTGTGTTCTCGCAGTCGTTCGGGTTTGACTCTTGCGTCAAACAATAGCCACAATGGATCAGCTTGGAAATATCTGACCTCAGCGTGCTTAGAGATCGTTATCGTGCCACTGCCTTATTGACTAACCAGTAAGGATTCATGATGCAGATAGCTAGCACCGACGCGGCCGTCATCGTCGTCGGGTTTGGCCCCGTCGGCGCTGCCCTGGCCGGCCTGCTGGGCCAACGCGGCCTGAACGTCCTGATCCTGGAGCGCGACTCGGACGTATTTCCGCTTCCCCGCGCCGCGCATGTCGACCACACCGGGCTGAGGACGTGGCAGGAACTGGGTGTCGTGGATCAGTTGCTGCCCCGGATGCTGCCCAACCGCGGCCTGGACTTTGTCACCGGCGCGGGAGATCTGCTGGCGCGGATCCCGAACGGCGGCCTGAGCGCCTCCGGCCTGCCCTTCAGCCGCTACTTCTATCAGCCCGAACTCGACCGCATCGTGCGCGACGCGGTCGCCTCGCTGCCAACGGTCGAGGTTCGAGTCGGCGCGTCGGTGACCGGCGTCGAGGCGACTCCAACGACGGTCACCGTCGAGGCGCTCTCCGGAACCCATCAGAATACCTTCACAGCGCCGTGGCTGGTGGCATGCGACGGAGCGGCTAGTCCGATCAGGGAGGGGCTGGGAATCGAGTTCGAGGACTTCCAGTTCGAGGAGCCGTGGGTAGTCGTCGATCTGGTCCTGCCCGCCCACGGCGCACCGCCGGCCGATCGGGCCGTATGTGTATGTGACCCGGCGCGGCCGACGTATTCGATCCCCATGCCCACGGGGCGGCATCGCTTCGAGTTCCGGCTCATGCCCGGCGACGATCCGGACGGAATGCTCGAGCCAGCACGCCTGGACAATCTCATCAGCAAGTGGTTCGAGCCACGGGAAGTTGAGGTGGAACGAGCCGCCGTGTACACGTTTCATGGCCTCGTGGCGCGCGCCTGGCGAGCAGGCAACGTTTTCCTGGCCGGTGACGCGGCGCATCAGATGCCGCCATTCCTCGGACAGGGAATGTGCTCGGGGTTGCGTGACGCTGCAAACCTCGCATGGAAACTGGACCTAGTGGTGCGTGGCAAGGCAGTGGCGGGTTTGCTCGACACCTATGAGGCCGAGCGGCGCCCCCACGTCTCGGCCGTGGTTAAGTCAGCCGTCAGCATAGGGCGAGTGATTTGCACTACGGAGCCAGGCGAGGCACGCGAACGCGACCTGCGGATGCTCGGCGACAGCAGGCCGCCGAGCCAGCGCATGCCGTTCGCGCTTCCAGTGCTCCAGCCTGGCCCGCTGGTCCTCGAGAACGGCGGAACCTTGTTTATGCAGCCCGTGACCGACTATGAGCGGCTCGATGACCTAATCGGACCGCGCTTCGCGTTGTTCGCTCAGCATGCTGACCTGCTCGAGAGCGACGCGGCATGCTGGTGGCGAGACAAGCTAGGTGCTTTCGTCACGGCACTGTCCGACCTGGACGATGCACTCGCGGCTCCGCTGCGCGAATGGATGAGCGAGCGCAAGTTCGAGGTGGTCCTGGTACGCCCCGACCGCTATGTTCTGTGGGCCGGGTCTGACCTGAGCGCCGCCACGTGGCGGTCCTCGGCGGCCCTGGGTCACTCAGATCAAGTGCGGGTCGACCTGGGCAGCGGGCGCGTGATCGGGTGACTCAGGACCACCGAGCCATGCATCACGCACAGACGCGTGCATAAACCCCGACCGCAGGAAGAGCCAAATTAAGAGCCAACGCCAACAGTGTGTCCTCGATACTGAGCAACGTGAGGCCACGAACGTCCGAGGTCAGAGCCATATAAAGCCTTCTCAGGTGACAACGAGCTTCCAGCCGGGCTTCCCTGACACGGAAGAGGCCACTGGTTCAATCCCAGTACCGCCCACCAAGTTTGACCAGGTCAGCAGCCTGTCCCGGCGGCCAGCGATCATCGCCGCCAGAGGGCTGCTGACCTTCTCTCTAGCCCTCCGTCGGCCATCGCGCAACACGTCTGGCCTGGTGAGACGCTTCGAGACCGTCGGCAAACCACGCCCAGGCGACCTCCGGCGCTTCTTCCATATGGAAGAAGTCACTGGTTGACCTAGTACCGCTGACAGATCTATCAGGCAGAATGCCGAACTGCCGGACCTCCGGGGATTCGCCGGGGGACTATCGGCCGTTATAACGGCGCGACAGGCGTCCGGTGCGCCCACCCCGAGTCGTCGCCCATCCGTGCGGTCTCCTCCCGTCACGGATCGCAGAACGAGGCGACAGCGCCGGCCGCAGCAGGCGCTACCTTCGCCGCCACCGCCGCCGAATCGGCACTGTCGATCCCGGTCGGCGAGGTGCCACTCTGCCCCGTATCGCCGACCGCCAGGGCATCAACACCGGCCACGTCTGCGGCCGGGGTCTGGTGTCCCCCACGCAGCTCGATGTCTCGGACTGACGGCATCCTGGGGTTGACGAGCTGCCGAGCCGACAGATGGGAGCAGCAGCACATGCTGTACATCAAGGCACAACACCGCGGCCGTACCCTCTGGATCACCTTCGACCGGCCGGACAAGCTCAACATCCTGCATCCGCAGGACCTCAGCGAGCTTAGCGACGTCATCACCGACCTCCCTGCTGGCGTGCAGGCGATCGTCTTCACCGGCGCAGGCCAGGTGGCCTTCAGCGCCGGAATGAACATCGAGGCCTTCGTCGGCCTGACACCCGCCCGAGCGCACGCCCCGATCGGCGACCTCGCACAGGTCATGCGCGCTATCCGGCACTCGCCCGTCGTGACTGTCGCCGCAGTCAACGGCTACTGCCTCGGGGCAGCGTTCGAACTGGCCCTGGCGTGCGATCTTCGTGTTGTGACCCCGACTGCGTCATTCGGCCTGCCCGAGATCAAGGTCGGCCTGCCGTCGGTCATCGACGCGGCTCTGCTGCCAGCCTTCGTCGGGCTCAGCAAGGCCCGTGAAATGGTCCTCACCGGCGATATCTACAACCTTGATCAGCTACCGCCCGGCAGCATTGCCAACCGTGTCGCCGAGCCCGGAGAACTCGCCGCGGCAACGGAAAGCGTGCTAGACCGCATCGCGACACACCCGCCCACTGTGACCGCTGCCCAGCGGCGGCTGTTCGACGTCTGGCTCAACAACTCCCTCGATGCGTCCGTGACTGCCAGCATGACCGAGTTCGCCAACGTGTTCCAAAGCCAAGACACGCATGAGCAGATCGCACGGCACCACAACAGGATCACCGGGTAGCGCCGTCCGGGACACGCGGCGTCTCGGCGAGCTGAACCCGCGCATCTTCCACAAGTACGGACTGGCATTGGCGTCGCCGACCGCAGCCGCGCGACCGCTCACCAGCGCGAGGCGCCGCTGTGGTGAACGCGTTCCTGCCCGAATCCGGAGCTTTCTGGACAGCGCGTCACGTACGTGACCCAAGCCGGTACTTTGCCCACATCGAGATACTAATGGTAGGCGTGCTGGAATGCGCGGTGAGGGACGTGACGGGCGCGTCAATCGCAACCTTCGTGAGGCTGGCTCTACGTTTGCGTCACTAGAGCGAGCCCTGACCCGGCCCGTAACTTCCGTGGTCGCCTGAGGAGCGCGCTAAGGCAATGACTCTGAAGTTGTTCGTCCCGCATGGCGCTTCCTCGAGCACACCGCGGGCTCAAGCTACGACAGCCGAGCGGCTGGGACGATGACGCGCGGTGACACTGCCGGCCCGGCTATCCGCCGGAACGTACGGTCTAAACCGTGGGTAGCGGCGTTAAGTGCGATGGCGGTTGAGTTAGCTTGAGACCGACCTGCGGAGGGTCTCGACGCCGGCCCTGGCTACGCGCGACGCGATGGCATCTCTGTCGGTCGCGGTTGAGATGCTGGAGAGCGCGCGATGCGACATGATCAATCAATGGACAACGGGCAAGGCGCGGGATCGCAAAGTAGCACTTCAGATACTGTGCGTGACCGCTCGATTCGAGTATTAGCACTCGAGTATCAGGCGCTAAGAGCTGAGCTAACCATGAGGCCTTGCCCATCGACTCAGCGTTGTCGAGGAGCGGATAAACGCCCTGGCGGAAGAAACGGGCGCGGCGAAGTTGCTGACTTGGGCGTCGGGTAGACGTCCACCAGCCCTGTGGGAGACTTTGAGCCTCGGCTACCCGTTCGCTAGGGAGCGCGGGGAACAACCCAACGAACCGGGCTCCAGCGAACCTATAACTAGCGCGCCACTATTGAGCGACTCTGAAGCTAGCCAGAACGGCGGCGCAGAGTGTTCAACTTGAACAAAGACCGCAGGGCACGAGCCTGAATCTGCGCGGACAACTGACTCGATCGCACGAGCGGACTTTCCGGGAATCGTTAGCTATGCACATATCCTCACTGAAGTTCCTACCCCATGCGTCTGATGCGGTCGGCCTGCATCAGTATGCAAGACCGCTAGGCCGGTGAACGCGCGCATCTGCCGCGAGGTGAGCAGGCAATCTCGGTGAATCACTTGGCCATGGCGACCTGCGCGACCGAGCCGCGCGAAAACCGTGCCACGGTAACCAGCACACGGGTTGGCATGGCAGGTGTCCGGCCTACGATCTCAACGGGGGGGCGCTGCTCGTCCGGCGCAATGTCCATCAGGTTGCCGAAATGATAGTCGCGCTGATCCTCGTCGCGCCAGCCGCCCAGCAGACCGAGGAGGAGACGCAGGAGACCGCAAGGACCTGGAACGTCGACGGCAGCGTGGCATAGCCCTTCCAGGACTTCCTGCCATTCGTGCTGACCAGGGCCGCCTGGCCGACGTTAAAGCCGTCATTCACCCTCGAGTCACCGGCGATAACAAGGCAGAACTGCTGCCCCGATACGCATGACACGGGTGAGAGCGATTCGAACGAGTACCTCGCGGCCAGGCTCTGCGCAATCCAGTCGTTGCCAGACAAGGCGGCCTGAGCAGCATGTGCTGGGAGGTTCTCATGAGCGCGCGCAGCGCGCTGGCGGAGCTCACGAGGTCCTGGCCGGGCACACGGTCCTGGACAAGGCGGCAAATAGCAGCGAACAGCCTGCGCACGACGGGGTCCAACGACCTTCTGCCAGGCGTCAGTCCCCAGCTCGCAGCACTGCACGCCGCAGCCCTCGCAACCCCTCGCAACGTGGGGCTCTGCGCAGGGGAGACTGAGCACGAACTCTGCTGCGCGCACACTGCTGCGCGCACACTGCGCGGGATCGGTGATCGCCCTGGGCCTGATGCCAGCCGCTGCTCGCGCTCAGCGGCGTCGATGATCGCGACGGCTGTTACTCGCACGCTTTGCCGGCTCACTCCCCCGGGCCGCCGCGCGACGTGATCTTGCCGAGCTGTACGTCCAAGGAACTCGGCGATCTGGTTTGCCTCGGCATGCTTGAGGAGGATCGCCCCCGACGGTGATCGCCGGGTCTACAAGTCCGGACTCACCGTGGGGTGTGGAAGATCATCGAAACGGCCGCTGAGGTCCTGAACCCGGAATGAGCCAGTGACCCGACGATGGGCTCTGCTGGACGCCAAGAGGAGCTCACCGCAGCCGTGCGCGCTTCAGGCACGACTCTCTCTCCCTGACCAGTGCGTTGCGGTGTTTGTGCGGCGACGTCGGCCGACTCATATGGATATTTCCGGTGGATCAAGGCGTTCAGGCGGTGCCGGTCCGGGGCGAGCAGGGCCTTGACGCCCTCCACGCTCACATCTGCGACCATAACGTCGCCAACCTCGTCGGCCCCCTGCCTTCTTTGAGGCCGCGTCCGCTGCGTTCACGAACCGGCTTCAAAGTCGGGCTCGATCTGTCGCGGCCGGGTTAGCAGCTGCAAGGCGGACTCGAGGTTCGCCTCGACAGCCTCGCGCGCCTGATCGACAGTCAGGCCGATGCTGGCGGCCAGGTGGATGCACCGCTCCATCTCCGCGCTGCCCTTGGCCGGATCCTGCGCCAGCTCATCGGCGAGGTGCATTGCGGCCAGCGCTTCCTCGTGGCGGAGGTTGCGACTGACCAGGTAGGATACTTCCCAGTATGGCCCGGTGCTGATGGCGAAGTGCCGGGTCTTGGTACTGGTTATCTTGCCGATACCGGGCTCTAACACCATTGGGATCCGCTCCCTGTGTTATGAGGCCGCGCTCATTGCGGCGTGTTCTCCCGTTATCGCATGAGCCGCCGACATCCGGTGCTCGTCGCGCCGTGCCGCTGTGTAGGGCGATGCCCCGATGCTGCGCTGCGACCTCGATGACGTGTCATGGCGGCGTACCGCAGACGCCCCGTCGACGACCCAGGAACCGAACCTCGCTGGGCTCCCCCGCGTCCTGCCCATGCTTGAGGCTGACGTCACCGATGCGCTAGGTACTGGTCAGCAGCGCGTCCATTTTCTCGGCTCCGGTGGTCATGACGGGCCGGAGCTGATGCCGGCAGACCGTCTCGGTGACTTTGCTGCTGGCGTGGCCGACCAGGCGGGCGATCTCTTCCACGGCGACGTCGCTGTCGGACATCAGGCTGACGAAGGTGTGCCGCAGTTCCCGCGGTGTCCAGTCGGGGCCGATCCCCGCGGCCCGGCACACGGCCCGGAACGACCGGCGCACGTTCGCCGCGTCCAGGGGCTGCCCGGCGGCGGTGCAGAACACTAGCTCCCCCTCCCCTGGTTCGGTCTCCTCGTGCAGCGACTTGGAGCGCGGTCACCGCCAGCCGCGACAGGCCGAGGGTCCGCCGTGACTTGCGGGTCTTGGTGTCTTCCCTGGCCCGCACCGACCGCTGGAGCGGCGCGGCGAGCAAGGCCTGAGCAGCCCTGGCGCCCGCTCAGGCTAGCGGTCGTACCGTAGTGGTATAGTTTGGTTCATGCCGCGTGGTAATCCGTCCCCCAAGCTCGCCATCACCGTCGACCCCGACGTGCACGCCGAGGTCGTCGAAGCCGCCGCCGCTGAGGGCGTCAGCGTCTCGGCGTGGATGACCGCCGCCGCCCGCCGGGCCTTGCGAGTCCGGTCCGGTCTTGCCGCCGTTGCCGAATGGGAGGCCGAGCACGGTCCCCTGACCGCCGAGGAACTCGACGCCGCCCGGCGCCGCGCCGGCCTCGCCGCGCAGCGCCGGACCGCATGACACCCGTCGTCTACGACGCCGGCGTCCTGGTGGCTGCCGACCGCAACGTCCGCGCCGTCTGGGCCGACCACAGGGTCCGGCTCGAAGCCGGGATCATCCCCGTCGTCCCCGCGCCCGTCGTCGCCCAGGCCAGCCGCTCCCCTAACCAGGTCCAGCTCCGCCGCCTCCTGCGCGGATGCGACGTCATCCCGCTGACCGAACAGCAAGCCCACGCCGCCGGCGAACTCATGGGCCGCACCGGCACCCGTGACATCGCCGACGCAGTCGTCGCCCGCACCGCCGCCGACCTGCACGCCGACGTCATCACCGGCGACCCCGCCGATATCCGCCGCCTGCTCCAGGCCTCCGGTGCCACCAGCCACATCATCACCGTCTGAAACCACCCAGCCGCCAAGCTGGCCATAGCTTGCAGGACGGCCGAGCGGATACGGCGTGCATGGCTTGTTCGGCGGCTCTGCCACGGGCACCGGCACGCTGCACGCGACGGGTCAGGCCCGCATCCAGTCACCATCTATCTGCGGGATGTGCGGAACGGCGGCGCAGACGCCTGCACCTACTACGAGAAGCTGGGCATCCACCGCGACTCGCATGTCGCCGAGCGCTGGAACTGGAGCAACCACGGTCGCAAGTGGGTCCATCAGCTCTTGTTGTTAGTGTTGCCGCCAGCCTGGCGATTAGCCACACGGTGCGTGTGGCGGAGTTACTTGGCCCGGTCAAAATGGAACGATCGGCTGCAGCGTGACGCTCCAGGCGGGCCGTGCCCGCTTGGGTGGGGCTAGATGGCCGAGGCGGTCCGGCTAACGGCAGCAGCGGTGTCGACACTCTTCGCAGCGCGCGAAGCGGCATGGCCGACGCGATGGAGGCGTACGGGTTGCGCGGCCGGATTACCTGGAACCAGCCTGCCGTCCCTCGACCGGGCGCACGCAGTGGTCTCTGGCCCCCGCCGGGCCCCGTAAGGCTCGCTGCACCCGGCGCGCATGGGACGCGCTTCTGCCAGACGACTACGGTTGACCTGGCAGCAGCTCGACGAACAGGCCTCGTGCTTCGGCTAGGAGACTCCCGGCAGAATCCGTGAGCGTTCCGGCGGCAGTTCGCTTTCTGCCATCAATGCTCTCAAGAATTGCATTCAGCCACAGTTCCTTGCCAACTGGCGTGATGCGACGGTAGCTGACTTGCAGGTCGACGGTGCGGGCAACTTTAACCTGCTGGTAGTTAGCGATCTTTCCGAGCAGATCGTCGAAGAGCAGTGGGAGTGCCCCGCCATGAACTGCGTTGTTGCCGCCCAAATGGAAGCGGCCGAATGTCACGCGGCCTCGCATGGACTTGCCAATGAGTTCATCGATGACGTAGGGCGGGATCATAGCGCTGCCGCGGCCCGGCAGGTCAGGGCGCTGGCCGTCGTATCGCTCTGACTCGATGACTTGGTACCGGGCAAGGTCGTCGCTTAGCGCTGCCAGCCTGGCTGTTAGAGCCGTGGCGGCATCGTCGGCGACCGCAGCCCCGGCAAATCGGTCTTGGAGGACGCGAAAAGCGTCCAGCAACGCCCGGTATTCAAGACCGCCTTTACCGTCTGCGCCTGTGGGAAGATTCCAGGTGTCAACGATGGCCGGGTCGCGTCCCCAGACGGTCTCGGAGTCAAGCGCGCCTAGATCGTGCATCGGGCTCCCTAGCGGCCGGAGATACGGATCTTCTACGTTCCAGGATCCCAGCACTCGCAGGCCACCGCGCGGTGATGTAGGTCACGTGAGCTCAGTGAACGGTGTCGTCAGGTTTCAGGTGGCGAGGCTCTCGCTGATTTCAGTCGGCGGCTCGTTCACTGGGTCCGAGTTTGCGGGAGGTTCTGAGTTCCCAGTCCGCCCGGCGGCCGGCCTTGGCCGACGGTTTCGGGCAGCGCGCTGGCGTGTCACGGCAAACGAGACCGCGACGAGGAGCGCGACGCCGTTGAACATATCGTTCAGCCATTGCACGCCCGT
>Ga0335075_10001245_pt1 | contig 42312 bp, 34 predicted proteins | sample Lox_Sample_24_FD_206723 | JGI IMG/M metagenome (GOLD analysis project Ga0335075, IMG submission 206723) | Soil microbial communities from Loxahatchee National Wildlife Refuge, Florida, United States - Lox_Sample_2.4 | ecosystem: Environmental > Terrestrial > Soil > Wetlands | place: USA...
GACGGCGGGCCGGTACGCGTCTGCGTCACAGGCGAGTTCTCGGCGGCCTCCCCGGCATCGGTCACAACGCAAAATTTACTCTCACCGGACAGGTTTACTGGCGCGCACTTTGCCACTCGTTGACGGAGTTAAGCCGGCTGGCCGACCGCGTGCGGACGCCACGCCAACCGTCGCGCCCCAGGTTCAGCCGGGGTTTCAGGCGCTTCGCGCTGCCGCCAGACATCAAGCTGATCATGATTGCCGTCTGGGTAACGTTTGCCGCGCCTTTCCGGCGGGGAAGAATGCATTCGGTTATCGGCTCCTAACGCAAGGTAATTGGCGCCTTGCTAATAACTTTGTCGCCTCCCCGCGGGCGTGCAAGGTAAGGGAGCCGGAACTGGTCACATGACCGGCATAACCGGACCAACTCCCCGTGCCGCCGTGTGCCTGCGCCGAACTGCGGAGCGCCAATCCGGGCGCTCTGCTCGACACGGCGCCAGCGCCGGTTGCGCGTCCACTGTCGCCAGCGCCCGGCGCCCGCTGCCTGGCCTGGCGGAGCGTGATGGTCACGCGGTTTGACACGAGGAGGCAGTGCAGATGCGGATCGGCCTGATTGCCCCGCCCTGGGTTCCAGTACCTCCGCCCGCCTATGGCGGAACCGAGGTCGTCATCGACAACCTTGCCAGGGGGCTGCAGGAGCTCGGTCACGAGGTTCGGCTATTCACAGTGGGCGAGTCGCAGTGCCAGGTGCCAATCGACTACTTGTACCCAAAGTCGATCGCGCCAATCGGTGTGACCGTCCCGGAGACCGCACACGTCCTGGCCGCCTACGAGTCGCTGGCGGAGATGGATGTAATCCACGACCACACGTTCCTGGGTCCGCTTATCTCGGGCCTGCGCGGCATGCGCCGGCCGCCGGTGGTGAACACCAATCACGGTCCGTTTAACGGCGAAACACAGCCGGTACTTGCTCAGATGGCGAAGTACACATCCCTGGTGGCGATCTCGCATTCACAGGCGCGCCAGGCTCAGGCTTATGGCGGCGTCCCGATCGCCGGGGTAATTCATCACGGCATCGACAACGACGTCTACACGCCAGGTCCTGGCGGTGGCGGCTACCTCATGTTCGTCGGGCGGATGTCGCCGGACAAGGGAGTCCACCATGCCGTCCGGGTCGCCAAGAAGGCCGGCAAGAAGCTGTACCTGTCCGTCAAGATGCGCGAGGCCAAGGAGGTCAGCTATTTCGAGTCGGAGGTCAAGCCTCTGCTCGACCCGGGCGACGAGATGCCGTCGGAGATGCCGCTAGAGCGCAGGATCGACCTGCTCCGGCACGCCGACGCGCTGCTCAACCCGATCACGTGGCGCGAGCCGTTCGGCTTGGTCATGGCCGAGGCGCTGTCGTGCGCGACGCCGGTTCTTGCTTTCCCGAACGGGTCCGCGCCAGAGATCATTGATCCGGGCAGGACCGGGTATCTCTGCCGCGACGAGGGGGAGATGATCAGCGCACTTGACCGGGTGGCCGAGATCGACCGTGACTTGTGTCGCGATGCGGCTGAGCAGCGCTTCTCGATGCAGCGGATGGCACGCGACCACGAGCGCCTGTACCGGCGCGTGCTTGAGCACGAATCCGGTCTCATGCGCCGCATCCCGGCTGCCGGCCGGCGCCTCATCAGCGCCTAGCGCGGCCCGCCCGGCTGCGCGCGGTCAGTGGGCCGCGCGCAGCGGGCTCCGGGTCGCAGTTAGCCAATCTGGCCAGCGGGCAGGGGACGACAACTAGGTGACCGAGCCGTGGTCGTCGGGCGACCTCCCGCCCGGCCAGGGTGCCTGCAGCCCGGTGACGCTGATCGAAGGTTCCACCTTCTGCATCAGCGAGCCGGGCGGCGATATCGTGCCGGATCGATCGCAGGGGCTGTTCGTCCGGGACACCCGGATGCTCTCGCGCTGGGAGCTGACGGTCGACGGGATCGAGCCTCAGCCACTGTCGGTCCAGCTTGCCGAGCCGTTCGCCGGCTCGTTCCTCGGCAGGATGCCACCGCGAGCCGGCCTCGCGGATAGCACGCTGCTAGTCATCAGGCGGCGCTACGTTGGCGACGGCATGCGCGAGGACATCACGCTCCGCAACACCTCGGGTAGAGCCAAGCGCTTCCGGCTGGTGCTTACCGCGGAGGCTGACTTTGCGGACTTGTTCGAAGTCAAAGGCAGGTCCAAGCCCAGGGCAGTGGCCAGCGCGGCGATGAAGGACTCCGGGCTCGTGATCACAAGCGGCCGGCGAGAGCGCCGCCAGGAACTCAGGATCACTGGCGACCAGAACCCGTCAGTCACCGATGACGGTGCGCTGGCCTGGCGCCTGTCCGTGCCCGGGCACTCCGAGCTCACCGTGAGTATCGAAGCGGTCCCGGTCGATGATGGCGTGCCCATGAAGCTCCGCCATCCGCGCGGCCACGCTGTAGACCGCACTCTCCCGGCCAAGCGACTGCGCAAATGGCGCCAGCGCGGCCCTCAGGTCCGCACACCTGACCGGAACCTTTCCGAGGTACTCGGCCGCAGTGTCGAAGACCTCGGCGCGCTGCGGATCTTTGACCCGGAGCATCCGCGCTGGCCGGTGGTGGCTGCCGGCGCGCCCTGGTTCATGGCTCTGTTCGGCCGGGACTCGCTGCTCACTGCCTGGATGCTGCTGCCCTGGGATCCCGGACTGGCGCTCGGCACGCTGCGCACGCTGGCTGCCTGGCAGGGGAGCGACTTCGATGCCGCGTCCGAAGAGGAGCCGGGCAAGATCCTGCACGAAGTGCGTTTCGGCCCGGCCGCGTCGTTCGCGCTTGGTGGCCGCAGCGCCTATTTCGGCAGCGCCGACGCGACGCCGCTGTTCGTCATGCTGCTCGGTGAGCTACTGCGCTGGGGCGGCAAGGACAATGCGATCGCGAGCCTGCTGCCTCATGCCGATCGTGCGCTTGACTGGATCGCGGCCTACGGGGATGCGGACGGCGACGGCTTCGTCGAGTACTGCCGCAAGACCAGCCATGGCCTGGTCAACCAGGGCTGGAAGGACTCCTGGGACGGGATCAACTTCGCCGACGGAACTATCGCTGAGGCGCCTATCGCGCTGGCCGAGGTGCAGGCCTACGTTTACGCGGCCTACCGGGCCAGAGCGCAGCTCGCCAAGCACTCCGCGGACGAGCGCGGCGCGGTCTACTGGCGAAAGAAGGCGAAGCAGCTGAAGCGGGATTTCAACGATCGCTTCTGGCTGCCCGACCGGGGCTGGTACGCGGTCGGGCTGGATGCGGCGAAGCGGCCGATTGACTCGCTCACCTCCAACATCGGGCATTGCCTCTGGACAGGCATTGCTGACAAGGACAAAGCGTCGTCGGTCGCCAGGCACCTGATGTCCGCCGAGATGTTCAGCGGCTGGGGAATCCGCACACTGGCCACCTCGATGGGCGCCTACAACCCGATGAGCTATCACAACGGTTCGGTGTGGCCGCACGACAACGCCATCTGCGCGGCCGGCTTGATGCGGTACGGCTACATCGAGCACGCCCAGCGGATCACGGACGCGATCGTGGACGCAGCGGCCGCCTTCGGCTACCGGCTGCCCGAACTGTTCTGCGGCTTCGGCCGGGACGAGTTCGCTAACCCGGTGCCGTACCCGACGTCGTGCTCGCCGCAGGCCTGGGCGGCCGGCGCGCCGCTGCTGCTGCTGCACAGCCTGCTTCGCTTCACCCCGGAGGTTCGCAACGGGCAGCTGTGGTGCGCACCGGAGATACCTGGCCGCTACCTCCCGCTGCGGGTTAGCGGCGTCCGGGTGGGCAAGTCCAGGCTCACCGTCGCCATCGGCGACGGAAAGTGGGAAATCACCGGGCTCGAGCCGATCAGCTTCGAGGTGATACCGACGCCGAGGCCAGCCCGGTCAGGTTGACCGGGCTGGCGGGCTGCCCGCGGCGCGCTGCAGCTGGGATCCCTATGACCGCACTGCCCTCACGCCAGCGACCCTGGCTGCACGGGCCTGGCCCAGGGTGCGGTGAACGTAATGCGGCTTGTACTTCTTGCCGTTGTAGGAGTTGCCGTAGACCCGGACGTGAGCAGGCGGCGCGAACGAGAACAGGTCAATCGGACGAACGAAGGCGGGCGGCCGCGGATTCGGTAGGGTGCTGGTGGCATCCCGCTGCGCATATCCGATGCCGCCGAAGTGGTTGTCGCAGATGACATCCCGGTTGCCCGAATCCGCGACACCGGCCTGATACCCGATGAAGGCCTTCCGCGCGGTCTCGTAGCCTGCGATGTTCGCATCGGCAGACGCCGTGCCGCCGGCATAGCCGTGCGAATTGCGGATCACGTTGCCACAGGCTTCGTCGCGGGTGGGCGTACGGACCGACTTGTCACAGCGGGCATTGACGTTGAATAGCTGGACGCCGACGTCGATGTTCGTCAGCGTGTTGCCGGTCAGCCGGGCTCCGCGCACCAGCGGGGAGACCGCGCCGATACCGCAGACGCTGCCGCCGCCACCGTAGATCAGGATCCCGTCAGCGTACGTCGGGTAATCACCCTCTTCCTGCGGCGTGCCGGTGTAATTGTTGGCCGTGATGGTGCTGTCGGTCACCGATCCGGAAGCGCCGAACGAGATCTGGATCCCGTTCTGCGCGATCGTCGGCGTTGGCCCGGAACCAGTAACGGTCGTCCCGGTGATCTTGCCGGTAGAGCCTGGCCCGTCGATCACGACTCCGTTCTTCTGGTAAGTCTCGATCGTGTCGTCGGTCAGCGTGGCGTGGCCGACCTGGCCCGTCAGCGAGTTGCCCGCGTCCACGCCGACGCCCGACTGGCAGCCCTGCAGCGGAAAGTCACCGATCTGCTCCACGACAGAGTCTGCAAGCCTGAGGCTGGCACCGCCTCCGACGAGGACTCCGAACATCTGGACAGCGCAGCTGTTCTCGAACTGCCAGTTCCCCTGGATCGTGACGTGGCTCAGTGACACTGACACGCCGGTCGTATTGCCGCCGCTGGTATTGGCCGCGCAGATCTCGACGACCGACTGCGGAAGCAGGTCGGCGGGGTGTCTTGGCCTGGCAGCTAGTCGAGGACAGCCCAGCCGATACATCATCGCCCACGTCGGCGGGCAGCTCGATAACCACCGGGCCCGCGCTGCTGCGGGCGCCCGCGCGCACCAGATTGAGGCTCTTGAGAACGGTCAACTGCTCGGGGTACGTGCCGGGGCAGATATTGATCGTCGGCACTGCACGAGGGTGGGTGCCGTGCTCAGCGGCTTCGGCTCCGGTCACCGCCGCCTGGATCGTGCCGTAAGCAGCGGTCCTGCAGCTGGTGTCCGCCGTGGAAACGCTGGTCTGCGATGCCCAGTACACCGGACCCGCAGTCGTGGCGCCCGCGGTGGCCAGGGACGTTGCGCTGGCGCTCGCTGCCGGCGCAGTCGCGACCAGCGCGACGAGGCCGGCGACTCCGGCAAGCGTGGCGTGCGTCCGGTACCGCCGAGGGCGTTGCCGGCTGCCTGCCGTTAGCTTGACGGTTAACTGCCTAAGGAGAGACATGACTTTCCTCCGCGAAGATCCGGAAAACATTCGCCTTGCAAAGGTTGGATGCGTCTGGATCCCAGCGGGCTTACTACATTCGAGTAGGCGAGAGTAAATTCTTTGCCGGCAAGCAAGTGTTCTGCTGCGGAACATTCGTCGGCGCAGCCGCCTGCGACGTCGTCTCAGTCGTCGAGTAGCTCGACGAGCAGCCTGGAGCCTGGCGGCGCGATCTGACCATAATCCTGAGCAGTCTGCCCGCCTTCGGGCGACCCGAATGCCGCCTCCATCGCAGCCTGGTCAGCGAAGTACAGTTCGGCCATCCGGTAGTAGGTATGCTCGCCGCCGTCGAGCGCGGCCGTCACCGTGCCGGTCTCTGCGCGCAGCAGGCCGGGGAGTTTGGCCACCAGCGGCATGTGCACTCCGAGATAGTGGTCGTCGAATGCGGCGGGGTCGGCTGGCTGGGTGTACAGGACTACCACTTTCAGCGTCATAGCCAGGACGCTATCGCGCGGCATCCCTGCTGTCACGACGCGCTGCGGTCAGTTCGCCCGGCCGACTCGGCCCGACCAGGAATCGGCCTACAGCTCAGCGCCGAGTTCTGACGTCCAGACCACGACCCTCGTCCGGTCACCGCGGAACAGGTCGCGGGCGTACTCAAGAGGCTGGCCAGCCCGCGAGTACGCGGTGCGCTCCACCAGCATGAGCGGAGCACCCTCGGCAACTTCCAGGGCCTCGGCCTCGCGCACGCCCGCGACAACTGGCTCCAGCGACTCTCTCGCGCGGTACGGCCGCTGCCCGTAGTTCTCGGCGAGCAAGTCGTACAGCGAGCCGTCTAGCCGGCACTCCAGCAGGTCGGGAAACAGCCCGGCCGGGAACTGCGAGTGCTCGATCACGATCGGGCGGCCGTCGGCGAGCCGGATGCGCCGGACGTCGTGCACCGGGTCGCCCTCGGAGAGTTCGAGCGCTGCCGCAGCGGCCGAACTCGCCGGGATCTGCGCGGCTGCGAGGACCCTGGCGCCCGCGGCCTTACCGTGCCGCCGTAGCTGTTCGGAGAAGCCCGCTAGCGTCGTCAGGTCCTGTTCTAGCTTGGGCTCCGCGACAAACGTGCCGCCGCCGCGGCCGACCGCCCTGGTCACCAGGCCGCGCTGAGCCAGTTCGCTGAGCGCGTGCCGCAACGTCATCCGGCTCACCCCGATCCAGGCGGCGAGGTCATGCTCGGTCGGCAGCCGGTCACCGGGCTTGAGGTGGCCGACTGCGATCTCGTCAGCGAGCCAGTCCTCGATCTGGGCATGCGCGGTAGTCCCCTGCTGCCTGACGATCATCGGCGGCTTCCGCGGCAGCGTGCCGAGCCTGGCCACCGCCGCGCCGGGCCAGTGCTGCCGTCGCTGCATATCCCTCAGTATCTCCTCCGCATGGTGCCAGCCAGGCCCGTGGGCCATGCGGGCGATCACCCTCCGGGCGGGAACGCCCACGCGGCGGACCGCAGATGCCGTCAGGCCGCTGCGGTCCGCCGCCGAGCGGATGGCGCGCCGCCCTCCCCGCCGTCGGCCTGGTCGCTGCGGACCGGGCCTGGCCTTACGGCACGCCATCCGGTTCTGCACCGGCTACTACGCTGCTCCGGCAGCTGGCACTGGCTCGTCATCCGGCACCGTCACCGGAGCGAACTCTTTGCTCCTGCCGGTGATGAGGTAGTAGAGCGCACCCACGATGAGGATGAAGATCAGCACCGTCCACAGAATCGGGATGTCATTCAGGAATCCGATGTGGAAGTTCAGCAGCTGCGAGTTTCCGACGATTTCCTGTTTCGGCTGGGGATTGCTGGCCGCCCGCGGCCAGGCGAAGTTCACCAGCATCGCGCCGCCGTACACCAGGCCGATGATGTTGATCACCAGGCCCCAGCGGCCCAGGCGGAACGGCGCCTTGCTGCGCGGCCAGCCGCGAAGCCGGTCGCGAAGGATCGCCAGGTTGCCGAGGAAGTAGCTCAGGTAGATCATTGCGGTCGCCGCAATCGCGATGATGCCCGCGCCAGTGAACTGGATGAACGGGATCGCCGCGAGTACCGCGACGGTGATGCAGGTCCAGATCGGAGTGTGCAGGCCGGGAGAGACCCTGGCCAGCGGCTTGGAGAACGGCAGCTGGTTATCCCTTGCCATGCCGAACGTCAGCCGGATAGTCGCCGCCATGATCGACAGGCAGCAGACGAAGATGGCTGCCGACACGACGAAGAGGTAGAGCGTGGCGAACGGGTGCGAGAAATTTGCCTCGATGATGTTCTGCGGCCCGTAAACCCCGCTAATCGCGGCGTGCATGTTCGGGATCGACATCAACGTGCCGAGCAGGAAGACGCCGCCGATGATGAAGGCGCCGACGATGGAGTACAGCACAGCCTTGGGCGCTGCCCGGCGCGGGTCCTTGGTCTCCTCGGCCAGCGTCGAGGCGGTGTCAAACCCGTAGATCACGAAGAGGCTCATGAACATCGCGATCAGGAACGTGTTCGCTCCGACGTGCAGGCCGCCGCTGTTGGTGACGACCTTGAACCCCTGATGGTTATGGAAGGCCATGAGCACGATGGCGAACACGAACATGCCGAGAATCTCGAACAGCACCCCGGTGTTGTTGATGATCGCCACCAGCCGGACGCCGTAGATGTTCAGCACGGTGATCACCGCGAGAGTGATCAGCGCGACGACCAGCTCAGTGTGCAGCGTCGGGTTGAGCGAGTGCCAGCCGAGTCCTTGCAGCGCCGGTATCAGCGCGATCGGCAGCGTAGCAACTACGGCGGTTACCGTCAGGATGCCGGCGAACAGGTAGATCCAGCCGGTGAACCAGGAGTAAGCCCGGTTCGCCATGTACTTCGACCACTGGAACACCGAGCCGGCGAGCGGGAAGTGACTGGTGACCTCGGCAAAGTTCAGCGCGATGATGAACTGGCCGAGCGCGACGACCGGCCAGGTCCAGATGAACACGCCGCCGATCGTGGTCAGGCCGAGCGCGAAGAGCGTGAAGATGCCGGTCGAGGGCGAGATGTAGCTGAACGCGACGGCGAACGAGCTGAATGTGCCCAGCGACCGTTTGAGCTCCTGTTTGTAACCGAACTTGGCCAGGTCAGCAGAGTCCTGGTCGTGACCGGTGCTGACCTCGGGGGTTGCGCTCACGACGGACTCCTGTTCGTCTGGCTTGCCGGCGGACCGGCCTGAGCACTGTTGCGGACTGACCGCTGCGGGATCGGATGCTCTGCGGGGTGTGATGGAGGTAACACTGCGCTTGCCGTAAAGCAGGAGCGTAGGGCGTGAGCAAGTTAACTGTCCAGACCCTAAGACCAGACATTCGCGACACGCGTGCGCGTTCCCGCCCTGGTGTCGGCTTTGGCCGATCGTCCTTCGCGCCGTGACGTCTAGACCTTTGCGCTGATCGCCCTTAGTGTGCCATCGTGACCAATCCGCGCCAGGGAGCCGGTGTCGAGGCCGGCGAAGACCCGGCTGCCGTGCTGGCACGAGTGCCGAGCCTGGCCGGGACGCCGCGCGTGGTGACCGCGCTGCCGGGTGGCCTCACCAACCAGAACTTCAAGGTAACGACGCCAGACGGTGTGTTCGTCGCCCGGCTGTTCTCCCATGGCGGCGTGCTGCTTGGCATCGATCGCGAGCACGAGTACCGGAACTCGGTGATCGCTGCGGCAGCGGGCGTCGGCGCGCCGGTCATCGAGTACCGGCCGGAGGATCGGGTCCTCGTGCTCGGCTTCGTCGAGGGCAGGACGCTGACCAGCGCCGACGTGGCGCAGCCCGCCATACTGGCCAGGATCGCGAGGGTCTGTGCCGCGCTGCATGGCAGCGGCCGGTTTGCCGGCGACTTCGACATGTTCGAGGTGCAGGCCGCCTACCGGTCGACGGTCGGCAGGCTCGGGCTGGCGATCCCGGCCGGGTATGACGAACTACTGCCCGCATTCAATGCCGCGCGAGGCGCGCTCGCCGTCCGGGCAGAGGGCACGGTGCCGTGTAACAACGACCTGCTTGCCGCCAACCTCATCGACGACGGCCAGCGGATCTGGCTGATCGATTACGAGTACTCAGGTAACAACGACCCCTGCTTCGAGCTCGGCAACATCGCCGGCGAGTGCGGCCTGGACGCCGATGCGGTGGCGGCGCTGGTGACCGCCTACTACGGCAGGCCGCGCCGGAGCCGGATCGCCCGTGCCCAGCTGTTCAACCTGGTGTCGCGGTACGGCTGGACGCTCTGGGGCGCGATCCAGCACGGTACTAGCCAGCTTGATTTCGACTTCTGGTCCTGGGGGATGGAGCGCTTCGAGGCCGCCGCGGCCGGCTTTGGCAGCTCCGGGTTCCATCGCCTGCTCGATGACGTGCAGTACGAGGACTGACGAGGACGGGAACGATGCCTCAAAATGCGCCGGGCAGCACTGGCGCGGCTATGCCGGATCGCGCGCAGGTCGTCATCATCGGTGGTGGCGTGATCGGTACCAGCGTGGCGTATCACCTGGCCGCGCTGGGACTGACTGACGTGCTGCTACTCGAGCAGGGTCAGCTGTCGTGCGGGACAACCTGGCACGCAGCCGGCCTGGTGGGGCAGCTCCGGGCGTCCGAAGCCGGGACGCGGCTGGTTCAGTACTCCACCGCGCTCTACGAGCAACTCGAGGCCGAGACCGGTCAGGCGACCGGGTTCCGCCGGTGCGGTGGCGTGACCGTTGCCAGGACGGCGGACCGGTTGACTGCCCTCGCGCGCACCGCGGCGACGGCCCGGGCCTACGACATCGACTGTGAGCTGATCACCCCGGCTGAGGCAGTCGCTCGTTACCCGTTGCTGAATGCTGCCGACCTGGCTGGCGCGATCTGGCTGCCCGGTGACGGCAGGGCGAATCCAGTCGACCTCACCGCGGCGCTCGCCCGCGGAGCCCGGCAGCGTGGTGTCAGCATCCGCGAGCGTGTCCGGGTAACCGGCGTGATTGTGCGCGATGGCCGCGCCATCGGTGTCAGGACAGACCACGGTGATGTGGCGGCCGAGATCGTAGTGAACTGCGCCGGCCAGTGGGCCAAGCAGGTCGGCGCGATGGCCGGAGTAACGGTGCCGCTGCATTCAGCCGAGCACTTCTATGTGGTGACCGAGCAAATCGATGGCGTGCAGCCGGACCTGCCGGTATTGCGCGATCCTGACGGATACACCTACTTCAAGGAAGAAGTCGGCGGCCTGGTGGTTGGCGGCTTCGAGCCCACCGCAAAGCCATGGGTGTCGCCGGACGAGCTGCCCTACCCGTTCGAGTTCCAGCTGCTTGACGAGGACTGGGAGCACTTCTCGATACTGATGGACAGCGCGCTGCACCGGCTGCCGGTGCTAGCCGACACCGGGATCCGCAAGTTCTACAACGGGCCGGAGAGCTTTACCCCGGACAACCAGTTCATCCTCGGCGAGGCGCCCGAGCTGCGCGGCTTTTTCGTTGCGGCCGGGTTCAACTCGGTTGGCATCGCCTCGGCCGGCGGTGCCGGGCTGGCGCTCGCCCAGTGGATCATCGACGGGCAGCCGGACGGCGACCTGACGACGGTCGACATACGGCGGTTCGCGGCTTTCAACGGTAACTCCCGCTGGCTCCGTGACCGGGTCGGAGAGGTGCTCGGCCTGCACTACGCGATCGCCTGGCCTAACCGGGAGCTGGAGACTGCACGGCCGTTCCGCCGGTCTCCGGCGCATGCGCTGCTGAGTGCCGCCAATGCATGCTTCGGCACCAAGATGGGATGGGAGCGGGCCAACTTCTTCGCGCCGCCCGGCCAGTCGCCAGTAATCAAGTACTCCTGGGGCAAGCAGAACTGGCAGCCGTGGTCCTCGGCGGAGCAGACGGCCACCCGGCAGCGGGTGGCGGTATTCGACCAGACCTCGTTCTCCAAGTACCTGGTCAGCGGGGAGGATGCCGAGGAAGCGCTGCAATGGCTCTGCACCAACGACGTGGCCGTGCCGCCGGGCCGCACCGTCTACACCGGCATGCTCAACGACCGCGGTACGTACGAGTCGGACATCACCGTGACCCGGCTGTCGGCAACGGAGTTCTTGCTCGTAGCCAGCGCGGCTACGACCGAGCGGGACACTGACCACATCCGCAAGCACCTGCCGCCCGGGAGTCGCGCCACGCTGACCGACGTGACTTCGGCGTACGCCGTTTACGGCGTGATGGGCCCGGCCTCGAGGCGGCTGCTGTCTGCCCTGACCAGGGCCGACCTGAGCGAGGCTGGCTTCGCGTTCGGAACGAGCAGGCTGATCGACCTTGGCTACTCCACCGTCCGGGCGACCCGGATTACCTATGTTGGCGAGCTGGGTTGGGAGCTGTACGTTCCTTCGGAATTCGCGGTGGGTGTCTACGAGGACCTGATGGCCGCCGGAGCGGATCTTGGCGTCGTCAACGCCGGTTACTATGCGATCGAGTCGCTCCGGCTGGAGAAGGCGTACCGCGCGTTCGGCCGGGAGCTGACCCCGGACTACAACCCGGTCGAGGCCGGCCTCACTTTCGCCTGCAAGCTCGGCGGCGGCACCGGGTTCCTGGGCCGGGAGGCGGTAGAGAAGGCCAAATCGGACGGCCCCCGGCGGCGGCTGGTCTCGGTCGTACTCACCGATCCGAATCCCATGATGTGGGGCGGTGAGCTGCTGCTGCGCAACGGCGAACCGGCTGGTCAGCTGACCGCGGCGGCCTGGGGCGAAACCCTGGGCTCGGCCGTCGGCCTTGCCTACCTCCGCGATCCAGGCTCCACAAGCGAACCCGTCACAGCCGACTTCGTCAGGGCCGGGCAGTACGAGGTCAACATCGGCGGCAAGCTCGCTGGCGCGGTCGTAGGGCTGCGCCCGCCCTACGACCCGGCAGGTAGAAAGGTTAAGGATTAGCACTGGACCCGGCGCCGGCCTCGTCCATCAGGACACTGTCCACCAGGACAATGTCGCCCGGGACACTGTGGTCCTCGACTAGCGGGAGTGACCGATGACGGTCAGCGTCTTCGATTTGTTCAAGATCGGCATCGGCCCGTCAAGCTCGCACACCGTCGGCCCGATGCGCGCCGCGTTCATGTTTGCCTCTTCGCTGGAACAGGACGGGCTGCTGACTCAGGTGCGCAGCGTCAGGGCCGAGTTGTTCGGCTCGCTCGGCGCGACCGGGCACGGGCACGGGAGCGTCAAGGCGGTGGTCCTCGGCCTGTCGGGTGAGCAGCCGGAGACTACCGACCCGGCGGCCGCCGAGCCGATGGTGGCGCGCCTGCGAACGTCTCGCGAGCTGATGCTGCTTGGCCAGCAGCCGGTCCGGTTCGACGTGGACGAGGACGTGGTGCTGCATCGCCGTAAGCGGCTGGAGTTCCACTCCAACGGCATGCGGTTCGCTGCGCTGGACGCGGCGGGAGCGCAGCTGTCGGCGCGCACGTATTACTCGGTTGGCGGCGGCTTCGTTCTGGGCGAGGATGAGGCGGGCCGGCCAGCCATAGTTGCGGACCCGACGCCGGTGCCTTACCCGTTCGCCAGCGGGGCTGAGCTTCTTGATAGCTGCGGCCGGACCGGCCTGCCGGTCAGCGGCGTCATGCTGGCGAACGAGCTAACGCGGCGGGACAAGGCCGACGTGGAGTCCGGCTTGCTGCAGATCTGGTCGGTCATGCAGGACTGCGTGACCCGTGGCTGCTCGGCCGGCGGGGTGCTGCCTGGCGGGCTGAAGGTCCGGCGGCGGGCCAGGGCGTTGCGGGAGAAGCTCGAGCAGGCCGGCGACACGTCCGACCCGCTGTACGCGATGGAGTGGGTCACGCTCTACGCCCTGGCCGTGAATGAGGAGAACGCCGCGGGCGGACGAGTTGTCACCGCACCGACTAACGGAGCTGCCGGCATCATCCCGGCTGTGCTGCACTACTACACACGATTCGTGCCCGGAGCCGACAGCGCCGGAGTGGTCCGCTTCCTGCTGACGGCTGGCGCGATCGGCTCACTGTTCAAGGAGAACGCGTCGATCTCCGGTGCCGAGGTCGGCTGTCAGGGCGAGGTCGGCTCGGCCTGTTCGATGGCCGCCGCGGGCCTGGCTGAGGTGCTCGGCGGCACGCCCGGTCAGGTGGAGAACGCAGCCGAGATCGGGGTCGAGCACAACCTAGGCCTGACCTGCGACCCGGTCGGCGGCCTGGTTCAGATCCCGTGCATCGAACGGAACGCGATCGGGGCGGTCAAGGCCATCACGGCCGCCCGGATGGCAGTTCGCGGCGATGGTGAGCACAAGGTGTCGCTAGACAAGGCCATCAAGACCATGCGCGAGACCGGTGCCGACATGAAGATCAAGTACAAGGAGACTGCCCGCGGCGGCTTGGCGGTGAATGTGATCGAGTGTTGAGGGGCAGGTAGACGCGACGCCCGACGCCGGCGGGCGCTCGGCGGGCTGACCAAGGGGCAGGTGTTCACGCCTGGAGCCCGGCCGGAGCGCTCTGCGGGCTGGCTTGGGGTCAGGTAGACGCGCCACGAAGGCGGGCGGGCGCTAGGCGGGCTGGCAACCGCCTGCGGCGACTAACCGCAGCGTCGGCCCGTTGCGGGTGGGCCTGGGGTCAAGGTCGGAGACGCCTACGCCCGCTGCCGCACCCGTCGACCTCCGGGGGCGCCCACGCGGACAATGAGGCAGCGCGACGTGGCTCAGTTCGAGCGCCAGCGCGGTCAGCTGGACTGGGACTGGGAAACGGGCGTCGTTTCTGCCGGGGTTGACTCAGGGGTTGGACGCGCGGCCTGTGGAGGCGTTGACTTGGCTGCACGCCGCTCACGCCGGTAGGTCTCGCCGATGACTCGTGCGTACCGCAGTCCGTAGGCCAGGTTGCGGCCCTTCTTGCTCTCGCCTGACAACCGCTGGCGCATGACGGTCGGCACTTCAGCAACCCGGTAGCCCTGCAGCAGGGCGCCGATGAGCAATTCGGAGGTCTGGTACTGAGGCTGCGTCTGGGTCACGGTTCCGGTCAGGCCGGCTCGCATCAGCCGCAGGCCGCTCGAGGTGTCGGTCAGCCGGGTGCCGGTGAGTTGGCTGATGACCCGCGCGAAGAACTTGACGCCCAGGTTCCTGAAGAGGTCGGTGTTCTCGGTCTGGCCGAGCTGGCGCGAGCCGATGACAAAGTCTGCCTCGCCGGACTCCACCTTCGACACCATCGCTGGCAGGTCGGCCGGGTCCCACTGGCCGTCGCCGTCCAAGGTGGCGATGTACTGCGCACCGCCCTCACGGGCGATCCGGTAACCCAGCCTGAGCGCGACACCGTGGCCACGGTTGACCTTGAGCGTGCACACCAGCGCGCCGTGCCGCTGCGCGACCTCTGTGGTCCCGTCTGTGCTGCCATCATCGATGACCAGCAGCGAGACCGGAATATCGGCAATCTGCTGGGGCACCTCGTCAAGGACTGCGCCCATGTTGGCCGCCTCGTTGAGTGCGGCGATCACGATCACCAGCGGCTGCAGCTTGAGATCCGGGTAAGTCTCAGCGAAGTCCTTGAGTGCAGCGGAGGTCACAGCCAACGTGTCCGGCGCCTCTCGCAACCCGTGATATGTAACGTCCGCTGGCTGCTCTCGCCTCGGCATCTACGTCGTCTCTCCCAGTCGGGCCGAACGGTTATGACGGTCCACAATAGCCGCAACTTGGACGCGCCGGCATCATTCAGTAAATCAGGGTCCCGCACAGTCGTGCCGGGCCGTGCCAGTTACTGACCGTACAACCAGTGGCCAGCTCAGGGGTGCTAACCCACGGGGTTGACTGCGCTAAGTAGTCAAACCGGGTACTTACGTCGCAGGCACATCCCCGCAGGCAACCTGGCTGGTCGGCCTCCGGTAGCACATCGGCTCAGTACAGTACCCAAATCTACCCGCTGGCCACCACCGAAACGGCAGACCTGCGGGATTTGGTGACAAATTGGTAACACCATGGCCGCGCCGCCAGGCGCCGGCGCACGTGGCGGGACCGATAGAATAAGTAATCGATCCGCCACTAGCCGGCCGGCCCCCTGCACTGCCTGCTAGCTGCGGGCGGCAGGCCCGAATCCTGGTCGCGGTTATTTCCGGTAAGCTAGGTCAGCCCTAGGCTATGGCGGGGGTTCTGACCTGATGCTTACCTGGTCTGCACTGCGCCTGGCGGGCAGGGCGGCGGAGTAGCTCAGTCAGGCAGAGCAAGCGGCTCATAATCGCTGTGTCGCCGGTTCAAGTCCGGCCTCCGCTACGGAAACACGCTGGTATCCCGGCGCCTCCGGGTTCACGCCCGTGGCCAGGCCGCCCTTGCGGGCTTCCGACGATTTGGACGAGAGAAAGGCGCGCCACGTGGCTGCGACTGACGTCAGGCCCAAGATCACTCTGGCCTGTCAGGAATGCAAGCATCGCAACTACATCACGCGGAAGAACCGGCGCAACGACCCTGACCGGCTCGAGTTGAGCAAGTACTGCCCGTTCTGCCGCAAGCACCAGCCGCACCGCGAGACGCGATAGCGGCCCTCGGCCGGCGGGCCGAGCCAGGCTCCGTCCGCCGGTTACTTCGTGTAACTGGCACGTCCCCGACCGTGAAGCAGGCGTCGTGATTAACCGCGAATACATCGGCCGCGTCTTCCCGGCTTCGGAGCCGTATGAGGTATGCCGGGTAAAGATTGCCGAGTTCGCCAATGCGATCGGGGATAGCAATCCGGTCTACCGTGACGTTGCTGCCGCCAGAGCGGCAGGTCACGCCGACGTGATCGCGCCGCCGACATTCGCCATCGTGATTAGCATGGCCGGCTCTGGCGCAGCGCTGGCCGACCCTGGCCTCGGCCTTAACTACGCCATGGTCGTGCACGGTGAAGAGCGATTCGAGTACGCCCGGCCCATCATGGCCGGCGACGTCGTGACCGCCCAGGTGACGCTCACTGAGATCCGGGACGTCGGCCGTAACGTCATGCTCACCACCAGTACCGAGATCAGGACAGTGGCGGGCGAGCGTGTCTGCACCGCGGTCTCAACCATCGTTGAGCGGAGTGCTTAGGCGTGAGCGACCAGATCACCTATGACGGCGTCGAGGCTGGCGCCCAGATCGCCGCTGTTAGCTACCCGGTAACCAGACTCGGCCTGGTTAAGTACTGCGGCGCGTCCGGCGACTTTAACGTGATCCACTGGAACGAGCGGATCGCCAGGGCAGTCGGCCTTCCGGACGTCATCGCGCACGGCATGTTCACGATGGCGCAGGCTGGCCGGTTCGTTACCGACTGGGCAGGGCCGGCGGCGATGGTGACCGAGTTCGGCGTACGGTTCTCGTCGATGGTGGTCGTTCCCGACGATGACGCTGGTGCGTCGATCGAGGTCAGCGGGCAGGTCGAGGAGAAGCTCGACGGCAACAGGGTGGCCATCGCGCTGACCGCGCGATCGGCAGGTACCAAGGTGCTGACCAGAGCGCGGGCCGTCGTCAGGCTGCCGTGAGCGAATGCGGCATAGCTGGCTGGCCGGCTAGCGGACGGTCCGGCCTGAGGCGGCGAGGCGCAGGTTTGAACTGAGCATGCACGGTGAGTTATCTTCCGGCCGCCGCGGGGCGGCCGGAAGGCAGGTACCTGAAGATGAGCACCGCCCCGATGCCGCCAGACCCACGTGGTGGCGGGTACGGTCCCAGTGCCAGCATGCCCGATGACTACCGGCAGGACGGGACTCGCCCGGTCCGCCCGCGGCCATCCCGGCCGCAGGTCGACGCAGGCAAGCTCTGGCCAGGCGGCATCGCGACAGCGCTCGTCGCGGCGCTCGTGGCCCTGGTGGGAGTGCTGGTATGCCGGTGGCTGTTCGGCATCCCGCTGCTCGCTCCCAAATCAGACGGTGCTTACGGCGACGTGCACACGACGGACCTGGTGCTCATCGCGGCGGCTGCCGCACTGGTGGCTACCGGCCTGGTGCATCTGCTGCTGCTTGGCACGCCGCGCCCGCTGACGTTCTTCGCCTGGATCATCGGGCTCGGGACCGTGCTGGCGGTGCTGGTGCCATTCAGCACTGGGGCGCCGCTGACCGCGAAGGTCGCCACGGCACTAGTCGACCTGGTCCTGGGCGTCGCAATCGGGTCGCTGATCAGCGGCGTTGCGGCCCGGTCAGTGCGGCTGCCCGCTGGTGCCGACAGTGCCTATCTCGGCACCAGGGCTGACGGCATCAGCTGACGGCGGGACGGCGGCCGCCGGCGGCACCGTCAGCTGGCCGAATTCGGCAGCTTGACCAGCGTGAGGAAGAAGTCATCGATCTGGCCGATCACGCCGACGAACTTCTCGAAGTCGACCGGCTTGCTGATGTAGGCGTTAGCGTGCAGCGAGTAGCTGCGCAGGATGTCCTCCTGGGCCTGCGATGTGGTCAGCACTACCACCGGGATGGATAGCAGGTCGTTGTCTGCCTTCAGCTCGGCAAGCACCTCAAGTCCGTTGCGGCGGGGCAGATTCAGGTCGAGCAGGATCAGACCTGGCGTCGGGACCTCGGCATAATCGCCGGTCTTGCGGAGGAAGTGCATGGCCTGCTCGCCGTCACCAACGACGTAGAGGTTGTTGCGGATCTGATAGTGCTCGAAGGCTTCCCTGGTCATCAGCACGTCACCAGGGTCGTCTTCGACCAGTAGCACGTCGACAAGCTCAAGGCCGCCTCGCTCAGTCATCGGATGTCTCCTCATCGTCAGCTGGCGCGACCGGCAGAGTGAAGTTGAATTTTGCCCCAGGATGGTAGTCAGTGTCCAGCCAGATCGTGCCGCCGTAATGCTCGACGATCTTGCGACACATAGCCAGGCCGATACCGGTGCCCGCGTACGCGGTCCGGTCGTGCAGTCGCTGGAAGATAACGAAGATGCGCTCCGCGAACTCGGGCTCGATGCCGATTCCGTTGTCGGCTACTGAGAAGAGCCAGTCACCATCGCGGCGGACGACCGCGACCTCGATGACCGGCGGCTTGTCGCCACGAAACTTGATCGCATTGCTGAGCAGGTTCTGGAACAGCGACGTCAGCAGCGAGAACTCCGCTTTGACCATAGGTAGCTCGGTGGTCTGGATGACCGCGCCCGACTTCCTGATCTCCGTCGTGAGGTTGACTCGCGCCTGGGAGAGCGCGCTGGCGGCGGACACGAGCACGGCTTCGCGCTCAACCCGGCCGACGCGGCTGAACGCAAGCAGGTCATCGATCAGCGCTTGCATCCGCTTGGCACCGTCGACCGCGAATTCGATGTACTGGTCAGCCCTGGCATCGAGCTGGCCGATGTAACGCCGCTGCAGCAACTGGCAGAAGCTCGCGACCTTGCGAAGCGGTTCCTGCAGGTCGTGCGACGCCACGTAGGCGAACTGCTCAAGTTCCGCGTTGGACCGTTCCAGGTCAAGAGCCCTGGCTTCGAGCGTCACGTTAGCGGCGCGGACCGCAGACAGCTCGCTCAGAATCCGCTCGCGCATCCGGTTGACGTCCACGGCCAGGGTATGCACCTCCCGCGGCCCGCCCGGGTCAACCTCGTGGTCGAAATCGCCGCCGGCCACCTGGCGGGCATCACCAGCCAGCCTGGCGATTGGCCTGATGGCCGCAGCCCGGATGGCTACACCGAGAGCGGCTGCGACAAGCAGCAGCATGACCGCGCTTGCGATGCCGACGACGTCGAGGGCTGTTGCCGAGCTGTGCAGTCTGGCCACGGCCTGCTTGCGCTGCGCGGCCAGATAGCCCTGGAACTTCCCCAGTGGCATGCGGATAGCGTCGAAGTACTGCCTGCCCCTGGCGATGTCGTCGCCGGGCATCGGCTTGCCGGTGGCAGCGACGTGCTGGATTGCCGGCGCCGCGTACGTCGACCGCCAGCGCTCTATGCCGCGCAGCGCAGTGTCAAGCTGGGCACGCGCGACTGGCAGGCCTGCCAGCAACGGGCCGAGTGCCTTCACCTCGCGATGCTGCGTCGCCAGTCCCAAGTTGTACGGGCCGAGGAACGGCTGCTGCCCGCTGAGCAGATAACCGCGCAGGCCGGTTTCCTGGTTGAGCAGCGCCGCGTACAGCTCTGCCCCATCGAGCGCGGCCGGGTCCAGCGTCTTCACCACGCGTTCGCGATCACTGCTGAGCGTGTTCAGCGCCAGCGAGCCGAGGACGATCGCGGCGATCAGGACGGCGCCGAGCGCCAGCATCCCGGCGGCGATGATCCGGCCCAGAGGCCAGCGACTGGCGGCCTCCTCGGCGGCGGTCGCGATCCGGCGGTTCTTGTTAGCTCGCTGCTGCAGGCGTCCGGGACTCTCGCGGCTGCCGGGACCGTCGTGCCCGGTGCTCATGAACCTGCCGGAGCCGTGCAGCTGAGCATCAGGACCGCGAGGTCGTCGTCAAGGTCGCCGCCATTGAGCTCGCGCGACCTGGTAATGACGGCGTCGATCAGCCGTTCGTTCGATTGCTGGTCGGGCGGCAGCGCCGCGGTGTTCTGAGCTCGCTCTTTCTCGATCAGCCGGATCAAGCCGTCGCTGCCAAGCCGCTCAGGCCCGGAACCGATCTTTCCCTCGATGAGCCCGTCGGTGTACATCAGCACTGACCAGCTATTCCCGAGCTCCACCTGCGCGCTCGGCCAGTCGGCACCCGCAGCGATCCCGGGTGGCAGGCTGACCGGTGCCTCCAGCTCGCGGGCCGAGTCGGTGGTGATGAGCAACGGTTGCGGATGCCCGGCCAGGTGCAGGCGGCCGGACGCGCGATCGGGCGCGACAGACAGCGTGCAGATGGTCGCGAACAGCCGGTCGTGATGCCGCTCGTGCTCGAGCACCTGCTGCACCGCGGACAACGTCTCACCGACGGGCCGCCCGGCCAAGATCATCGTCCGCCAGGCTACCCGCAGGCAGACGCCGAGCGCTGCTTCGTCCGGGCCACGGCCGCAGACGTCGCCGACCATCGCGTAGACCCAGCCGTCCGGCGCCTCCACGACGTCATAGAAGTCGCCGCCGAGCAGCATCTGCTGGCCCCCGGACCGGTACCGCGCAGCCACCGACAGGCGATGATCGGTCAGTACCGGCGACGGTAGCAGGCCACGCTCAAGCCGCGCGTTCTCCGCCGCGTACAGCCTGGCTTCATGCAGCTGGCGCTGCGTCTCTTCAGCTCGCTGCCGCTCGACCGCGTAGCGAACGACGCGCTGCAGCAAGAAGCCGTCAACCTGGCCCTTGACCAGGTAATCCTGTGCCCCTGCGGCGACGGCTTCTTCGCCCAGGTGCTCATCCGCCAGGCCGGTGAGTACCACCACGGCCAGGTCGGGCGCGGTATCCCGGAGCCACCTGACGCCCTGAAGCGCGCGCGAGTCCGGTAGTTCCAGGTCGAGCAGGACGCACAGCGCATCAGCGAGCGAGCTGCGCGCGTCGGCGAGTGACCGGGCGCGGCGAAGGACGAACGGTACGCCAGCGTCGAGCAGGAGCTCCTCGACCAGCAACGCGTCGCCGTCGTCGTCCTCGATGAGGAGCACGGTGATTCGCTCGGGCAGCATTGCGTCCGCAGCCCCACCCGGGCTGATGTCCTCTGCCACCATCTAGACCTGCTCGCTAAGTGCGGTAATGATCGAGTGTGAGTCAGCATAGGGCTGATCACGCCTAGGCCCAGGGCCCACTTCAAAAGTACTCAAGGCAGGCCGAGTAGCTGGCTGATTCGGCCTCCGGGCCTGCCCGCAACTGACCTGACCGGCGCCCAGACTCACCCGCGGCCGGTTAAGAACACCGCTCACCAAGCCCGCCACTCCAAGGGTCGGCTCCGGGAGGGGTTAACAGAGCCGATCGACGTTAACGGGCCGCGGCGATCATGCCGTCAGACTCCGGCCCGTGGGATTTCCAGGCCGGCCTGCTCGGTCCGGAAGCCAGGCTACCCGAAGATGTGCAACGTAACCGATCCCGGGTACCTGGCCTTGTGCTGCCCGGCCCGCGTCGGCCGGGCCTGACGATCGGACCGGGAACGAGGTTTGGCGTGGTTACTGTCACACGAGAGTTCGCGGAGCGGATAGCCGCGATGACTGAACTGCTGCTGACGGACGAGGACGCAGGCGCTCCGCTGAGCCAGCTAGCCGAACTGTCACTGGAGCTCATTCCCGGCAGCGCGGCCGCGGGGGTGGTTGCGGCAGGGGCACATGCCTGGACCTACGCGACCTCTGATGCAACCATCGCCGGACTGCATCAGATGCAGCTGGACTCGGGGGCCGGGCCTGTGCCTGAGGCACTGAGGTTCGGCGAGGCGAGACGGATCGACGACACGGCGGAGGACGACCGCTGGCCAGCGGTGTGCTCGGCGATGGCCGCTGGCGGGTTGCGAAGCTGCCTGATCTTGCCGCTGCGGACCGACCGGGAACCAGGTGGCGCGCTCGCCATCTACGGCAAAGAACCCGGCTGCTTCAGCGGGGCCGGGCACGATGTGGCGCTGCTGTTCGCGGCGCAGGGCGGGGTTGCCGTGCGCAACGCCGCCCTGTACCGCAACTGCCGCCGCCTGGTGCAGAACCTGCAGGTAGCACTCGAGTCGCGAGCAGTCATCGAGCAAGCGAAGGGGATCCTGGTCGCCGAGTACGGCCTTCCGCCAGAGGAGGCGTTCAAGCGGCTCAGCCTGCTGTCGCAGAACACCAACAGGAAGGTTAAGGACATCGCCGCCGACCTCGTTGCCGGGCGGATTCAGCGGCGCCAGTTCGCCGGAGACGGCTGACGATACTAGGGGCCGCGCCTGGGGACGTTCCGTCGGCTGGCGGACGGCACTGTGACGAGGTGGCAGCCGCCGGTTTATGAAGCGCGGCCAGGCTGGTCGGATAGACAGGCAACTCGTGCGGCAGTCCGGTCAGCTCAAACGTGCGCAGCACAGCTTTCGCCCCGGCGGCTATTCGCAGCTGAGTGCCGCGGCTAGCGGCGTACCTGCCCGCTGCCAGCAGCGCCGCGACACCGCCGCAGTCGCAGAACGAGGCGTGGCTCATATCGGCGACCACGACCATATAGCCCTGGTCAATTACCGTGACCAGGTCTGCGCGCACTTGCTCCGCATTGGCGATGTCTATCTCGGCGGGCAGGGGCACGACTGCGGCGCGGATATCGGGCACGGCGAGGACCCCTTCGTAACCGGACTTCGGGGCCGCGTCTTTGACCCGACAGCAGTGCGTTAACCAGGCAACTGCCGCCTAACTGTTAGCACCTCACCACCCTGAACCGCAAGCAGGGCGGCTCAGTCGCGCTGGCCGTCCGTCGCTGAGTCGCTGTCCTGCTCAAGCAAGTCCTCAAGTGAGCACCTGACCTCTTGCGCCGAGGCCGGATCCCACTCGAGGAACCTCATGAGCTGGTTAAACCTCCGCCGGAGCCGACCCTGTTTGTCTGGCACCGGAAGCCAGAGCCACAGCAGGCCAGTGACCAGCAGGACAAGTCCGGCCGGCTGTGCTGCCACGAATGCCACCCTGCCATGCACCGCGAGGCACAAGATCGCGCCGGCTGCGGAGAGCACGATGCCAGTCGTGCGGCGTAGAGCAGGCGACGCCGGGTTGCTCCTGCTGTTCCCTGGCAGGCCCGGCCCATTCTGGCTAGTACCGTTCTGGCCGGAATTGGGCTGGCGGGAACTGTCAGCATGGCGACTGCTGGCTGCCCGCACTGCGGCCCGAGACTGTGCTAGCCGAGGTGGGGCATTCCATGGTGAAACATCCCGTAGTGGAATATTCCGTGACGGTTCGGCCCGTGACAATGGGGCCCGTGGTTGGGCGGCCCGTGCTTGGGCAGCCTGCGGTTTAGGGTCCGGCGCGCGGCTCAGCGCCGCGATGGCTCGGAGGCTAGCCCGCTCGGCCGGCGAGATTGAGGTGGACGTCACCGATGCCTGCCGCACCCGGCTTGGCCGCACTGGCGGCTGACCTGCACGCCGTGGACTGGCGTGCTCGTCCGCAGCGTGCCGCGGCCCGCTACCTCGTGGCCATTGACTCGCCTGCATGGGAACCGTCTGCCGCCTAGTCGCCCGTGGTATCCAGGCCGCCCTGCTACCTAGTCGCCTGCGCCCGCAAGCGGCCTGGCGTTCCGTCAGATCCGGCAGTGTCCATGGTTCCTCAGTATCCCCGGTGTTTCAGCCGAAACATTGCCCGCCCAGCTGGAGCCAGCCAGCTGAGGCGGCCTGTCTCGCGGTGCGGCCGAGGGGACGGACTTCGGCGCCGTAGCTTACTGGGACGAATTCTGCGTAGCTGCCGGGCTGCTGGTGGCAGGTGCGGGGCTGCTGCTGGCGGGTGCCGGGCTGCTGCTGGCGGGTGCGGGGCTGCTGCTGGCGGGTGCCGGGGTTTTGCTCGGTGAGCTGGTGGGGGACGGGGATACCGGCGGGGACGATGAGCTGGGACTCGGTGTCGGGCTGGGCGACGAGTGATGCGAGGGGCTGGCGTGGCTCGGCGCCGTCACCAGCCGTGGCGGCTGCACCTGGTGAGTGCCGGGGGTGAACAGGAGCGCGACCGCCGCCCCGGCGACGGCAGCGACCGTGACAAGGCCGCCGACCGCGGCGCCGCGCATCACCGCGCGCCGGTGCCTCGACCGTTTCCATTCCATCGTTCGCCATGCGTTCAGGTCGGCTGGCAGGGCCGCGCGCTGGGCTGCCCAGCTGTTGAATGGCGCAGCTGCCATGCCAAGCGTCGGGAACAGCAGCAGCCCGGCCAGCAAGATGCCGGCAAGCTCGGTTGCCCGGCTCAGCGCGAAGCCGATGCCGAGCAGCCCGAGCAGGGCGAGCGCAGATTCAGCCCAGTTGGCCCGCAGCGCCTCCCACCACCGCTGCTTCTCGCTGGTCTTCGGAGTACGCAGGAAGGCGGCCTTGCGTGCGAACAGCGCAAGCACAGAAGCGCGTGCTACCACCAGGGAGGTGGATTGCCAGATGAAGAACGCTCCGAGCGCGTCGCGCCAGGAGGCCCCGGTGCCACGGCGCAGCAATGCCACCGCCCGGACTAGCCCGAGCAAGACCAGCACCGGGACGGTCGCCACCAGGAACGCGGTGAGCTTACGGAACAGCTCGCCGCCTCCGGTGGCCAGGTTCGCCGCTCCGGCCAGCAGGAACACCAGGAACAGCAGGCCGAGCAGGTCGCCATACCATTGCAGGCCGCCAGAGAGATAGGACCAGCGCTGGCCAATGCTCATCCGGTTCGCGGGCGTTTCCCGGCCCGGCAGCAGTGAACGCCAGTGCATGCGAAGGATCTGGATGCCGCCGAAGCACCATCGGTATCGCTGGCCCTTAAGCGCTTCGAATGTGAGGGGCATGATGCCCTTACCCCAGGATTCGTCCACGTGCAGCCCGGACCAGCCGGCCCGGGCCAGCCGAAGCGATAGCTCGGCATCTTCGGTGATGCACCACTCGTCCCAGCCGCCGAGTTGCTCAAGCGCGACCCGGCGGATCAGGCCCATGGTGCCAGCGAAGATCGCCCCGTCGCGCTCGTTCCTGGACGGCTGTGAAACGGCGAAGAAGTACGAGTACGAGTAATAGAGCCGACGGTAGTAGCGCGCTCGCTGCCAGCCTCGGTAGTCCTGCGGAGCCTGGGTGAAGCCGACCCATGGATCGGCGAACAGCGGCGCACACCGGCGCAGGAAACCGGGTGCAAGCTGGTAGTCGGAATCGATCACCCCGATGATCTCGGCACGCGGATCGGTCATCTCGCGCAGCGCGTAGTTCAGCGCCCCGGATTTGTAACCGGGCCAGTTTTCCAGGTGCTTGAACTTCGCGCCGTGCCGCGCGCACCACGCTTCGAGTGGCCGCCAGAGCGCTTCCTCGTCGGTGTTGTCGTCGATCACGATCACTTCGTAATTCGGGTAATCAAGCAGCAGCAGGGCGCGGAGCGTGTCCAGCACCATGTCAGGTGGCTCATTGTGGGCAGGCACGTGCAGGCTGATAAACGGCAGGTCATCGTCGCGGACGCTGCCCGGCTCGGCCCTGACCAGCCGCCTGCGCCACTGTTCCGAGCCGAGTGCGTCGCAGATCTCCCACAGGTACGCGCAGGCCAGTACGGCGGCGAACACCTCGAACAGCCAGAGCAGCAGCCCGCCGGCTGTGCTGGCGGCGCCGAGATGGCTGTCGAAGGTCCACTGGAGAACGAAGGCGAGGTACACCACGAACAGGAAGATCGTCGATGACCAGCACAAGTGACCACGAGCGTTCCACCGCCTCGTGACAGGCAGCCAGATCAGGCTCGACACAGCCAGCCCGGCCGCCGCGTCAATCGCGAGGTGCTGGGAATCGCCAAGCAGCCGCAGCGCGGCGATGACGACCGCGGCGAGTACGACCGTGCCGACGATGGCGAAGCTGAAACGCCGGATAGCTGGCCATGCGCCTGACGTGCGGGCGCGGCGGCTGGCCTGGACTAGCAGTCCGGCGGTACCGATCGGAGCAGCGATGATTCCGGCCAGAACAAGCGCAGCGAGCACTGCGTCCTCTCCGTGTTTTCGAACCTGGCTGGGTTCTGCGGGCGGCCTGGGGTGCCGGCGGGTACCTAACCGGGCGTGCCCGTGGTATGACCCCGCGTACTGCCCAGTTAAGCCGACGCTATGCACCACTTTTGCCGACCAAGCCGCTGACCTGCATATTTGCGGTCAAGGACTTGGGCGGCTCGACATCTTGTGGTAAACGAGACGCAAGCTGGCAAGATGCCTGATGGGCCGCCAGGGAGGGATCAACCGACCGAAGAGCTGGACGGAGCCGTGATCGTCATGGGAGACCCGCGATGACGGAAGGTCCGGTGTTCGCCTCGCGGCTGACCGGCCGCCGCTTGCTCGGCAGCGATGGCTTGTCCATCGGCCGGGTGCGCGACGTGGTGATCTTGCAAGCGGTGCCAGGCGAACCGCCGCGAGCGCTCGGTCTGGTCGTGACAGTGCAGCGGCGGAGCATTTTCATCAGCCTTGGCCGGGTCGCGGAGATTTCTGTCGACGGCGTCACCCTGGACGGCAGCAACGTAGATCTCGGCAGATTCAGCCGGCGGGCGGGGGAGATCCTGGCCTCTCAGCTCTATGACAAGCCGGCTGGCGACGGGGTGATACTCGACGTGGGTATCGCCCAGTCCGCCGACGGGCGCGGCAGCTGGGAAGTCAGCGTCCTGGCAGTCGGGCGCCGGCACGCACTGCTGCGGCAGTCTGGCGCGATCGTGCCGTGGGACAAGTACCCGGAGCTATTCGACTCTGGCAGAGCAGGCGAGCAAGTGGCCAAGCTCCGCGACCTGCACCCGACCGATCTGGCCAGTGTGGTGGACTCCCTGCCTGCCGCTGGCAGGCGTCAGGTGGCCGAGGCGCTGCAGGACGACGAACTTGCCGACGTGCTGCAGGAGATGCCTGAGCACGACCAGATCGGATTCCTGGCTGGCCTGGGCACTGAACGCATCGCCGATGTCATTGAGGCGATGGAGCCAGATGACGCAGCCGACCTGCTCGCGGAGATGCCGGACGAAGAGCGCGCTGCCCTGCTCGCGGCGATGCCGGGGGACCGTGCCGATGACTTGCGTCGCCTGCTCAGCTACGGCGCGACCACAGCAGGCGGCCTGATGACTTCCAGGCCACTGATCGTGACTCCGGAAGCGCCGGTGGCCGAGGTGCTGGCACGCATCCGCCAGCCAGCCAACGGCGCAGCGGTCGCCGCGCAGGTCTACGTGTGCGAGCCTCCTGCCGTCACGCCGACTGGCCGGTACCTCGGCACTGTCGGCTTTCAGCGGCTGCTGCGGGAGCCCCCGTCCGCGCCGGTGGGGCAGTGCATCGAGGACCGTAGTTTCGTGCGGCCTGACCTGGCGGAGCGTGAGGTCGCGGCCAAGATGGCCGCCTACAACCTGGTCGGCGTCGCGGTCTGCGATGACCTCGGCCGGCTTGTCGGCGCAGTCACCATCGACGACGTGATTGACCGCCTGCTGCCAGCTAACTGGCGGAAGCAAGGGAGCGTGAGATGAGCCCGAACCGGCGCCTTGTCGAGCGAGGCGAACTCGAAGTTCCGCGGGGCATCGCTCCGCGGGTGGGGTCGCGCTACGACGCCGATGCATTCGGCCGCTTCTCCGAGGCGATCGCGAGGTTTCTCGGTACTGGCCGGTTCCTTGCTGGCCAGACGGTAGTCGTGGTGATCTGGATCATTCTCAACACGGTCGCCTTGACGCACAAACTGGATCCCTACCCGTTCATCCTGCTGAATCTCGGGTTCTCGCTGCAGGCCGCATATGCGGCGCCGTTGATTTTGCTTGCCCAGAACCGGCAAGACGACCGGGACCGCGCCAGCGTTGAGCGGGACCGGGAAGTGGCGGCCCGCACCCAGGACGACACCGAGTACCTGGCCCGCGAACTGGCGTCCGTACGGCTGGCTCTGGCCGACGTAGTCACTACGGCCGACTTGGCTCACCGGCTCGATCGGCTGGAGAAGCTGATCACTGACAGATGACCGGCAGCCAGCCGGAGTAGTGCCGGCGCGCGATCGCGTTGCTCGTGAGCCAGGTCAGACCTGGCGCCAGCGCGCCTCGCAGCACGAGTAAACGCCGAACAGCACCAGGCCGAGCGCCACTGCGCCGAGCAGCCATGGGCCGAGCGCGGCGTGCGGGCCAGCGTCACGAGTGCTGAATCAATGCCCTTCGCCTGGCCTGGCCGAGCCTCGATCGCGGCGACGATGAGGAAGACTCCGACGGTCACGAACACCGCGCCACGAGCGATGCCTCCGGCTTTTCCGAACCAGGTGACGACCTCGCGAGTCCGCCGGGAGGCCGAGCCCATGCGCAGGTCGCGGAGGAACCTGGCACGGTAGGCCTGGTAGGCCAGGTAGATGCCGATGCCGGCAATGACCGCGTCGGCGATCGCGACGGCGAACCGCCCGCCCGAGTACTTGAACGCAGTCGAGGTCAGGTCGCGCGACTGCTTGTTGGTGGCGGCGGGTGCCCCGAGCCCTAGGGCGAACTTAAGGATTCCCCAGGTGACGAAGCCGTAGATCAAGGCCTTGCCGAGGTTGATGAGACGCTGCCCGGCCTTGTGCCCGCCAGGCCCGGGCGCGCCATAAGCGCAGCTCTGGCAAGTACGGACATGACTCGGCTGCCTGCCGCCTGCCGTCCTGCTGAGCTGACGCTGGCCGGCCGTCTGCGCGCCGACCGTGCGACCATCGTGACCTCCATGTGAGCACGAGCGCTGAGGTAAGCGGCCGCGGGCGGCCGGACCGGAACTGCCCCGCGGCCGGCCGGACAAACGCTCCCAGACGACGACGTTCGCGGCGGGCCGCGTCAGTTGGCGGGGCTGGCGGCCCACCGAAACCTGCTGGCGGTGGCGATTACCGCGAGGAGCGGAAGCAGCGTGAGCGCTGGCAGCCAGGCCGGCGCCAGGCGGATGAGGGCAGCGCCGGCGGATGCGCCTGCCACGATGGCGCCGAGCACGCTCACGTCGCGCCACAGGCTGACGCGCCGGTTACGGGTAACCAGCGCGGTCAGTGCGCCCGTCAGTGTCCCGGTCAGGTAAGTGGCCGACATGTCGCCTAGCCGATTGACGGCCGCGCTCTGCACGCCCAGCGCCGCCGCGAGCAGCACGAGCATCGCTAGTTGCCAGCCTGGTCGCTGGCGGCCCGCTTCCCAGGCGGCAGCGAACCCGAGCAGCAGGCAGAGCTCGGCACTGAGCGCGGCAGTAACCGCCGGCGGCCAGATCTGATGGCGCCCTCGCGCGGCGATCGGGGCGCCGATGAGTACTCCGGCGGAGTAACCGCCAAGGGCAAGCCCGCTTCGAAGCGCCAGGCCTGGCTGCGCGGTAGCTGCCGCCAGGCCAAGCAGCACCAGGTTCCCTGTGATGACACTGCTAAAGACTTTTCCGAGGACGAGAAACGCGGTGACATCGGCCGCCCCGGATCCGACCGCGAGTAGTACGACGAGGCCGTCCCTGAGGCGCCGGCCGGCCAGGGGTCGAGTACCGGATCCGGTGTCATCACCAGTCATTGGCCGCCTCTGGAGTTGCCCGACACCGGGTTGCCCTCAGGAACTACTCCGAGCCGGGCCCGATGTGGGTCAGCTCGGCGCTCCTGGCCGCCTTCCTCGCGTCGATCCAGGAGTCCACGATGGCCCAGTGCAGCCGGAGCCATTCCCGCCGGTCCTCATCAGCGTCGGGGACTGCCTCGGCGGGCTCGTACCACCACCTGACAGTCATCGGCCGTCCCGTCACCGGTAGGGCCCGCCACACCGTGGCCGGACTTACCAGGTCTTCGAGGCCGGTGTGGGCGACGATCGCGACACCCAGGTCCGGCCGGCCAGCCAGGCAAGCAAGGACGCCGGACGGCCGTGGCGGCAATACGTTCGGGTTACTCTCGGCGTCATCTGCCGCCTGCCGCCGGCCGGCCCGGATGAGCCTGACGATGGCGCGCCGGTGCCTGACGGGCGTCCAGTTGCCGCCTTCCGGAAACAGCAGGATTGCATCGTCGGAGTCCAGATTGCGAGCTAGCTCGGTCAGGCGACTAGCAATCCCGGCGCCCTCCCGTTGCTTGACGAAGCAGCACGGCAGCCGGCTAAGTATCACATCGAGCCCCGGATCCCACCGGAGCTCCTCCTTCAGCACGATGGCCGGCCGCCGTCGGTAGCGCGACATCAGCAAGTGGACGAGCGCAAACGAATCGCCAGGACCGCCATGCCTGGCAAGTACCAGCAGCGGGCGCCCGGCGATGTGCTCCTGGTCGGGTGGCTCCTGTACCTCTACCGCAAATCCGAGCAAGGGTCTGGCCGCCCCGACCAGCACCGACAGGACCCGGCTCAGCAGGTTCTGATGCGACTGCGACCAGCGGGCCTGGTCTCGCCGCGTTGGCATCGGATGTCGCAGCCACAGCAGAGCGCAGCTGATCACCAGGCTGACGTCGACGATGAGGTACAGCGCGCCGAACAAAGCGAGCCGCAGCAGCCTGCGGCGGCGAGTCAGCGCCGCGGCGAGCCCGGCCACGGTGGCCGCCGCCAGCAATAGCAATGCGGCTGCGATTCCGAGCGGCAGCCAGACCGGGTCGATGGCCGTTCGCCGGACGGCCGTCGGCGGCGGTCTCACGCGATTTCCGGCAGGCTGGACAAGTACTCCGAGGCAGCCTGATAGCCGCGCTGGATGCGGCTGGCCACGGCCTTGGAGTGCCGGTAGCGCATAGCTATCAGGGGCAGTTTCTCCTCGCCACTCGGCAGTACGTGCACTCGTACGTCGGCGGGCAGGTCCGCCATCTCCTCAACGAACCGGTGTCGCCTGGCTAGCTCGAACGAGGTCAGGCAGACGTCCCAGAGCGAGCGGGGAGGCGTGAGCGGTTGCTCGATGCGGCCGACATGGAGCACATAGATCTCGGTCGCGCCGAGCGCCAGCGCCCGCCCGACCGGAATGGAGTGGACTAGCCCGCCGTCCAGGAAGTGCTCGCCATCGACTACGGCTGGCGGCAGCAGGCCCGGCACTGCAGCCGACGCCATGACGGCGTCGGCAAGGTTGCCCTGGCTGAACCAGTGCGCGCCAGCCTTCTCGATGCTGGCCGCAACGCACTGGAACTCGACCGCGAGTTGGGAGAAGGTCGCTGGCAGATGTGTCGCCAGCAGCTTGCGCAGCGGCACGGGCGAGTACAGGTGGGTCCGGTACTTAGCGAGGGTCCCCGCCCGGGCGAGCACGTTGTCAGTGAACATCCCGGCCTCGGTGAGAGAGCCCCACAGGTCCGCGAGAATCGCGACGCCCGCCGGGGTCGGATTGGCCGCGATCGCGGCGCCGTTAATCGCGCCGACGCTGGCTCCGACAACGACGCCCGGTTGAACCCCAGCTTCCAGCAGCGCGCGCAGCATACCGACCTGAGTAGCACCGAGTATCCCGCCGCCGCCGAGCACTATCGCCGAGCGGCTGGCCGGCGGAGTGTCAGCGTGCATGTACCTCACCATCGTGTCTGGGGCGCCGATAGCTTTCCCGGCACCGTCAGGCGTAAACCGCCACGCTGCGGGCAGGTGGCAGCATCTGTGCAGGAAGGTGTGGCGAACGCAACCATGATCGCTATCAGCAATTGGTGGGAGCAAGCTGCATGCCGGTCCGCCGATCCCGACCTCTTCTTCCCTGTTTCGGCCGGCAGTGCCGGGCATTCGGAACTGGCCACAGCGAAGGCGGTCTGCGCGTCCTGCGCTATCCGGCAGCGATGCCTGGAGTACGCGCTGGATACCCGGCAGGACCACGGGGTATGGGGCGGCGCTAGTGAGGACGAGCGGCGCGCACTCGTGGCGAGCCGGACGCGGGATCGGCTTAGCCGGGTCGGCTGAGTAGCTCAGTGAGCGTCAGCCGGGGGCGGACCGCCGATTCGCAGGACGAGCATCGTCAGGTCATCGACAAGCACGCCGTCGCAGAACTCGAGGACGGCGCTACGGATGTCCGCGACGATGTCTGCTGCAGGCCGGCCTGGCATCTGGGCCAGGCAGTCACCGAGACTGTTCTCGAAATAGGTCGACTGAGGGCTGCGCGCGTCGGTGAGGCCATCGGTAAAGAGAAACAGCACGTCTCCGGCGGACAGGTCGAGGGTCAGAGTTGCCGGTTCCGGATCCGGGAAGATCCCGAGCGGAACGCCGCCGCCTGGCAGCACCTGTACGCTGCCGTCCGGCTTGACGAGGATCGGCGCCGGATGACCGGCCGTGGCAAGTACAACGTGCAGGCTGTCCTGCTGCCAGCTGAGGTGTGCCGCGCTGGCAGTCACGAACCGTCCGCCGAACTCCTCGGCGAGCATGATGTCGTTGGCACGGCGGAGCACGTCAGCCGGGTCGTCGTTCCAGTGCGCGAGCACCCGGATCGCGTGCCGGGCTGCCGCGGTAGCAGCCGCCGCGTCCTCGCCCTTCCCGCACACGTCCCCGATGGCGATACCCCAGCCGCCGGGTGTCGGGTAGGCGTCGTAGAAGTCGCCGCCTACCTCGCCGCCCCGAGTAGGCGACAGATGCGCCGAGGCGATCTCGACTCCGGGCACTGGCTTGAGAACCGGGGGCAGCAAGCTTGCCCGCAAGGCGTCGGCCGTCTCAGTCCGCCGTCTTAGCATCCGGCGCCCGGCAATAGCGCGGCCAAGCAGCGCGCCGACTTCCTCGGCTAGCGCGGCGTCGCCAAGCCCGAACTGGCCGTCGTCCGCGCGCCGGACCATCGTCAGCACGCCATAGCGGTGCGCGCCGTCGGTTATCGGCGCGCATACCAGCGAAGTGGCACCGAGGAGGGTCAGGAACGGCGGGCCGTGCTCGCTTGCGCCAAGCGCCAGTTCGTCGGCCACGTGAGTGAGGAGCAGCAGCTGCCCGGATTCCTGCACCTGCTCGGGCGCCGAGCCCGGTGCGGGATCAGCTGTCGCCATCGCGTGCGCCAGGCTGGATGACTCGGGATCGTCGGGTCCGGTTACGTAGTGCCGCCGGAGCTGCTCTCGGCGCCGCAGGTCCACGATGACCCAGGTGGCCACGCTATCCGACAGCAGCCGGGCGCATCGCTGCAGCAGGACCGATTCGCTGATACTGGCGCCCTCAAGCAGCAGCCTGGCAGCGGCAGCAAGCAGATCGAGGCGGCCGGCTGCGGTTGCGACTGCGGCTGTGTCGCCGGCCTCGCTCGCATCGACGACCTGGCTCGCATCGCCGGCCTTGCTCGTCCTGGCATCGGATGCAGCCAGGGCATCCTGGTGAGCATCAGGACTGAGGGCAACGAGCAGCCGGTCGGCATCGCCGCGCACGCGGACTGGCACGATAACCAGTTCGCTACGCACCACGCCAGCGGCTGCAGCCATGTTGCACGTCAGCCTGGCCGGCTTACCGGTACGCCTGACGGCGGCCAGCTGTGAACGCAAGGCTGCCCTGGCGGCGGGCTCGACCAGCGCCGTCAGCGCCTTGCCGGTGGCGTAGCCGGGTCCTACGCCGAGTACCTCGCATGCGGCTGAGTTGGCCCGCAGCACTGTGCCTTCGCCGTCGACGACATACAACGGCAGCGGAGCAGCGCTGAAAACCGCGTGCAGCAACCGGCGCTCGGAGTGCAGGCTGCTGAGGGCACGGCCATCGTCGCCGGAGCCGGCTGTGGTGCCATTCGCCTCGGCGAGCGCCGCGATCGCGCCCTCGAGGTCCGCGAGCGCCGCATCGAGCAATGTCCCTGGATCAGCTCGCGACAGGCTGGCCGCCTGTCGCAGCGCGGCTGCCCGCTCGGAGAACCCGGCAACCTCGCCGCCGGTCGCTGATAGTTCGGGCCCCGGCATTCTGCACCAATCGTCGCAGTCGGATTTTCATCGTATCCGGCTGCCCGTTCAGCCTCCGGTTCGGCGCTTCCGGCCGGCCAGCCCGGCTAGCTGGCCAAGTTCGGCCTGGCCGCCAGGTCGGGTATGCGCGTCAATGACCCGTCTGGCCACCTCGGTGGCGCGCAGGTTGCTGCGCTGGGACACGTCGCGCATCCGGTCGAGCGCCTGATCTGCAGTGCAGCCCAGAGCGTGCATCAGGATGCCTTTAGCTTGATCGACGACCGCTCGGGCGTCCGCCGCGTCCCGGAGCTGCGCTGCCACCCGGCGAGAATCGTCGTAGTCAGAGACCGCGCCGACCAGAGCGCCGCCATATGCCACCAGCAGGTCGGCTAGCTGGAGCTGATCCGCTTCGACGGCGCGTGGTCGCAAACCGAAGAGGGACAGCGCGATCACCACTTCGCCACGACGGCTCAGTGTGACGCTGCTGCGCACACCGGTGCGCAGTGCCGCGGCCGCGAACTCCGGCCAGCGCGTCTCCGTCAGGGTGTCCGCGCAGCTGATCGGGCCACCGTTGGCGATGGCATCGATCAGCGGCCCGCGCCCGTCAGCGACCTGCATTGCTACCAGGCGGGATGGCTCCGGATGGCTGGACGCCTGGCCGACCATCTCGCCGTCGCGCCAGACAGTGATGTTCGCGGCGGCGCAGCCGGGCACCTGAGTGGCGGCAAGAGCGGTGAGCTGGCTGAGTGATCGCTCCTGCGTTGCCGCGGCGAGGCTGAGCAGCGCGGCAGCGCGATCGGGAAGATCAGAGCCGGGCACTTGCCCTACCTCCAGACACTGACGAGAGTTGACCTTCCTTCGCCTAGTCGGCCGCCCTGGCCTGACCGCTTGCCTTTGCCTGGCCAGCGGCTTTGGCCTGGGCGAGCACGCCCTCGTCGACCGTCTCGTACAGCGTGAGCTTGTCGGCAAGGCCAGTGATCCACAGCGTCTTGGTGTAGCGATACCGCGCGCCGGCCAGTGCCAGTGTCCCGCCTGCCGCCTCGGCCTTCTTCCAGTGCCCGACGATAACGGCGAGGGCGCTGGTATCGAGGAAGTCGACATCAGTCAAATCCAGAATAATCCGGGTATGAGTGTTCTCAGCCGCGCTCAGGCACTCGTCGAGCTGCGGGCTCGTGACGATGTCCAGATCGCCGCGAATCGTGATGACCATGCAGTCACCACGGCTCTGCGAGGAGAGCCAGGCCTCTTCCACGCTTTCCACACTCCGCCCGTGGGGAAATTACTCTCGCATTAACGGTATACCGGGTCATCGTAAAAGCGCTCGCCCGCTATGGCCCGCCGCATAGACCGTAATCCGGCGGGAACGTACGAGGCGGGCTGGCAGTGCGAGCCGCGCACGGAGCAGGAGAGCGGGTGCTGAGCAACGAGGCGAAGAGCGGTGCCGGGCTCCGCCATGTGTCCTGGTTCTACCAGACGCAAGCTGACTACCTTGCTGCGATTGAGGAGTTCGTACGGGCTGGACGGGCATGCGGCGAGCCGGTTCTCGTGGCCGTGCCAGCCGCCCGGCTGCCAGGTAGCTGGGTCCTGCCCGCGGGACCGCACGTCACGATGACAGACATGGCGGCAATGGGCGGCAACCCGGCCCGGATAATCCCGGCGCTGCGCGCCTTCTGCGCGCGCTACCAGGGTCAGCGCGTCAGATACCTCGGTGAGTCGGCCTGGCTCGGCCGGTCCGATGCGCAGCAGCAGGAAACGGCACGCCATGAAGCGCTACTCAACCTGGCGTTCGCCGAGACGGAAATCAGCATCTTTTGCCCCTACAGTGCTCTGCTGCCAAGGTCAGTGATCACTGAAGCCCGCAGCACGCACCCGATCACGCGCACCGACGGGACTGAATCCGACAGCGCGGATTACCTGGGGACTGCCGAGTACCTGGCAAAACTGGACCGACCGCTGAGAGCACCTGCTGCCGCTGCAGCGCTCGAGTACCGGCGCGACCTGAGGCCGGTGCGGGCGCTCGTTGCCGCAGTCGCGCGCCACGCGGGCCTTTCGCCATCGCGCTGTACGGATCTAGTCATCGCAGCCAGTGAAGTGGCGGCCAACACGCTGCGACACACCCGCGGTGCGGGGATAGTCCGGCTGTGGGCCACCGACAGCGAGGTGCTTTGCCAGTTCGAGGACTCCGGCTTCATCACCGATCCGCTAGCCGGCCACTGGCGGCCGGCTGGTGATCTTCCTGGCGGCCAGGGCTTGTGGCTGGTGAACCAGCTCTGTGATCTGGCCGAAATCAGGTCCAGCGAACTTGGGACGACCGTCCGGCTGCACATGTACCGGCGGCAATAGGCGCCATCGGCCCGCGTTTGCCGCCCGCGAGCCGGGTAGCTGTCCACCAGCACGGACGAGGGTTTGGAGTCCCGATGAGTTTGCCGGCCGGTCAGCAGCGGATGCTCGACGGCATTGCCGAGACTTTGCGGCTGACCGAGCCACGGATGACGGCCATGTTCGCGATCTTCACCCGGCTCACCAAGAACGAGCCCAGGCCGTGCCGCGAGCAGCTAGCTGACCGCAGAGGCGGCGGCTGGCCGCGGGCGCCTTGGCAGCCGCTGCTAGAAAGGCACAACGATCGTCGGGGTCCGGACTGGCGGCGCCTGCTGATCATCGGTCCGGTGGCAGTCGCCGTTGTCGCGCTCGTCGTGCTGACGTGCGTCACCGCTCATGGCACTGCCGGATGTGGCGACATGCGGTCTGCGCACGTGGCGTATGCTTCCCGCCCGCCGGCCTGCCTGGCGCCTGGCTCATCCGGTGCCGGCTTGGTCGGAAAGTAGCCAGCGTCCCGATTCCCGGTAGACCCGGGGCCTGCAGGTCGGTTACACCAGTGAAGGCCAGCCGCTGACGGCTGGCCTTCACGTGCCGGGGGACCTGCCGGCTACGGCTGCGGCTGCGGCAACTGCCGGCCGATATCGGCCACTGCATGACAGAAGATCCGGTAACCGCGCAGCGCCTCGCGAAGCTCCTCGGTACCGGCCGGGTCGCCGTCGGGTTGGACAAGGCTAGCCTGCTGGCGGCGCAGTGTTTCTGCTAGCGCGTTGACTGCAGCATCTGCGGCAGCTGCAGCCCGCCCCACCGACCCGCGCGGATCGTCGACGAACATCGCCTGGATGTCATGCCACTGCTGGCCGAGATCGGCGGCCGGCTCGTCGGTTGTTACCGGGTCAGCGGTCATCGCAGCGGCGGACGAGCTATCGCCGTCGATGGTGCCCGCCCCTGCTTCCGCAGACGCCGCGACCAGATCGGGCTCGGTGTTTGCCTGGTAGTCCTCGCTGCCGCGCGCGTCATCGTAGTCCGCGGCGCCTTCGGCAGCGCCTGCATCACTGTCGACATCACTGTCGACGGGATCCCCCTCTACGACATCTCCCGGCACGACGATGACGTCGGGATCAGCCGCCGGGCTAGCGCCGGGGTCGGTCATTGGCCGATAGGGCTCTGCGGTCACGGCGCGCCTCCGTAGTTGGTAGCCGGGCCTGACTGGTTCGGCCCGGGCGAGCCTGCGGCAACGCCGTCATGCTCCGCCGCGACTGCCGTGGGGGATACCGGCGGTCCGCTCGGATAGTCCGGGTCTGTGACAGCGGACGCGAGTGTGGTCGTGGCAGGCCCGGTCAGCGCGTCAGGCTCACCGAGCAGGTCTGAGAACAGCGCGCGGTAATGGATGACGGCCTGCCGCAGATCCTCGGTCGTCGCGTTGCCCGCCGCGGCGTTGCTGCTGATGTCCTGAGCCGCGCGGAAGTGGTCGAGCGTCTGCGCGTGCTCGACCGACAAGTCGGCCAGCACCTGCTGGTCCTCGCCCATCGGATAGCCGCGCTCAGTCATGACGGTTGTGACCAGCGCGTGGGCATCGGCCACGGCCGCCGAGGGCGACTCTACGAACCGCTCCTGGATGGCTACCCAGTCGGCCGCGTACTTCGTCCTCGCCGCTGCAGTCAGCGGCCTGATGTCGAGCTTGCGCACGCGCCGCTGCCGACTCGTGAGCTCGGCCTCGGCACGGAACCTGCTGCTCTGCTCGTCGACCGCGCGGTCGTATTCAGGACCGAATTGTTGCTGGAGCTCGCGACGGCGGCTCCGCATTGCTGCCACCACCAGTGCGGCGATGATGACCACCACCACCACCACGATGACGACGGCGAGAGTTCCGCTGGACATGGGAACCTCCTGATTATTGGTTCCCTCCCGCCTTTCCTGAGGACGAGCGTTCAAACAGGCGCGGAAACCGGCCGCGTCGGCAATACCCCAGTTAGCTGGCGGTCAGTTCGGGCCAATGAGCCCGGCCCGGCGATCAGATTCGCACGACGGCAAAGGACGACGGCGGCAGCACGGCGGCATCGCCATCGACCGCGAGGCCGCCAGTGGACGCCGCGAGTACCTGGCCGCCGGCTGCTCCCAGCGGCAACCGGGCCGCGGCCGGTCCAAGATTGGCGAGCACCCGCAGCCGGCCCCGGCTCATCATCAGCCAGCGTGGCCCCTCAGCACAGCTGACATGCACCTGGTCCAGCCGCGGATCAGTCAGCTCGGGCCAGCGTCGCCGGAGCGTTATCAGCTCTCGGTACCAGGTCAGCAGATCACGGTGCGGCTCGGCATCGAGCTGCGACCAGTCCAGCTTGGAGCGCAGGTAGCTGGCCTCGTCCTGCGGGTCGGGTACCGCAGCGGCAGGCCAGCCATGCCTGGCGAACTCGGCCCGTCGCCCGTCAGCCACCGCCTGCCCGAGCCGAGGGTCGCAGTGGTCGGTGAAGTACTGCCATGGCGTTGTCGCTCCCCATTCTTCGCCCATGAACAGCATTGGCGTGAACGGCGCGGTCAGCACGAGACCTGCTGCGACCTTGAGCAGGCCCGGCGGCAGCGTGGCGGAGATCCGGTCCCCGGCCGCCCGGTTGCCGACCTGGTCATGGTCCTGCAGGTAGCAGACGAATCGGTCGGCAGGCAGCCGGGTGACTTCTACCGGGCGACCGTGCGAACGGCCGCGGAAGGAGGACCAGCTGCCGTCATGGAAGAAGACCCCGTGCAGCGTCTTGGCCAGGGCAGCGATGGAACCGAAATCCTGGTAATAACCTTGCCGCTCCCCGGTGAGGGCGGCATGCAGGGCATGGTGGAAGTCGTCGTTCCACTGCCCGGTCAGTCCGTAGCCGCCTGCCTGACGGTCGGTGACCAGCCGCGGGTCGTTCGCGTCCGATTCAGCGATCAGCACAAGCTCGCGGTTCAGCGACGCCGACAGCGCACGCACCTCGGCGGCTAGCTGCTCGAGCAGGTGCACCGCCCGGTTGTCAGAAAGCGCGTGTACCGCGTCTAGCCGCAGCCCGTCCAGGTGATAATCGCGCAGCCACATCAGCGCGTTGTCCACGATGAACGCTCGCACTTGATCGGAGCCTGCCTGGTCGAGGTTGACCGCTGCGCCCCAGGGCGTGCTGTGCGCGTCGGTGAAGTACGGACCGAAGTCGGCGAGCCGGTTGCCGATGCCGACATGGTTGTAGACGACGTCAAGCACGACGGCCAGTCGCCGGGCGTGACAGGCGTCGACAAACCTCTTCAGCCCGTCCGGCCCGCCGTATGGCTCGTGCACGGCCCAGAGACAGATCCCGTCGTAGCCCCAGCCGTGCCGGCCAGGGAAAGCGGCCACCGGCATCAGCTCAATCGTGCTGACACCGAGCGCATCCAGGTAATCGAGGTGCTTGATCGCGGCATCGAACGTGCCCTCCGGCGTGAATGTGCCGACGTGCAGCTCGTAAAGCACGGCGCCGGCCAGCGGGACACCGCGCCAGCCCTCGTCGGTCCAGTCGAACGCCGCCTGGTCGTAGCACTGGCTCAGGTTGGCTGGACCGTCAGGCTGCCGTGGCGAGCGCGGGTCGGCGAGCCAGTCTCCGCCGTCCAGCCGGAACGCGTACCGGGCATCGGCTTCCGCGTCCACCGTCGCGCTCCACCAGCCGCCCGCTGAACCCGGCTGGCAGTCTGCCGACATTGGCTGCGGCCTGCCTGCCACTCGCACCTCTGCCTTGCCTGCGGCCGGCGCCCAGACCCGGAACTCGGTCATGCCCGCGTCGTCCGGGTCTGGCCAGCCTCCATCGGGATGGCGATTGCCTGGCCGGTCGTGCCTGTGTCGTCGCCGGCCTCGGCGCGGATCAGCAAGGCCACGGGCAGCTGCCGCGTCAGGTCGCTGAGCATGAGCCGGGCATTAGCCCTGACAGTACTGGCCGGATGGCGTGTTGTGCTTTCGGCAGGCGGCGAGCCGGTCACCAGGAATTCGGTGCCAGTGAGCACGTCCCACCAGCGGCCAGCCGGTACGGTGAGGGCGGTATCCCGCCAGCCGCCGGACCGGCGCAGGCGCGCTGGAAGCCTGGTCGCCACAGTGATAGCTTGCCCGCCGCGGCAGAATGCCACCGCATGCGCCGCTGCCACGCCGCTCGCGGTCAGCGGCTGGTAATCACCGGCGAACCAGGCCGGATGATCCCGGCGCAGCCGCAGGGCCCGAGTCGTCACCAGGAGCTTCGCGGTGTCCAGGAACTCCTGGCTGGCCGGGTCACCGGGAGTGCCTGGCGATCCAGGCTTGCCCGCCGCCGATGCCGCTGAGCTGGCCGGTTCCGGGTGGCTGGCCGACCCGGGCCGGCTAGGAGGGCAAGCTTGGCCGAGCCCCGACAGCATCGAACGCCGAAGCTCGAAGTCGACCGGTCTGCGATTGTCCGGGTCCACCAGCGCCAGCCCGGTCAGCTCGCAGCCTTGATACACGTCAGGCACGCCGGGCATAGTCAGCTGGACCAGCTTGGCGCCGAGGCTGTTCACTGCGGCGTCCGGCCCGGTCCACGCGACGAACGCGGAGATGCGTCCTGCGACCTCGCTGTCGGCCACGGCGCGCCTGAAGAAGCTGATAGCCGCCGACTCGTACCCGGAATCCGGGTCCGTCCACGAGGTCGTGAGCTTCGCTTCGCGCATCGCCTTGCGCAGGTATGCAGTCAGCCGGTCGTCATCGATGGGCCAGGCACCGACGATGGTCTGCCACATCAGGTACTCGGTGGGCGGATCGGGCGGCCTGGCGCCGGACAGCCCGGCGGCGCGGGCGTGCCAGGCGGTTACTTCCGCCGCCCAGGCACCAGGGGACTCGGCGAGAACTGCCAGCCGTGCCCGCACGTCCTCCTGGCGCTTGGTGTCGTGCGTCGACAGCGTGGTCATGGTCGCGGGCCAGTCTTCGCTCAGCCGCCTGGCGAAGTCGTGGAAGTCTGCCACGTCGCAGCCCGGCCGATCAGGATCCGCGCCGACTTCGTTTGCGCTGGCCAGCCGGGTCCACCGGTAGGCAGCAGTGTCCTCGACCCCCTTTGCCTGCACTGCCGCGCAGGTTTGCTGGAACCGCACGATCAGCTCGTCTCCGGCCGTACGGGAGCCCACCGGCACGCCGCGGCCGATCAGCAGGGTCGCTATCAGGTCAGCGGCAGGACGCAGCCGCACGGGCAGCCGGCGCTTCGCGCTCGCCGCAGCCGCAGCCACTCGTTCGAGGCTGGCCCGTGGCGGAGCCTCGCCGGGTACTACGTACCCGCGGTAGACGTCGAATGCTGCCAGCAGCTCGGTCACGATGCTCGCCAGGTCCTCGGCAGGTGCACGAGCAAAACCGGGCTCGCTTAGCCTGCCGAGCAGCCGGACGAGCCTGCTGACCTCCGCGTTCAATTGCTGTCCTGCGGTTTCGCGGCGGGCAGCCCAGGCCACTGACGCGAAATCGGCGGGGCCGTCAGCGAACGTTGCGTACTCCGCGGCGAGGGGCTGCACGCCAGCGCGGTCGGTGAACAGCTGGCCGACGGTCGCGAGCGCGTCGTATCCCGTGGTTCCCGCGCACTGCCAGTCTGCCGGCAATTCTTCGCCGGCCGCCAGGATCTTCTCGGCCACGATCCAGCTGCCGCTTGCAGCGGTGGCCAGCTGCCTGAGGTAGTCGCGCGGATCTGCGAGCCCGTCAGGGTGGTCGATCCGCAGTCCGTCGATCAGGCCTTCGGCAACCAGCCCGAGCAGCAGGCCATGAGTTGCGGCGAACACGTCGGGTTCCTCGACCCTGATGGCGATCAGCGAGTTGATGTCGAAGAACCGCCGCCAGTTCAGCTCGGTCGCGGCGGCCCGCCAGCTGTCGAGGTGGTAAAACTGCGCCGCGAGCAGGTCCGGCATCGCCAGCCGTTCAGTTCCGGGCCGGACCGGCAGCACGTGCCCGTGATACCGCAGCACCGGCGCATCGGCGTCGGCCTCGCCGTCTCCGCCAGGACGGCCGCTGCTAGCGCCGCGTTCGCGATGGCCTTGTTGTTCCCCGAGCCGGCCCAGACGTATTTCATCGATGCACTGCCGCAGCGGCCTGGACAGTATCGGCAGCAGCATGCGACCGCCCTGGGCGTCCCAGTCAACGTCGAACCAGTGCGCGTGCGCGGAGTCCTGACCGCCGGCCAGCACCGACCAGAGCGGACGGTTCAGGTACTCGGGTGCCGGGATGCCCATGTGGTTCGGCACTACGTCGACGACCAGGCCGATGCCGTTACGGGCGAACCTGGCGGCAAGGTACCGGAAGGCCTCCTCACCACCAAGCTCGGCTGAGAGGCTCGAGTGGTCAACCACGTCGTAGCCGTGCCGCGAGCCAGGCGCTGCCTGGAGGATCGGTGACAGGTAGGCGTGCGTGATTCCCAGTTCTGACAGGTACCCGGCCAGGTCGGCCGCCTCCATGAAGCCGAAGTCGGGCGTCAGCTGCAGCCGGTACGTTGAG
>Ga0335075_10001246_pt1 | contig 42278 bp, 38 predicted proteins | sample Lox_Sample_24_FD_206723 | JGI IMG/M metagenome (GOLD analysis project Ga0335075, IMG submission 206723) | Soil microbial communities from Loxahatchee National Wildlife Refuge, Florida, United States - Lox_Sample_2.4 | ecosystem: Environmental > Terrestrial > Soil > Wetlands | place: USA...
GGGGCCGCACGCCGCCCCCACTTGCGCCGCCCCTCCCCGCTCCCCACCTCAGCCGCATCAACCCGAGGGACCCTCCACATGCCGCTTTCGCTCTACGACGTCACCGTGCCCGCCTTCATCCGCGGCTTTGCCAATCTGTCCAAAAACCTCGCCAAGGGACGCGCCTGGGCGGACGAGCAAAAACTGCCTCACGAGACACTGACCGACGCGCGGCTGATCGCCGACATGCGGCCGCTGACGGCGCAGATCCAGCGCGCTTCGGACACGGCGAAGGCGATCGTGCCACGCATCACCGGGCTGGAGGCGCCCGCCATGGCCGACACCGAGAAGACCTTTGACGAGATGGAGGCGCGCATTGCCGCAACCGTCGCCTTCCTGAAGTCAGTGCCGGCGGAAGCTTTTGAGGGCCGCGAGGCGCATGAGGTGGTGCTGAAGTTCGGCAAGGAGACGTTCCCCATGACCGCGCGCGACTATGTGCTGACCTTCGCGATTCCCAACTTCTATTTCCACGTGACGACGGCCTACGACATCATGCGCGCCAAGGGCGTGCCGCTCGGCAAACTGGATTATATCGGGGTGAGGTAAGGCTCCAGTTCGTCATCCTCGGGCTTGACCCGAGGATCCATGCCAGAACGTTCCAGCAGTGCTCCGGCGATGGGCGAAGCGCGCGCTTAAAGGAACTCTCCATCCTCTCTGCCCGTATCTGCCGGCGACTGGAGAGATACATGCCCGCCGCGCCAAACCTCTATCGGCGCCTCGCCGCGCCCATCCGCAGCTACGCGCACAATCCCGATCCGCTCGTGCAAGGCGCCAACATGGTGGCGCTCGCGGTCGCGTCGAGCCAGCCCTTCTACCCGCTCTATGTCTGGTGGTCGGTCAGCGACACGGTCTGGCCGGTTTTCTTCACCTGGCTGTCGACGCCGTTCTTTCTCGCCGTCCCGTGGCTCGCCCGCCGCAACGCGTTTGCCGGCCGCGCGGCTCTCCCGCTCGTCGGCATCGCCAACACACTGATGTGCGCCATACTCTTCGGCACGGCGTCCGGCGTCGAGCTGTTCTGGCTGCCGACGCTTACCACCGCGTTCATCTTCTTCCGCCCCAACGAACGCTGGTTCGGCCTCGCGGTCACCGCCGCGCTCTTCCTCGCCTTCACGGTCCTGCGCGGCTGGTACGGCGCCTCACCCGGCCATGTCTGGACGGCGGACGAACTCTCCGCCTTCGTCACCCTCAACGCGATCAGCGCCGGCGGACTGACGGTGGTGCTGGCGTGGATGGTGATGGGGCGGGAGGCGACTGATTAGCAGCGCCGGAGCGCCTCATAGTACGCTAGCTTTCTGAGGTGGTGGGCGCCGGTACATTCTTTGCCGGCAGCTCCCTTAGTTTCTCCGACTGTTTCCACTCATTGATGACTTTACTGATTTCTTGGTCTCGAAGGCGCGGGTCAAGTACTGCTTGAACCTGGCTGACAAAGTGCCTCTGACAGGCCGTCAGATTACGTCTCGTGTCTGGCGAATTGCCGCCATCCTTCAAATCATCATAAGCAGCTACGATGCAATCCAGTATCGGCTGCCTAGTGCCTCGGTAAGCGGGTTCCTTGTCCAAACCGTATTCGTCGGACCATTGGTTTGGAAAGTACCAGCGTCCGGTGTCGATCAAAGCGCTTAGCTTTGTAAGAATTTCGATCTTCTTAGTTTCATCTGCACCTGAGGCCGGAAGGTGTATTGCTTCCGCTAGAGCAAAACTGACTTGCTCGGCCCATTCGCGGACGGATTGGAAATGCGCGTCGGTCCAAGCTCGTTGATCCAAGAGATGCTGCTTCTTTTGGAGTTCGGCATTTTGCCGCGCCAGCTCTCGATTCTCGACCGCAATCAAGTCAGCGCCGCGACGCTCATAAATTGCGAGTGCAAGCGCGCCAAGCGCGACAAATGAGGCAGCCCAAGTAGCCGCATCTCCTACGTACTCGAACATCATTTCCCCCAACTTTGTTTGACTGCAATTGCCTCGACATGTGATTTTAAAGATAAAAAGACTATCAGGCGGCATCGCAGTAGTTTGTTTGCCTGCCTAAGAAGCATCTATTCGCGCACCATAATCAGGATATGCCGACACACACCGTCGATGTTCTTCTCGACCTCGTCGTTCCAGAACCGCAACACGCGATATCCCTGTGCCTCAAAATAGCGATCCCGTTTGATGTCCTTCTGCGATTCCGAATGCTGCCCGCCATCGACCTCGATGATCAGCTTCGCATCGAAGCAGACGAAGTCGAGGATGTAGCCGCCGAGCGGCACCTGCCGTTTGAACTTCAGACCTTCAAGCTGCTTGTTGCGCAGCGCTTGCCAGAGGATGTTCTCAGCCTTCGTCGCGTCGCCACGCATAGTGCGGGCAAACGTCCGGTGACGTGGCGGGACGGCATGGCGCACGAAAGAGCTACCCCCTCTCTTGCGATTTCTAGCACTTAGCTCGGGGACAAGCCCACTCGCTAAGATGCTGAAATCACATTCTCCCCCTCCGAGGGGGAGATACCGCTGGATAGACGCCTGCGCTCACCTTCAACACTGGCGATTTGCGGAAGCGGCGGGGCACCTATCTCCCCCTCGGCGGGGGAGAATGGATTTTCACGGTCTTAGCGAGCCGCGAAGCGTCTTCGCGAGCTAAGTCGTAGAAAATCCAAGAGAGGGGGTCGTTCCACACAACCGCTCTGTCAGCATCTGTCAGCAGTCTTTCGCAAATCTGTCCACCCCCTCCGACGCCTCCTGGATAATCCCACCGCCTGATGAAAGGAGGCGGCGATGGATTGGACTGTGGTGGTCACGAAGAACCGGGAGATGCTTGTCGGCGTCCTCGCCGCGCTGGTCAAAATGGCCGGCCTGTCCGAGAGCCGGACACATCTGCCGCGCCATGTCCACCGCGCGGTACTGCGGCTGCTGAGGCCCGCCGAGGCTGCTGCCCGGCGACTGATCATCATCGCGGCGCGCGGGCTCAAGGTGACGCTTCCCAAGCCCCGGCCGCCGCGGGCCAAGCCGAAAACGTCCTTCGCGAAGAAGGGCAGCACCCGCTCCGGCATCGTTTTGCCGCGCGGCATGACCGAAGCGCAGTTCCGCGCGCTGATGACAGGCGGCGATGGGGAGAAGAAGCCTGCGCGGCCGGGCTTTCGCCGCCTGCCGCTCGCCGATCCGCTGAGCAGATTCCGCCGGCGCCGCCGGTATCGTCCGGCGCCCGCTGTCCGGCCGTTTGAATATTACGAGCCGCTCGATGCGACACGCCTCGGATTTCGCCTCCAGGCGGTGGGTGACGTGCTCGACAATCTGCCTGCCTACGCCAAGCGTTTCGCGCGCTGGAAAGCCCGCCGCGACGCGGGCCGCATCAAGCGCACCTCGCCGCTGAAACCCGGCCGTGCACCCGGCAGTCTGAAGAAGCGCACCCATGAGGTGCACGACCTGCTGGCCGACCTCCAGCACTTTGCGTGGCTGTCGCTCCAACCGCCCGACACGTCCTGACCGCGCGCCGCCTCCACCCTCACAGGTGTGTTCTTTGACAGAAGCCAGACGGCAAAAAGCCGTGCCTGGCGATGATGACGCGCACCTATCTCTCCTCGCGGGAGAGATAGCTGCCAGCGCTGGATTGAATTCAACCTTTCACCCGCCCGTCATGCGGTCTAAGGATAGTCGTCCAGGCGTAAAACGAAGGGAGTTCCCCCAATGGCCCAAAGTTTCTTCTGGTACGAACTGATGACGACCGACACCAAGGCGGCGGAAGCCTTCTACACCGAGGTGGTCGGCTGGAAGGCTGAAGCCTTCCCGGGCGCGGAGATGGAATACACCGTGATGAACGCCGGCGACCGCGGCGTCGGCGGCGTGATGCTGATCCCCGACGAAGTGAAGGCGATGGGCACGCCGCCCATGTGGCTCGGCTACATCTATGCCGCCGACACCGACGCCGCGACGGACGCGATGAAAAAGGCCGGCGGCGCGGTGCACCAGCCGCCGCGCGACATACCGAGCGTCGGGCGTTTTTCCGTCGTCGCCGATCCGCAGGGCGCCACCTTCTACATCATGACCCCGTCGCCGCAGGCTCCGGACCAGCCGCCGCTGGACGGCATGACCCCGGGCCATATCGGCTGGAACGAGCTGATGACTACCGACTGGCAGAAGGCCTTCGATTTCTATGCGAGCCAGTTCGGCTGGACGAAGGACCAGGCCGTCGACATGGGTCCGGAATACGGCACCTACCAGACCGTCAAGACGGGCGGGTCGGCGGGCGTCGGCATGATGAACAAGCCGCCGCATCTGCCGGTCGCAGTGTGGGGTTTCTACTTCGCCGTGGACGGCATCGACGCCGCGGCCGAACGGGTAAAATCCGCCGGCGGCACGATCACCATGGGGCCGATGCAGGTGCCCGGCGGCCAGTGGACGCTGAACGCGATAGATCCGCAGGGCGCGCATTTCGGTTTGGTCAGCAATACGCAGTGAGAGGTAGAATGTTTCGAAAAATCCTGATCGCCAATCGCGGTGAAATCGCTTGCCGCGTCATCAAGACGGCGCGGCGCATGGGCGTCAAAACCGTCGCCGTCTATTCCGACGCGGATGCGCGTTCGCTCCACGTCGAGATGGCCGACGAGGCGGTGCATATCGGCCCCTCGCCCGTTGGTGAGAGCTATCTGCGTGGCGACAGGATTGTCGAAGCGGCGAAGGCGACCGGCGCGGAAGCGATCCATCCGGGCTACGGCTTCCTGTCGGAGAATCCAGGCTTCGTCGATCAGGTGACGGCGGCCGGGCTGGTCTTCATCGGCCCGTCCGCCGCCTCGATCCGCGCCATGGGCCTGAAGGATGCCGCGAAGCGCCTGATGGAAAAAGCCGGCGTGCCGGTCGTGCCCGGTTATCACGGCGAGGATCAGGGGCTGGTGCTGCTCGCCGGCAAGGCGCGCGAAATCGGCTATCCGGTGCTGATCAAGGCACGTGCCGGCGGCGGCGGCAAGGGCATGCGCCGCGTCGATCACCCGGACGATTTTTCCGAAGCGCTCGCCGGCGCGCGGCGCGAGGCGAAGGCCGCCTTCGGCGACGATGCCGTGCTGGTCGAGAAGTATGTGGAAAAACCGCGCCACATCGAGGTTCAGGTGTTTGGCGACAATTTCGGCAATGCCGTGCATCTCTTCGAGCGCGACTGCTCGGCGCAGCGCCGCCACCAGAAGGTCATCGAGGAAGCGCCTGCGCCCGGCATGACCAACGCCATGCGGGCGGCGATGACGAGCGCTGCCGTCAAGGCCGCGCAGGCGATCAGCTATTCCGGCGCCGGCACGATCGAGTTCATCGTCGACGGGTCGCAGGGCCTGCAGCCCGACAAGTTCTGGTTCATGGAGATGAACACGCGCCTGCAGGTCGAGCATCCCGTCACAGAGATGATCACCGGCGTCGATCTGGTCGAATGGCAGTTGCGCGTCGCTTCCGGCGAGCGGCTGCCGAAGACGCAGAGCGAAATCCATCTGAACGGCCACGCCTTCGAGGCGCGCATCTATGCCGAGGATCCGGCCAGGGGTTTCCTGCCGGCCACCGGCACGCTGCATCATCTGGCGTTTCCGGCAGCGGCGCCCGACGGCGCGTCGATGCGCATCGAAACCGGCGTGCGGCCGGGGGATGCCATCTCGCCCTTCTACGATCCGATGATCGCAAAACTGGTGGTGCACGCGCCGACGCGCAGTGCGGCACTCTCCGCGCTGCACACGGCGCTGACGGAGACCGAGATCGCTGGCTCGACGGCGAACATCGGCTTCCTTGCGGCGCTTGCCGCTGACGACGAATTCGCGGCCGGTGATGTCGACACAGGCCTGATCGGCCGCAAGCAGGATGCGCTGACCCATGCGCCGCAGGTCGACGATCGCATCGTCGAGGCAGCGCTGCTGGCCGCGTCCGGCATGGAGGCGGTTCCGGACGCGTCCGACCCCTGGTCGTCGCTCACCGGCTATGCCCACTTCAACGCCCTGTCGCGGCGCGTGAAGCTCACGCAAGGCGGGGAGCACGAGTTCGTCGGGCGCATCGGTATCGGCCCGGGCGGTCAGGTCACCATCGACGGGAAACCCGCATCGTCTGAGCTCGGCACCGCGCGCTGGCCCGGTCACGTCACCGTTTTCGACGGCGCGTGGAACCATGATTTCGGCCTGCGCGATCCGTTTGCCGCTGCGAGCGAAGCGGCAGCCGGAACCGGCAGCCTGCGCGCGCCGATGCCGGGGCTGGTGAAGCTCGTGCGCGCCGCGGCAGGTACCGCCGTCACCAAGGGCCAGCCGCTGCTGGTGCTCGAAGCAATGAAAATGGAGCACACCATCGCGGCGCCCCATGACGGCGTGATCGCGGAGATCGTTGCCGAAGGTGCGCAGGTCACCGACGGCGCCGTGCTGGTCAAGTTCGAGGAAGCGCCCGCCGAGGCCGAGCGCGCATGAGCGAGCCCGATCCCGCCGCGCCGCCCGCGCCTGCCGAGCGGCCCCTGCCGATCGGCTACCGGCAGGGCGTCATCACGGCGATCACCGTGATGCTCGGCTTCTCGCTCTATTTCCTGCGCTTCTGGAATTTCGAGGCGCCCGGCGCGTGGAGCCCGCTCGCGATCACAGCCGCCGTGCTGATCGTGATTTCGGTCGCGCTGCAGCTCGTCGCGCTCTGGCGCTCGCTGCAGATCGAGGATGACCTTGAGCCGGTCTATCGCCGTACGCTCCTATGGTTTCTCGCCGGCGTCATCGCCTCGGTGCTCGGCGTCATCGCCGCCAGCCTCGCCTATACCTGACGAAAAAATGGCCGGGATTTCTCCCGGCCATTCTTTTTTTGCTGACGTCGGAAAACTACTGCGCGATCGGCGCGTACTTCCCGTCGTGCCACTGGTTGATGTCGTAGGTGGCGTTCTTGATGTCGCCCTTCTCGTCGAAGGCGATCGGGCCGATGACGGTGTTGATCGGCTCGCCGTTCTTCAGCGCCTCGGCGACCTTCAGCGGATCGTCCGAGCCGGCTCGCTCGATGCCCTGCGCGAACGCCTGGATCGTGGCATAGGCGAAGAGCGTGAAGCCTTCCGGCACGAATCCGCCGGCCTTGATCTTCTCGATCGCCTCTTTCGCTTCAGGCCGCGCCTGCGGATCGGACGGGAACACGAAGATCGTCCCCTCGCCCGCCGGGCCGGCCACCTGCCAGAATTCCGGCGACGCGATCGAGTCCGGCATGATCATCTGGAACTTGAAGTTCTGCTCCGCCGCCTGACGCAGGATCAGGCCCGCCTCCGGATGATAGCCGCCGAAATAGAGCACGTCGGTCTTCAGCTCCTTCAGCTTGGTGACAAGCGCGGTGTAGTCCTTCTCGCCGGCGTTGATGCCGTCATAGAGGATTTCGGTGAGGCCATTGGCGTTCATCGTTGCCTTCACCGCGTCGGCGACACCCTGGCCGTAGGCGCTCTTGTCATGCAGCACGGCGACGTTCTTGCCGGCATATGTCTTGGCGATCCACGGACCGATGAAAGCGCCCTGCGCGTCGTCGCGCGTGTAGAGCCGCATGATCGTCGGCCAGCCGCTCTTGGCGGCGGCGTCCGTCAGCTCCGGATTGGACGAGGCCGGGCTCATCATCAGCACGCCGGATTCCGCATAAACCGCCGAGGCCGGAATGCTCGAGCCCGAGCAGGCGTGGCCGTCGACGAACATGATGCCTTCGGCGACGATCCGGTTGGCGACCGACACGGCCTGCTTCGGATCGCAGACGTCGTCCTCGATGGCCAGCTTGATCTGCCGGCCGCTGACGCCGCCGGCCGCGTTGATGGCATCGACGGCGGCCTGCGCGCCGATCTTGAACTGATCGCCGATCGAGGCGAGCTGGCCGGTCATCGGGCCGACCACGGCGAAGGTGATATCCTCGGCCAGCGCAGCCGTGCCGCTCAGCATCAGGCCGAGAGCGGCAGCGTGCAATATCTTCAGTCTTTTCATGATCTTACTCCTCCACTCCGCGCATGCCGATGTGGCACGCAACTACCTGGAGTGGCGGCGGACAATTCCAGCGTTCGGCCGGCATGTCCATGAACAGAGGCCGCTGCTCAATTGGTCCTGTATCAGAACGAAAGAAGCCGCGCCGGCGTTGTCCCCGCCGGTCGCGGCTTGTTCTTGAACAGGTCACGTCCCCACATCAGACCGGCTTGTCGCCGATCCGGCGTCCCCACGCCCGTGTACGTGCCTCTTCGTCCCTGCCCGCGGCGTTCCGCTCTTGTCGGGCCGGGATCCCCTCTCCGGTCGTGACCGGAATTAGTGCATCGTCATCCACTCGCGCGCGTCGCGGAGCGCCTTGGCAATTTCCGCCTTGGACATCTGCGCCGACAGTTCGGAGCGGAGCGCTGCGGCGCGGGCCGAGCCCTTGATCGCAGCGATGTTGAACCATTTGTGGGCCGACACGATGTCGACGTCGCAATCGCGACCGGTCGCATACATCAGGCCCAGTTCGAAAAGGATGTCCGCCTGCGCCGTGGCGCCCATGTCGCCGAAGCCGGCTTCGAGCATCTCAAAACGTGCCATTTCAGTCCCCTGTCTTTCTCCCGAGAGCTTCGCCTCGTTGTCCCCGAAGACGTGCTCTTCCGATGCTTTTGAGAATGACGGGCAGGCTTGAATCGGCCGTGAAAAAGCGTGCTTAACATGCGGACAACAAAGCTCGAATTTTCAGTAAATGCCGGAAATCATTAAGCATTGCGCCCCTTGGATTCGCTCGCTTCTTCAGAAAAATCGCTGAAAATTTGTGCGTCGCGTGGAAAGCCTTCGCTAACCACAAAACAGGCCGCGAAAGGCCGTCCGAAGAAAATGCGAACGCGTCGCCAGCAATTTTTCGACCGGCTTGCGTTGCGTCAGCGCTTTTGTTTTCCGTGCGCCTCGACTACGCTTACGTTCGCGTAAGGGACCTTGGCGGCACGTCGCCGCCCACCCCGATGGGAGGATTTTGATGCTTCGCAGAGTTTCCGTCGCGCTTGCCGCGACTTTGATTTTTGCCGGCGCCGCGCTCGCGGATCCGATCGAGGGCAACTGGACGACCGACAGCGGCGAGACGGCTGCGATCACCGGCGGCGGCCCGTTCAGGATCACGCTGAAGACCGGCAAGCATGCGGGCAAGCGCATCGGCTCAATGTCGAAGACGGCCGAAAACAAATATGCCGGCGACATCACCGACCCGGCAAACGACAAGACCTATAGCGGCAAGGCGACGCTCTCGGGCAATTCGCTGAAGATGAGCGGTTGCGTGCTCGGCGGCCTGATCTGCCGGAGCCAGAATTGGCAGCGGCAGTAGAGCCCATCAATATCCTACGGAAACGGCGGCCAATGGCCGCCGTTTTTGTTTCCAAGCAGAACGTTCGCATGCGTTCAAACGCCGCAAAAGATCGGCCGATTTCCGCCCCATCTATGCGGCATCAACAGAACGTTCGAGATCGGGGCCGTTTGCTCGATCTCCCGGATCGGGTCGCCTGTCTTCGCCCCGGTTCTTTAACGCGACACGAACGTGTTCGCACCGCCGGAACGCAAGCGCTAAGCGCTGTTCCGGGCATTTAACCACCGTGAACCCGACATGAACGCACCCCTCAGAGGCGGTTCAGCGGCAATTGGGCAAATTGCATCGCGAAAGAGGGGAAACGCGAAATGCTTGCCCGCCGGTTCACGATCGTCTGCCTGATCACGACGCTGTTCGGCATGCTGTTCGCCATTCTCGTCGCCGAAGCGAGCCGGCCCGCCCGGTCCTGGGACATCGGAATGGTCGTCCCGTGCGTCTTCGAAGACGGGCTGGTGTGTTCGCCGCCCCAGCGGAAATAGCGGCGCTTGCGCCTTCCGCAGACCCTGGAAATACGAGGAAAACGTAAGTGACCGTAACCCAAATCATTCGCCGCGCCATCCCTCGGGTGGCCCTGCTTCTGAGCCTGATTGCGCTGCCGATCGTGGCTATGCCGGCCGTGAACGCGGGCGACGGCATCACAATAGATGCGCCAAATCCGAAGAAAATGGGCATGGGCCTGGTTCTTCTGGTGAGCCTGCAGCGCTCCTAGTAAGGTTAAAGCCTGCTGGCGCGCGGGTTCGTATTCCGTGCCCCTCCCGCGCGTCAGGGTTCTTCTCTATATTGGGTCATGGAAAAGCGAATCTATCCCACACCGATCAAGGCGACTGAAAGTCCCGAACCCTACCCCCGCAAAAGCTTCACCGATGCGGTGGAAGCCGTTGCCGCGCTGAAGGCGCTCTACACGCGCAATACCGAATTCCTACGCAATTCCTTCCTGAAGCTCGCCGAGGAAGGTGGCGAAGACCGCCGCTTCCGCGCCTATTATCCGGAAGTCAGCGTCTCGACCTCGTCCTTCGTGCAGGTGGACAGCCGCCTGGCCTATGGCCATGTGCCCGGCCCCGGAGATTTTTCGACGACGATCACCCGGCCCGACCTCTTCGAGAACTACCTCACCGAGCAGCTTCGGCTCATTATCCGCAATCACGGCGTTCCGGTCACGGTCTCGGAATCCGAGACACCGATCCCGCTGCATTTCGCCTTCCTCGAAGGCACCTATGTGGAGGCCTCGGTTGCTGACCGCATCCAGCGGCCGCTGCGCGATGTCTTCGACGTGCCCGACCTTGCCGGCACCGACGATCAGATCGCCAACGGAACGTTCGAGCCGATGCCTGGCGAGCCGCGGCCGCTGGCGCCGTTCACCGCTCAACGCATCGACTATTCGCTGCACCGCCTGTCGCACTACACGGCGACCAGCCCGCAGTACTTCCAGAACTTCGTGCTCTTCACCAACTACCAGTTCTACATCGACGAGTTCTGCGTCCACGCACGCGAGTTGATGGCGAACGGCGGAGGCGGCTATACGTCCTTCGTCGAGCCCGGCAACATCGTCACCAAGGCCGGTGAAGGCTCTGCGCACGAAGGCGCCACACCGGTGCGCATGCCGCAGATGCCGGCATACCACCTGATCAAGCCGGGCCACGCCGGCATCACCATGGTCAATATCGGCGTCGGCCCGTCCAACGCGAAAACGATCACCGACCACATCGCGGTACTCAGGCCGCATGCATGGCTGATGCTCGGCCACTGCGCGGGCTTGAGGAACAGCCAGGCGCTGGGCGACTATGTGCTGGCACACGCTTATGTGCGCGAGGACCATGTGCTTGACGACGATCTGCCGGTCTGGGTGCCGGTGCCGCCGCTCGCCGAAGTGCAGGTCGCGCTGCAGGAGGCCGTCGCCGAGGTGACCGGGCTCTCCGGCTACGATCTGAAGCGCATCATGCGCACCGGCACGGTCGCCACCATCGACAACCGCAACTGGGAACTACGCGACCAGCGCGGTCCGGTGCAGCGCCTGTCGCAATCCCGCGCCATCGCGCTCGACATGGAGTCGGCGACGATCGCCGCCAACGGCTTCCGCTTCCGCGTGCCTTACGGCACGCTTCTCTGCGTCTCCGACAAGCCGCTCCATGGTGAACTGAAGCTGCCGGGTATGGCGACCGAGTTCTACAAGCGTCAGGTCGCTCAGCATCTCACCATCGGCATCCGCGCGGTGGAGAAACTTGCCGCGATGCATCCGGAACGGCTCCACTCACGCAAGCTCAGGAGCTTCTCCGAAACCGCCTTCCAGTAGCAGTCGCGCCGTTCGTCTTGATCGGGCCGCAATTCGACGGCTAGTCCGCGAGCCATGTCGCGCACGCGGACCATTTTTGCGATCCTGCTTTTCCTCGCCTCGATCGGCATTTCCCTGCCGCTCGTCGCCGGCATGCTCGGACGTGTTCATCCAGCCTTCGATTCCTTCGCGCATTTCCGCTGGCATCTCTCATTGGCGATGATCGCCGTCTCGCTGTTGCTTCTGGCGACCCGGTTCCGCCTACATGGACTGCTTTCCGGCGCTCTTGGCGTTGCTGCCCTGTGGACGACCTTGCCCGGCATGGGTTTTGGCGGCGGACAGGCGGCCGCGGACGATTCCGAGTCGAGCGCGATCTACCGCCTGCTTCAGCTCAACCTGCGCTTCAACAATCCCGAAGTCGGCACGGTTCTCTCGCTGATCGGCCGCACGAAACCGGACGTCGTTACGCTGAATGAAGTGTCAGCTCATTGGCAGCCGCATCTCGAAAAGCTGGCGCCGATGTATCCATATCGCACCGTCTGTGGCTCACCGGGCATCGTCGGCGGCGTCGCGATCCTGTCGCGCCGGCCGCTGGCACCGGGACAATTCGTCCACTGCAATGACGCGGGCGGACTTGCGACCGCGCGCATCGATTTCGGCGGCCGCTGGGTCGACATCGGCGCAATGCATCTGCACTGGCCGTGGCCATTTCAGCAGCCCGCGCACATCAAGGCGCTTTCGCCGCAACTCAGCGAGCTGGGAGAGACCGCGCTGCTTGCCGGCGATCTGAACGCCGCGACATGGAGTGCTGCGGTAGAGACCGTCGCCGCGGCCAGCGGCACGACGCCGGTGGAGGGCATCGGCGCGACATGGCTGACACCGCTCCTGCCGCAAATACTGATCGACTATATGGGGCTACCCATCGACCACGTGTTCTGGAAAGGCGGCATCGTGCTCCGCTCCGTGACGCGGCAGGAACACGTCGGCTCGGACCATCTGCCGGTTCTGGTGGAGTTCTCGCTGTCGGATCGACCCGGCGATTCCGGGGACACAGTCGCCATAGCACTGCTTCGCAACTGAACCCGTTAGCGGCCCAGCGCTCTCACGAGGCTATCGACGGCCCCGCCTGGCTGGTGTTCTACGGCATCGAAGCGGTGCTGCTTTGCCTCATAGAGCGCGTAGATCTCGTCGACCCTACGCTTCACCGCATTTTGAGCCTTGCGGCATCCTGGATCGTTCTTCATCGCGAACCCGGTGATCGCCTTGTCAGCGGCTTTCACCATGTGCGCGGCCAGCGTGCCGTGCATTTCCTCATGCTTGCGCACGCCCTTCATGAAGCGCGCCCAGCGCTGCTTGAGCTGAGGCGACAGCGCCCCGGTCGCTTCAGGATAGGTATACGTGATCGAGAGCCTGGCGACCGCGTTCTTCACGCGGCATACATCGCTCTTGCGCGTCCAGTCGATCTCCCAGTTCACCGTATAGCTGGTCTGGGCGATGGCGCGCGTCAGGAAGCCGTGCTTGGGCCCGCGACGATCCATCTGAGCCAGAAGTGCAGCGCCATCCTTGCCGGATATCGAATAGTGCTTCGTCTTCACCGACGTCTTGACCGCCGCCCCGGCCGGAGACGAGGCGATCAGTGCCGAGAAAACCGCGGCGGCTGCGAGGACGAGATACCGCATCTGCCCACCCTATTTTTTTGAGTGAGCACACCATAACATTAGTGGTCGCGCAATATGGCGAAGATCACATGTCCGATCGCGGTTAAGCCACCGCGACCGCCGCATCACATGTTCGGATAAACCGGCCCCTCGCCGCCCTGCGGCGTCACCCAGTTGATGTTCTGGTTCGGGTCCTTGATGTCGCAGGTCTTGCAGTGGACGCAGTTCTGCGCGTTGATGACGAACTTCGCGTTCGCCGGCGCCGTGTCGCGGTTTTCGCCGCCCTTGTCGGTGGCGCCCGGACCGCCGGCAATCGAATTGCCGTCCTGATCGACCCATTCATAGACGCCGGCCGGGCAGTAGCGCGTCGATGGCCCGGAGAAGACGCCGTATTCGGAACGCTTCTGCAGGTCCATGTCCTTCACCTGAAGGTGGATCGGCTGGTTTTCCTCATGATTGGTGTTCGACAGGAAGACTGAGGAGAGCCTGTCGAAGGTGAGCACGCCGTCCGGCCTCGGATAGGAGATCGGCTTGTGCTTCGCGGCCGGCTCCAGCGACTGCGCGTCCGACTTGCCGTGCTTCATCGTGCCGAAGAGCGAGAAGCCGAACAGCGTGTTCATCCACATGTCGAAACCGCCGATCGCGACGCCGGGCAGGCCGAGCTTCGACCAGAGCGGCTTCACGTTGCGGACCTTCTTCAGGTCCTTGCCGATGTCGGTTGCCCGCCAGGCATTCTCGTATGCGACAAGCTCGTCATTGGTGCGGCCTTCGCCGATCGCGCCCGCCACATGCTCGGCCGCCAGCATTCCCGACAGCACCGCATTGTGCGAGCCTTTGATGCGCGGCACGTTCACGAAGCCCGCCGAGCAGCCCATCAGCACGCCGCCCGGGAAGGAGAGTTTCGGCACAGACTGCCAGCCGCCCTCGGTGATGGCGCGGGCACCGTAGGAAATGCGCTTGCCGCCCTCGAACGTGCCGCGGATCGACGGGTGCGTCTTGAAACGCTGGAACTCCTCGAACGGCGCGATGTAGGGGTTCTTGTAGTTCAGATGGACGACGAAGCCGACTGCCACCTGATTGTCCTCGAGGTGATAGAGGAACGAGCCGCCGCCCGTCTTGAAACCGAGCGGCCAGCCGAAGGAGTGCTGCACGAGACCGGGCCGGTGGTTCTCCGGCTTCACCTGCCAGAGTTCCTTCAGCCCAATGCCGAACTTGGCCGGCTGGCTGTCCATGGCGAGATCGAATTTCTGGATGAGCTTTTTCGCCAGCGAGCCGCGCGCGCCTTCGCCGATCAGCACATATTTGCCCATCAGCGCCATGCCGGGCGTGTAGCCCGAACCGTGCGATCCATCGCGCTCGACGCCCATGTCGCCGGTGACGACGCCGGTCACGGCGCCTTCATCATTGTAGATCAGGTCGGCCGCCGCGAAGCCGGGATAAATCTCGACGCCGAGCGCCTCGGCTTTCGTTGCCAGCCAGCGGCAGACATTGCCGAGCGAGACGATGTAGTTGCCGTGATTGTTCATCAGCGGCGGCATCAGGAAATTCGGCAGACGGATCGAGCCGGAATGGCCGAGCACGAGGAAGTGGTCGGCCGTCACCGGAGTCTTGAACGGGTGGTCCCCCTCCTCGCGCCAGCCCGGCAAAAGCCGGTCGATACCGATCGGGTCGACCACCGCGCCGGACAGGATGTGCGCGCCGACCTCGGAACCCTTTTCCAGCACAACGACGGAAAGGTCGGGGTTTATCTGCTTCAGGCGGATCGCCGCGGATAGCCCCGCAGGCCCGGCGCCGACGATCACCACATCGAATTCCATGCTTTCGCGCTGGACATCGTCGCTCATCAAAACCTCCGCCTGCCTGTCGGCCCTCAGAGCCGATCCGGGTTATGGTCCACATAACGTATTGAAGCATGATGCGGAACCGGGCCGGGCCTGCGACACCGCGTACCGCAAACCCGCTTTTCTGGTTGTCGAGAAGTATTTGACGTAAACGTCAACGTCAATCGAAGGCGCCGGTGCGTATCACACGTTTTTCGTTAGCCGCGCCCCGCGTTCTCGGCGATAATCGGACCATGCGGCGTTCGGCTTTTCAACGAACGACATGGCTGCGCCTCTTGGCAGGCGCAACGGCATTCCTTTGGTTCGCCCTGCCCTCTGCCTCGGGGGAGGACGAGCAAAAAGTCTGGGTGACGGGCAACTACTCCTTTTCGGACGAGCTTGGCGGCTTCAAGATCCGTGCGGCCGGCGGCAACGGCACCACGGACAATCCATTCGTTATCACCCAGGAAGTTCTGTCGGCCAGTCCGGTGACAATGGTGATCCGCGCGCAAAGGCCCATCCGCTATTTCGACGGCACGTCACACGGTGGCTTCACGCATTTCCGCATTGAAGTGGTGAACAGTAGCGGGCTTGCCTGGCTGGAGTGTGAGTTCGAGTTGCAGGAAATCCTCCACAAACCGAGCATCTTTGGCGACGGGCTTTCCTTCGACCAGCGAAAGAGCGACACCGACACCGTCTCCTCCAACAGCTTCGCCCATTGGAGCCGCGATTTCGAACCCTACGACAAGCTGCTCTTCCACGATGGCAAGGTTGACCCTAAGGCGATCGCGACCTTCACCTTCCTGGTCACCGATTTCACGCCGCGCCGCACCTTCTATCTCGTCTTCGACCCGCGCATTCCGTTCTCGTGAACTTGCGCTCGCCGCGCGAACTTGCGACACCCGCACCGATGACCGCCGTTTCCCGCCAAAGCCTTGAGGAGATCCTGCGTTTCTACGCCGATGCCGGCGTGGATGACGCGCTGGACGAGATCGCGACCGACCGGTTTCAGACGGGGCCGGTTCGGGCGGCGCAGGCTCAGGACGTTCCGGCCAGGGAAGATGCTCCTGCAGGCCGCTCGTTCGAACGGCCTGCCGCGCCGCCGGTTGCACCTGCGCTGCGCCAGCCGCCGGCGGCGACCGTGCCCGACGAAGCGCAGGCCGCGCTGGCGCGAGAACTGGCGCGCAAGGCAGACAGCCTCGAGGAATTGCGCGAGATCATGGCGGGGTTCGACGGCTGCAACCTGAAATTCACGGCGAAGAATTTCGTTTTCGCCGACGGCAATCCGAACGGGCCGCTGATGCTCGTCGGAGAGGCGCCCGGCCGCGAGGAGGACCTTGAGGGCCTGCCCTTCGTCGGCCGCTCCGGCAAGCTGCTCGACCGGATGCTTGCCGCGATCGGACTGAGCCGTCAGACGTCGGCTTACATCGCCAATGTCATCCCCTGGCGACCGCCCGGCAATCGCACGCCGACGCCGCATGAGACGGAAATCTGCCGGCCGTTCATCGAGCGCCAGATCGAACTGGCGAACCCGGCCGTGCTGGTGACGCTGGGCGGGCCGTCGGCCAAGGTCGTGCTCAATGCCACCGAGGGCGTTTTGAAACTGCGCGGCAATTGGCGTGTTCACACGACAGCGTCGGGCAAGCAGATCCCGACCATGCCGACACTGCATCCGGCCTATCTGTTGCGAAATCCCGCCCACAAGAGACTTGCGTGGCGGGATTTCCTGGAGGTCAAGGCGAAGCTCAGGGAAGCCGGCCGGCTTTAGACCAGCCGGCTTCCAGCTTTCATGCGGCGGCAGCCGCTGCTCTGCGCATCCCGACGAACTGCAGTTCGGCGAACAGGGCAACCGTGATCGCCTGCGCGCTGATGAACGCGATGCCGAGCAGGTTCGGCGCCACCGCGCCGCTGAACATCAGCGCGAAACTGCCGACCACCCAGAGCGCGTTGATCGCTATGATGTCGACCAGCACGATCTTGGACACGGTGGCGCGCCTCGCAACCACGACCAGCATCGCGACGAAGGGAAACAGCGCGACGCCGGCCCAGAACAGCAGGCCGGATGGCAAGCCGAGCAGGCCGCTGAGAAATGGCGCACCTACGGCCATCAGGAGCGCGGCAGCGCCGGTGACGGCTGCGTCGGCGTGGAGGGCGTTGCGCAGGAAGGGGTTGATGGTGACGGACATGGTGGTCTCTCCTCGGTTGATGCGGCGACTGCCGCGATGACCGAACCATCGCAGAGGGAGATCGGGGCAGCGATTACGCGTCAGGTAATAGGAATGATTTTCCCGCTGGTATAGGTTTTGGCCATGAACCAGCACAGCCACAATTTCGGTGACCTCCTGCGCACCTGGCGCACGCGCCGCCGCATGAGCCAGCTCGACCTCGCCAGCGAGGCCGAAGTTTCGCAACGTCATTTGAGTTTCGTCGAGAGCGGCCGCGCCGCGCCCTCGCGCGACATGGTGCTGAAACTGTCCGAACATCTCGACGTGCCGCTGCGCGAGCGCAACCAGCTCCTGCTCGCCGCCGGCTTTGCGCCGAGCTATGGCGAGCGGCCGCTGGGCGATCCGTCACTCGACGCCGCGCGCAAAGCGGTCGATCTGGTACTGACGGGCCACGAGCCGAACCCTGCCATCGCGGTCGATCGCCACTGGAACATGGTCGCCGCCAACGCGTCGATCGCCCCCTTCCTTGAAGGCGTCGCCGATCTGAAACTGCTCGAGCCGCCGGTGAACGTACTGCGCCTCAGCCTGCATCCGAAAGGTCTTGCGCCGCGCATCATCAATCTCGCCGAATGGCGCGCCCATCTCCTCGAACGCATAAGCCGGCTGATCGAGGCCACCGGCGATCCGGTGCTTGAAGCTTTGGAGACCGAGCTTGCCACTTACCCAGGCGGCGTCACCAAGACCCGTATCGTCCACGACGAGACGTCGCGGATCGTCCATCCTCTGCGCATCAGGGCCGGCGACACAGTGCTTTCCTTCATCAGCACGATCACCGTTTTCGGCACGCCGCTTGACGTGACGCTGTCGGAACTCGCCATCGAGAGCTTTTTCCCGGCGGATGAGGCAACACGGCAAGCGCTATTGCAGCTTAACTCTGCGTCGGCGTGATCTTGCGAGCCGCGGCTTGCGCGACCCCTAACCTGTGCTCGCGCCAGATGATGAAGATGCCGGCGCCCACCACGATGCTGCCGCCAACCAGCATGTGGATGGTCGGCACATCGCCGAATGCGAAATAGCCGACCAGCACGCCAAGGATCATCGAGCTGTACTCGAACGGCGCGACCGTCGAAGCTTCCGCATGCCGGTAAGATTCGGTGACCAGGATTTGGCCGAGCCCGCCGAAGATTCCGGCCAGGATCAGGAAGGTCGCCTGAGAGGGCGTCGGCATGACCCAGCCGAAGGGGATCGTCATCAGCCCCCAGGCGGAGCAGGTCAGGCAGAACCAGAGCACGATGGTGGGCGTGCGCTCGGTGGTGACCAGATTGCGCGTCAGCAAAAGCGCACATGCGCCAATTGCCGCCGCCGTCAGGGCTGCGATCACACCGAGCGTCTCCTGGCTGCTCATCTCACTCGCCCCGGAAAACAGCGTGAATCGCGGTAGCGAGATGATGATGACGCCAATCAGCCCGACGATGACCGCGGTCCAGCGATAGATGCGCACCGTCTCGCGCAGGACCAGCGCGCTCAGGACGACGACGATCAGCGGCTGCGCATAACCCAGTGTGATTGCCTCCGGCAGAGGCAGGCGGGTGAGCGCGAAGAAGCCGATCGTCATCGAGGTAACGCCGACGGTGCCTCTGAGCAAATGGCCGAGCGGCCGGTTCGTGCTCAACGCCACGCCCAGTTCCTTGCGCCAGATCATCATCGCCAGCACTGGCGGGATGGCGAAGAAGGAGCGGAAGAAGACGATCTCTCCTGCCGGAACCTCGCCTGCCGCCTTGATGAAAGAGGCCATGCCGACGAAGGCCACGACCGACAAGAGTTTCAGGGTGATGCCCCTCACCGGCCTGTCCCGGGCCGGCGAAGGGATAAGATGTGCCATTCTTCTGCTTTCCGCCGCCGCGCACCTCTCAAGCGCGGCGAAAACTCATTCTCAAATCGATTCCGTTCGGCCTGCTATCGCCTTGATTTCGCTTCGTTAATCGCTTCCCAAACCCGCTGCGGCGTCGCCGGCATCTCGATATGGCCAATGCCATAGGCACGCCAGAGCGCATCCGTCACGGCATTCATGGCGGCCGGTGTCGCGCCGATCGTGCCCGCCTCGCCAGCACCCTTGATGCCGAGCGCATTGGTGACGGAGGGCACATTGCGTGTCTCGAAATGGAAGGGCGGAAAATTGTCCGCCCGCGGCATGCCGTAATCCATGAAGCTCGCGGTCAGAAGCTGCCCGTCCTCGCTGTAGACGGTGTTCTCGGTCAGCGCCTGGCCAATCCCCTGCACGATGCCGCCATGCACCTGGCCCGCCAGCAGGATCGGGTTCACCGTCACACCGAAATCGTCCACCATCGTATAGGCAACCACATCCGTGGTGCCGGTGTCGGGATCAATCTCAACCTCGCAGATATGCGTGCCGTTCGGATAGGTGCACTCGTCCTGGACGAACTCGCCGAACCCTTCGAGGTCCGCCGGCTGCTTCGCGGCCTTGGCAATGGACGAAAAATCCATCACGCGGTCAGTGCCGACGATCCGCGCGGTGCCGTCCACCAGTTCGATGTCGCCTGCCGAAGCTTCCAATTCGTCGGCGGCGATGCGCTTGATCTTTGCTGCCAGATCCTCGCCGGCGCGAGCGGCCGACACGCCGCCAAGCGGGATCGAGCGCGAGCCGCCGGTTCCGCTGCCCGATTTCAGGCGGTCGGTGTCACCCTGCTTCACCTCGATCTTCGCAATATCAAGGTTCAGCCTTTCGGCGACGAACTGGGCATACGCCGTCGCATGCCCCTGCCCGTTGGTCTGCGTGCCGATATCGAGCGTGACCGTGCCGTCGCCATTCAACCGCACAAAGGCCGGCTCCGAGCCCGGGAACGCACAGGCCTCGATATAGGTCGCCATGCCGATGCCGCGGATTTTTCCACTGGCTTGCGCCTTCTTCAACCGCTTGTCGAAGCCGGCCCAGCCAGCGCGCTCCATCGCCACGGTCATGTGGCCGTCGAACTCGCCATTGTCGTAGAGCCGCCCGCCCTGCGTGCGATACGGAAACTGTTCCGGCTTGATGAAGTTGCGCCGCCTGATCTCCTCGCGCGGCAGCTTCATGTCGCGGGCGCAGGCATCGACCAGCTTTTCGAGCAGGAAGGCTGCCTCCGGCCGCCCTGCCCCGCGATAGGCATCGACCGGGCATGTATTCGTATAGACGCCAAAGGTTTCGACGAAGAGCGCAGGGATGTCGTAGACGCCCGTCGACATCGTGACGCCGATGCGTGGGATGTCCGCTCCATATTGCGAGATGTACGCCCCCATGTTCGCGATGAGCCTGACGCACAGCGCAAGAAAGCGACCGTCCTTGTCCATCGCCATTTCAGCGATCGCGTGATTGTCGCGGCCTTGCGCGTCGGTCAAAAACTGCTCGGTGCGATCGCTGGTCCATTTGACCGGCTTGCCGAGCCGCTTCGCCGCCTCCATCACCAGCGCGTACTCCCGATAGGTGAAGGACTTTGGCCCGAAGCCGCCGCCGACGTCGGGGGTGACGACGCGCAGCTTCTCCAGCGGAATCTTGAAGACCTTCGTCGACAGGATTTTCTGGACCGAATGCACGCCCTGCGTGCCGGTCGTCAGCACAAACCTGTCTTCGTCCGCTTTCCACTCGGCGATCGCCGAGCGAACCTCCATGTAATTGACGACGAGCCTGTTGTTCAGGAAATCGATGCGCGTGACCTTCGCAGCTTTCTCGAAAGCGGCGTCGGTGCTGGCGCTGTCGCCGAGCTCATAGTGGAAGGCGCGGTTGGTGCCTAAATCCTCCCAGACGAGCGGCGTGCCTTCGTCGATCGCCGTGCGCGTGTCGACCGCCGCGTCCTCGCCGTCATAGTCGACCTCGATCAGTTCCGCCGCATCCTGCGCCTGGGCACGGCTGTCGGCCACGATGAAGGCAACCGCGTCTCCGACATAGGCGACACGATCACGGCACAGGATCGGGATGTCCTTGGTCGGCGCCCGCGTGCCGTCCGGCTGCTTGCTCATGGAGCTGGAGCGGAGGTCGCCCAGATGCGCGAGATCCGCGCCGGTCAGCACGAGATGGACGCCCGGCGCCTCGCGCGCCGCCTCGAGGGAGCCGATGCGGAACGTGCCTTTCGCCACCGGCGAGCGCAGCACATAACCGTGCAGCACGCCTGCCGGGGCGATATCGTCTGTGTAGCGCCCCTTGCCGGTGATGAAGGTCTGGTCCTCGACGCGCAAAACGGACGCGCCCATCCCGAACTTCGGCGTGACGATGGTCATGGCTGCCCTTTTGGTGGCTCGGGAGGATCGGGCTGAGACAGCCCTCCTGACAGTTTTGTCGACTGGCCGTTTCGTGTAAAGAGCAGCACCTTCGATTTGTTGTGCCACCCGAGCGCAAAGAGAGCACTTTTGGCAGGAAAATCCGCTTGATGAGAACCGATACCGGCCAGATCTTCCGGCTCGAGGACTACCGCCCCTCAGACTATCTGATCCCCGAAACGCGGCTTTTCTTCCGCCTGTCGCCCGATGCGACCCTGGTCATCGCCGAACTGACGTTCGAGCGGCGCGCTGGCGCGAAAACGGGCGCCGCGCTGATCCTCGACGGTGACGGGCTCAATCTGAAACGGCTGGAAATCGACGGAACCCCGGCTGCCGCCGGAAGCTACGCTGCGTCACCCGACCAGCTCACGATCCCCAAGCCGCCTGCGGCGAAGCGCTTCCGGCTGACGATCGAAACCGAGTTGCAGCCCGCGAAAAACGAAGCGCTGATGGGGCTCTATCAGTCCAATGGCGTCTACTGCACCCAGTGCGAGGCCGAAGGGTTCCGCCGCATCACCTACTACCTCGACCGGCCGGACATCCTCTCCGTCTATTCCGTCCGCATCGAGGCTGCGAAGAAGGAAGCGCCGCTCCTCCTCTCGAACGGCAATCTCGCCGAGCGAGGAAACCTGCCGGGCGGCCGGCATTTCGCCGTCTGGGACGACCCTCACCCGAAGCCCTCTTACCTCTTCGCGCTGGTCGCCGGCGATCTCGGCGTGGTGAAGGACAAATTCATCACCCGCTCCGGGCGCAAGGTCGAGCTCGGCGTTTATGTCGAACCCGGCAAGGAAAAGCGCGCCACGTACGCCATGGACGCGCTGAAGCGCTCGATGAAGTGGGACGAGGACGTATTCGGCCGCGAATACGATCTGGAAATCTTCAACATCGTCGCCGTCTCCGACTTCAACATGGGCGCGATGGAGAACAAGGGTCTCAACGTCTTCAACGACAAATACGTGCTGGCCGACGAGGACACCGCGACCGATGCCGACTTCGCCAACATCGAGGCGATCATCGCGCACGAATATTTCCACAATTGGACCGGCAATAGAATCACGTGCCGCGACTGGTTCCAGCTCTGCCTGAAGGAAGGGCTGACGGTTTTTCGCGACCATGAATTCTCGGCCGACATGCGCTCGCGCGCGGTGAAGCGCATCGCCGAGGTCCGCACGCTGCGCGCGCATCAGTTCCCGGAGGATCAAGGCCCGCTGGCCCACCCGGTCCGGCCGCGCCGTTATCGCGAGATCAATAATTTCTACACGGCGACGGTCTACGAAAAGGGCTCCGAGGTCGTGCGCATGATCCGCACCATCCTCGGCGCGGCCGAATTCCGCGCCGGCATGGACCTCTATTTCGACCGCCATGACGGCCAGGCGGTGACGATCGAGGACTTTCTGAAATGTTTCGAGGATGCGTCGGGCCGCGACCTGGCGCAGTTCGCGCTTTGGTACCATCAGGCCGGAACGCCCAACGTCACGGTGTCATCGACCCATGACGCCAAAGCGAAGGAGCTCATGCTGGAGATCGAGCAGTCGGTGCCGCCGACGCCGTCGGAAAGCCGCAAGCGCCTGATGCATATCCCGCTCGCCTTCGGCCTCGTCGGCAAGGATGGCGGCGACCTCGCCTATGCGTCGGTCGATGGCGCGCTTGTCGAGAACGGCATCATTCACCTGAAGAAGCGCCGGCACGTCGTGCGCTTCCACGGCGTGACGCAGCGCCCTGCCCTCTCGCTCAACCGCGGCTTTTCCGCACCGATCACACTTGCCGCCGAGCAACCGTCGGAGGACCGCCTCTTCCTCGCCCGCCACGACTCCGATCCGTTCTCGCGCTGGCAGGCCTATAACGGCCTGCTGACCGACGCGCTGATCCACGCCGCCCGCCTCTGCCGTGGCGGCAAGACACCGGAGTTCGACGACGATCTCCTAGCGCTCGCCGGCGCGCTCGCCTCCGACGACGAGCTCGAGCCTGCCTTCCGCGCCCTGGCGATCACGCTGCCCGGCGAAGCCGACATCGCCCGCGAGATCGGCACGAACATCGACCCGGACGCCATCTTCGCCGGCCGCGAAGCGCTGGCAAAGGCGATCGCCAAAGCGAATGCCAAAATCTTCCGCGACCTTTATGACGCGTTGAAGGGCGGCAAATCGTTCAGCCCCGATGCCGCCAGCGCCGGCCGCCGCGCGCTGCGCAACATTCTCCTTGATTATCTTTCGGCCGGCTCAGGCGACGCCGCCCTCGCCGCGAAGCAATTCTCCACAGCCACCAATATGACCGATCGCTCGGCAGCGCTGACCGTTCTCGCACAGCGTCATTCCGGCAGTCCGGAAGCAAAAAAGGCGCTCGCCGCCTTCCAGCAGCGCTACCGTTCGGATGCGCTGGTGCTCGACAAATGGTTCCAGATCCAGGCCGCTATTCCAGGTCCCGCCTCCGTCGATGCCGTGGCGGCGCTGACCCGCCACCCATCCTATTCGCTCGCCAACCCGAACCGGGTGCGTTCGCTGATCGGCACTTTCTCGACCGCCAACCAGACCGGTTTCCATCGGGCCGACGGCGCCGGTTACACGCTCTTCGCCGACACGGTGCTGGCGGTTGAAAAGAAGAACCCGCAGATCGCCGCGCGGCTTGCCACGGCGCTGCGCTCCTGGCGCTCGCTGGAGCCGGCGCGCATGGCGAAGGCGCGCGAAACGCTCCTGCGCATCGCCAACACCGAGAACCTTTCGGCCGACCTTCGCGATATAGTCGAGCGAACGCTGGCCTAGAGGCTGTTCGGCCAATGATCCAGGCTGGTGGAAGCACGATCGACTACGTGGAAACAGGCAGCGGGCCTGTGCTGCTGTTCCTGCCCGGCTCCTACAGCACGCCGGCCGCGTGGCGGCCGATCCAGAAACTGCTGCCTGCCGGCTATCGCATGGCAGGCACCAGCCTTTGTGGCTATGGCGCGACCGAAGACACACGAACGCCGGCGGATAGTGGCATCGAGCACGAGGTCGAAATTGTCGCGCGCGTCGCGCAGCGCCTTGGCGACCCGATCCACCTCATCGGCCATTCCTTCGGAGGAACCGTCGCACTCGCGGCGGCGCTGTCGCGGCGCATGGAGGTCGCCAGCCTCTCGCTGTTCGAAGCCAACCCGCTAGCTTTGCTCGTCGGATCGGCGCTTTACAATGAAACGCTCGCGATGAGCCGCGGGTTCAAGGCAGCCGTCGACGCCGGCGAAGCAGACGCGCCTGCGCGCATCATCGATTTCTGGGGCGGCGCAGGCTCGTTTGCCGCGATGCCCGAAGCGGTGCGGGATTACTGCCGCAAGACCGTCGGGGCCAACGTCATCGACTGGGAAACGGATTTCGGTTTCCTCGCCGGCGCATCGGACTATGCGAAGCTTGCTATGCCTGTCCTGCTAGTCCGTGGCGCGCTTGCGAACCCCGCGATGGTGGCGATAACCGATGTCCTTGCGGACGCCTTGCCGAATGCACGGCGGGCGGTCGTCCCGGGCGCCGGCCATTTCCTCGTCAGCAGTCATCCGGCCCAATGCGCGTCGCTGCTCGGGTCGTTCCTTGCGAATGTCACGCCGCGACGCTGAAAAAATGCCCGTTCCGGTAATCTTTGTGGAACGCGTGTCCGCCTGATTTTCAGGCGCTTGCACTTTTTTTACGAATACCTCTGGACACGCCGAATCACCTCTGATTCTTTAGGGCAGATTCGGAAGTGCGGTGTTGCCGGATCATCCAGCGAAAGAGTTGGCTTAGGGGAGCCATACAATGGGGAAAGCGGACGCGTGGGACGCGGCCGGCGGGACGGCTTTTGCCGATCGCGGGCAGTCCCGGCGAGACGGACTGGCAGGCAATGCGCGAGTGATCGCAGCACCGGCCTACAGGCGCCTCCTCGCAGCGGAACCTCTTCTTCGCCGGTCGATCCCGACGCTCATTCTGATCTTCTTGCTCGTCATCGCCGGCGCCAGGTTCATGTCGCTGATGGCTCTGCGGGAGGAGGTCGAGCGCGGGGCGCGCACCGTGCTCGGCCTCGCCGCTGCGGAATTGGCAAGCTCGATGAAGCTGAACACCGCGGAAGGCGACCTCGGCAGCAGGCCGCAGGATCTGCTTGAGCGGATCGGCAGCCAGGCCGCGCTCAATCGGCGTTACGTGCTGGCGATCACCGATCCCGACTTCGACGTTGTGGCGGTCACGCCCGAAAGCATGCCTTGGGCCGGGCAGTCGCTGCAGGATATGATGACGGGCGGCCAACCGCTTTTCCTCTTCGGCGAACGCGCCGGCGTCATGCCGGTGACGATCGGCGGGGGGCAGTGGCTGGCAGCGGTCAGCTTGACAGAAGACGGCTCGGCGGCGGTGGCGCTGGCGCCCAACAACGCCATCTTTGCGGACTGGCGCCGCTCGGTGTCGCTCAACGTGACGCTCTACGTCATCACCGCAGGCGTGCTGATCATCATCCTATACGCCTATTTCAGCCAGGCGGCGCGCGCTCAAGCCGCCGACCGCATCTATCTTGAAGCGCATCAGCGCATCGACCTCGCGCTCGCGCGCGGCCGCTGCGGCTTGTGGGACTGGGACATGGTGCGCGGCAAGATGTACTGGTCGCGCTCCATGTTCGATATGCTCGGCTATGAGCCCTGCGACCGTATGCTCGCCTTCGGCGAGGTCGCGCGCATCATCCACCCCGAGGATGGCAACCTCTTCGAACTCGCAAACAGCATCGTGGCGCGCGAGATTGACCATATCGACCAGGTCTTCCGCATGCGCCATGCCAACGGACAGTGGGTGTGGATGCGCGCCAGGGCTCAGGTGATCGATCCCGACGCACCGGAAATCCAGCTCATCGGCATTGCCGTCGACGTCACCGAGCAGCGTCACCTCATGCTGCGCTCCGAGGTTGCGGACCTGCGGCTGCGCACCGCGATCGAGAACACGTCGGAATCGTTCGTGCTGTGGGATGCATCGCGCAAGCTTGTGATGTGCAACACGAAGTTCCAGCAGGATCACGGCATCGATGACGACTTCGTGCTGCCCGGCACGGTGCGCGAAATTGTCGAGGCGAACATGCTGCCGTTCGTGTCGGATCGTAAGCTCGCCAACTCGACCGGCCACCCCGGCGCCTCGACCTTCGAGCGCCAGCTCTCCGACGGCCGCTGGCAGCAGGTGAACGAGTTGCGCACCAGCGATGGCGGTATGGTCGCGGTCGGCTCGGACATTACGCAGCTCAAGCTTAATCAGGAGAAGCTGGTGGACAGCGAGCGCCGGCTGCTCGCCTCGCTTCACGATCTGGGCGTTGCCCGCAAGGCCGAACAGGAGAAGGCGAACGCGCTCTCCGAGCTCAACAAGAAATACATGAAGGAAACCGAGCGCGCCGAGGCCGCGAACCGCGCCAAATCCGAATTCCTGGCCAACATGTCGCATGAGCTGCGCACGCCGCTCAACGCCATCATCGGCTTTTCGGAACTGATGCAGTCCAAGCTGTTCGGCCCGATGGGTTCCGACAAATACGAGGAGTACGTCAAGGACATCCACGGCAGCGGCCAGTACCTGCTGGGCGTCATCAACGACATTCTCGACATGTCGAAGATCGAGGCCGGCCAGTTCTCGATGGAGCGCGAGGACATCGACCTCTGCCCACTGATCCGCGAGACAGTGCGCGTGATCTCGCTTCAGGCGGCCAAGAAGTCGATCACGGTCGACACGCGCATCGCCGACGATATCCGTCTTTATGCGGATCGCCGCGCGGTGAAGCAGATCGCCCTCAACCTGCTCTCCAATGCGGTGAAGTTCACCGGCGAAGGCGGGCACATCACGGTGCGCGCCCGCAACGTGGCGAATGCGCTGATGCTCACCATCGAGGACAATGGCTGCGGCATTCCGAAGGAGGCGCTGCGGAAGCTCGGCCGGCCGTTCGAGCAGGTGCAGAACCAGTTTTCGAAAAGCCATGCCGGCTCGGGCCTCGGGCTCGCCATTTCGCGGTCGCTGGCGCAGCTTCACGGCGGCGCGCTGAAGATCAGGTCCAACGAGGGCGTCGGCACGATCGTGTCGGTGCGCATCCCGGCCCGGAAAGCGGCGAACACGGACCGGCCGAACAACCACCAGGAAGCGGCGGAATAGGAAGGGCGAGACGACTGTCGCCTCGGCCCTTCCTTACCCGTCAGTGCTTACCTGTCAGTGCTGGCCGCGCCGCCAACCTTGGCGGTCACCGCGTCTCGGCATCTCGTCCTGTACAAGCTTGCCGTCGTCGTTGCGGTCGAGCAGCGCGAACATCTTCTTCTGCCGCGCCTCGATCTCGGCGGTGGTGAGCGCGCCGTCGCCATCCGTATCGAAACGCCTGATCATCCGTTCCGCTTGCCTCACGGCACGCATGCGAACGATCTCATCGGCGATTTCCTCGACGGTCATCTTGCCGTCCTTGTCCGCGTCCGCAGCGCCCATCCGGGACTGCATCGCCGCAGCGAACTCCTCGAACGTCACGTCGCCGCTAGAGTCGGCATCCGCCCGGTCGAAATTCATCTGCGCCCGCGGGCCTTGGCGTCCGTCTCTGTCCGCCGCGTAAGCGGTCGTGGAAGCCGCACCGGCAAGCGCCAGGAAGGCGACCGCATATTTCATCGTTTTTTTCATCTCGTAGTCTCCGTTTGCATCGTCACCCCCGATGCGAACCGAAACGCGGCATCCGGCTTTCCCATCACCTTCATCCGCGTTTCGCACGAAGCAGGCGGTCGAAATCGTTTCGCACCGTCCGCGCCGTTTCCTTGAGGTGCGCCTCGAGCACTTTGACGTCCGGTAGGTCCGTCGCGCCGAGCAGCAGGTCGGAAAGACCCGGCGGCACGTCGGCCCTGTCGAAAGCGCCTTCGAGACAAAGCCTCAAAATCTGTGTGATCCCCAAATAGAGTGAGAATGCGTCCGTCAGTTCGTCTTTGATCTGGGGATCGGCGAATGCCGGCGCAAGGGCGTGAAGAACATCGCCCGTCGCCGCGCCTTGTCTGACATTCTCTGCCTTGCCTGTGAGCCGGGCCACCTGGGCGATGAATTCGAGGTCGATCAGCCCGCCCGGCACCAGCTTCAGGTCCCAGAGATCGCGCGGCGGCTTCTCTTTCTCAATCAAGTCGCGCATCTCGACGGCTTCGCCGGCGATCTTCGAAAAATCGCGCGGCAGCGCGAGAACCAATTCCACCGTCGAAGCGATCTCGCCCGACAGCGCCGCATCGCCGGCGACGACCCGTGCGCGGGTCAGCGCCATATGCTCCCAGGTCCAGGCCTCTTCACGCTGATATTTGCGGAAGGAGTCGATGTGAACCGCGACCGGCCCCTTGTTGCCGGACGGACGCAGCCGGAGATCGAGCTCGTAGAGCACGCCTTCCGCCGTCGGCGCTGACACGGCAGCGATGAGCCGCTGGGTCAGCCGCGCATAATAGTGCGACGGCGCGAGCGGTTTCTCGCCATCCGACTCCTCGACCTTTGGATCGTGATCGTAGAGCAGGATCAAATCGACGTCCGAGCCGGCCGTCAGTTCGCGGCTGCCGAGCTTACCCATGCCGAGGATCGCGACCTTGCCGCCCGACACGCGGCCGTGCCTCACCGCGACCTCGTCGCACACCGCGTCGAGGGCGGCGCCGATCGTCAGATCGGCCAGGTCCGAGAACGCCTTGCCGGCGCGGTTTGCATCGATCGCGCCGGTGAGCAGCCTGACGCCGATGAGGAATTTCTGCTCGGCCGCGAAGATGCGCAGGCGGTCGAGCCTTTCCTCATGCATCGGTGCGCCCTCGACAAACGAAGCCAGCCGGGCAGAGAGATAGGCTTTGTTCGGCAGTTCAGACATGAGAGCCGGGTCGAGCAGGCCGTCAAAAACGTGAGGCCGCCGCGCAATGATCGTGGCCAGCCGCGGCGCCGCGCCCATGATGGTCGCAAGAAGCTTGAGAAGCGCCGGGTTCGACTGCAGCAGCGAGAACAACTGAATGCCGGCCGGAAGGCCGGCAAGAAACGCGTCGAAGCGCACCATCGCGTCGTCGGCGCGCTTGGTGTCCGCGAGTGCTTCCAAAAGCGCCGGCGTCAGTTCCGTCAGCCGTTCGCGCGCTTCGGCCGAGCGCGTCGCGCGATAGCGGCCGAAATGCCAGGTGCGGATAATCCGGCAGATGTCGCTGGGCCGCTGGAAGCCGAGCTTCGACAGCGTCTCCAGCGTTCCGGGATCGTCGACGTCGCCGGTGAAGACGAGATTGCCGCCGGTCGAGAGTTCCGGCGCGGTTTCGAACAGTGCGGCGTAGTGCTTCTCCACCACCTGAAGCGATTTGCGGAATGCCGCCGAGAATATGTCCGCGCTTTCGAAGCCGAGCAGCCGCGCGACGCGCTCCAGCCCCTCGTCATCTTCCGGCAGCGTATGCGTCTGTTCGTCGGCGATCATCTGCACCGCATGCTCGACCCGGCGCAGGAACCAGTATTGCTCGGCCATCGCCTTCGCGACATCGGCGGTGATCCAGCCGCGCGCGGCAAGTTGCCCAAGCATCGGCACCGTCTGGCGGCCGCGCAGTTCCGGAAAGCGCCCGCCGGCGATCAACTGCTGCGTCTGCACGAAAAACTCGATCTCGCGGATGCCGCCGCGGCCGAGCTTCACATTGTGCCCTTTGACGGCGATCTCGCCGTGGCCCTTGTGCGCATGGATCTGGCGCTTGATCGAATGGACGTCGGCGATCGCCGCGTAGTCCATGTATTTGCGCCAGACATAGGGTTGCAGTTCGTTCAGGAACGCCTCGCCGGCCTTGATATCGCCCGCCACCGGCCGCGCTTTGATCATCGCGGCGCGTTCCCAGTTCTGCCCCCTGCCCTCGTAATAGGTCAGCGCTGCCTCGGTCGGGATGGCGAGCGGCGTCGAGCCGGGGTCGGGCCGGAGCCTCAGATCGGTGCGGAATACATAGCCATGCTCGGTGCGGTCTTGCAGGATGCGGACCAGCCTGCGCGTCATGCGCGAGAAAAGGTCGGTCGCGTCGAGCGGATCGAGGATCCCCTTGGCGTAGGGATCGAAGAAAACGACCAGATCGATGTCGGACGAAAAGTTCAGCTCGTTCGCGCCGAGCTTGCCCATGCCGAGCAGGACCCAGCCCGATCCTTTTGCCGGATCTTTCGGGTCGGGCAATTTCAGCTTGCCCTGCCCGTGCGCCTCGGCAAGCAGGAAATCCACGCCAGCGCCGACACACGCGTCCGCCAAGTCGCTGAGGCGGCGCACCGTCGTTTCGGTCTCCGCATCGCCGGCAAGATCGGCCAGCGCGATCAGCACATGCGCTTCGAGCTTAAGGTGCCGTAGCGCAGCCATCAGCCCGTTCTCGGTCTGCGCCTCCGCAAAAGGCAGCGCGGCAATCTCCGCATTGATGGCGTCGAGCCGTTCGCCAAGCGGCAGGTCGAACAGCCGGTCGAGGATTTCCGGCCGCCGCTTCAGGGCGTCGCGCATGAAATCGGACAGATCGATCACGGCGCCGATGAACTCGGTGACGGCGCTGTCTTGCTTCAATGCCGTCGACAGCCGCTTCAGACCGTCTGCCTCGGCGGCGACGCGCAAGTCCTCCAGTTCACCCTTCGCTTCGGCCGGGTCGACGGGAGAAAGCTGGCGCCGCGCGGCGCTGAACCAGGTTTGAGGTCTTGCTCTCTTGGCGGCCTTTGCCGTCATGACTTGCCTTCCGGAAACACCATCACGACCGATAGTCCCGGATTTGCATCGACAAGTTCAAGTCTCCCATTGTGGAATTTCGCGATCGCCTTGGCGAGGCTGAGGCCCAGTCCCGAACCTGGCTGCGACCGGCTCTGTTCCAGCCGCACGAAGCGCTCCGTCGCGCGCTCGCGATCCTCCGCCGCCGGGATGCCCGGCCCGTTGTCCGCGACCGACAGCCGGATTTCACCATTGCTGCGCTCCAGCCGCACGCGCACCTTGGCGCCAGGCGCGCCGGCGGAATATTTGATGCCGTTGTCGACGACGTTGGAGAGCGCCTGGCCGATCAGTTCGCGATTTCCCGTCACCGGGAACGCGCCGGCCACCTCGGCTTCCAGCGCCACGCCGGCGTCCTCCGCGCTCGGCTCATAGAGCTCGACCACATCGCGCACCGAGTCCGCCAGATCGACGCTGGTCACGCTCTCGGCCGAATAACCTGCCTCCAGCCGCGAGATCATCAGGATCGCGTTGAACGTCTTGATCAACTGGTCGGACTCGACGATCGTCGCTTCCAGCGCCTCGCGATAATCGTCGCTCTTGCTCTTGCCGAGCGCCGCCTCGGCGCGGTTGCGCAGACGGGTCAGCGGCGTTTTCAGATCGTGCGCGATATTGTCCGAGACCTGTTTCAGCCCTTCATTGAGGTGAGCGATGCGCGACAGCATGACGTTCAGGTTTTCCGACAGCCGGTCGAACTCGTCGCCGGTGCCGGTCACCGGCAGGCGGCCGGACAGGTCGCCGCCCATGATGCGCTGGCTGGCGTCCGAGACGTTGTCGATGCGCTTCAGCGCGCGCCGCCCAACGACGAACCAGATCAGCGCAGCACCTAGCCCCATGAAGCCAAGCGTGGCCACCAGCGCGCGCTGCACGACATTGCGGAACCGCTCCGGCTCGCCGAGGTCGCGGCCCACGAGCACGATCATCTGGTTAGGCAGCCGCGACACGACAGCGATCGCATTGTGCCGCAACTCCAGCGCATTCGGCTCTGTTTCCAGCGCAACCTGGTTGCGCCGTTCTCCCGCCCCTTCACCGTAACGCTGGTAGGAGAATGGCCGCTCGGTCCAACCATTGATCGTCAGCACGCCCGCTTCGATGCTTTCGACATTGCCGGACAGGATCTGTCCGCTCGCATCCGCGATCAGATAGAGGTTGGCGCTGGGCTGTCGGGCGCGCCGCTCGATGGTGCGCACCAGAAGCGGCAGGCCGCCGCGCTGGTAGGCGTTGGCCAGGCCAACCACCTCCTCGTTGATCGTCTCCATGGTCTGGGTGGTCAGCATGCGCGTCGACAGCGACGTCATGTAGAAGACGAGAAAGACCGCGCAAACCGCGAAAAGCAGAAGGTAAAGCGCGGAAAGCCGTGCCGCCGTCGTCCGCATGATCAAGGAGAGGCGGCGAAGCATCTTACCCCGCCTTCAGCATGTAGCCGGCGCCACGCACGGTGTGCAGGACGGGATGCTCGAAGCCCTTTTCGATCTTCGAGCGCAGGCGGGAGATGTGCACGTCGATGACGTTCGTCTGCGGGTCGAAATGATAGTCCCAGACGTTTTCGAGCAGCATGGTGCGCGTTACCACCTGGCCGGCATGACGCATCAGATATTCGAGCAGGCGGAATTCGCGCGGCTGCAGCGTGATCTCCTTGCCGGCGCGCTTCACCGAATGGGAGAGCCGGTCGAGTTCAAGGTCCCCGGTGCGATAGATCGTCTCGACATCCTTCGCGCCGCCGCGCCGGTTCAGCACCTCGATGCGCGCCAGCAGTTCGGAGAACGCGTAGGGTTTGGTCAGGTAGTCGTCACCGCCGGCGCGCAATCCCGTGACGCGGTCGTCGACTTCGCCGAGCGCCGACAGGATCAGCACCGGGGTCTTGTTACCGCGAGCGCGCAAGCCCGCAATCACCGAAAGCCCGTCGCGGCGCGGCAGCAGCCGGTCGACAACGAGCACGTCGTAGTCGCCGTCCGCGGCAAGCGTGAATCCCGTCTCGCCGTCCGCGGCCAGATGCGCGGTATGGCCCGCCTCGGCAAAGGCGTTTTCCAGGTATTCGGCCGCCTCGCGGTCATCCTCGATGATCAGAATCTTCATGCGAGCCTTATACGCGAATTCTCGAAAAAGCGCGGCTTCTCAAACAGTTCGCGGCAGCAGGCGATGGGAACCTGCTGCCGCCGGAACCGGTAACCGAGAAGGACTTGATACCGGCCCCGTCCTTCCGTTCCGCCGCGCACCCGGGGGTGTTTAAGGAATGCGGCAGGACGAAAGACGGTGTTATCAAGCAGTCCCTTCCATCAGCCTTTCGCCACGGGCAGAGCCACGAAGCGGTTGGTGTCGTCGCGGCTCACCTGGAAGAGCACGGCCTTGCGGCCGGACTTCGAGGCCGCCTCGATCGCGGTCTTCGCCTCGGCGGGGCTGTTCACGTCGGTCGAATTGACCGCCGTGATCACGTCGCCGGCCTGGATGCCGCGCTCGGCGGCGTCCGAGCCCGGATCGACGTCGGTGACGACGAGACCCTTGCCGTCCTCGGCCCTGGTGACCGTCAGGCCATAGTCGGCCATCGAGGTTTCAGCCGTCGCCGGCTGGTCGTCGCCGGACGGGTTCAGCGATGCCTGCTGATCCGAACCCGGCATCTCGCCGAGCTTGACCTTGAAGGTCTCGCTCTGGCCCTTGCGCCACACGGTCACATCCACCGAGGAACCTGGTTCGACCGCGCCGATGACGCGGGCGAGTTCCTTCGGCGAAGCGACATCCTTGCCGTTGACCGAGGTGATGACATCGCCGGCGACGATGCCGGCTGCCTTGGCCGGGCTGTCGGCCTGTGCTTCGGAGACGAGCGCGCCTGACGCCTTCTGGAGGCCCAGCGAGTCGGCGATGTCGGCATTCACCGGCTGGATCTGGACGCCCAGCCAGCCGCGCTCGACGGAGCCGTCACGCATCAGGTCGGTCACGACCTCGCGCGCGGTGGAGGCAGGGATTGCGAAGGCGATGCCAACATTACCGCCGGACGGCGAGAAGATCGCCGTGTTGATGCCGACGACCTGGCCGCTCAAATTGAAGGCCGGACCGCCGGAATTGCCGCGGTTCACCGCCGCGTCGATCTGGATGAAGTCGTCATACGGGCCGGCGCCGATATCGCGGCCGCGCGCCGAGACGATACCGGCCGTCACCGTGCCGCCCAGGCCGAACGGATTGCCGACCGCCACGACCCAGTCGCCAACACGCACCTTCGCGTCTTCGGCGAAGTCGACATAGGTGAACTTGGTGTCGCTATCGACCTTCAGCACCGCAAGGTCGGTGCGCGGGTCGGTGCCGATCAGCTTCGCCTGAAGTTCGAGCCCGGCGTCGGTAACGACGGTGAACTCCTGGCCACCTTCGACAACATGGTTGTTGGTGACCACATAGCCGTCCTCGGAGATGAAGAAGCCGGAACCCTGGGAGACCGGACGCGGGCCTTCACGGTTCGGGCCGCGACGGCCGAACTGATCGCCGTCACGCGGACCGCGAAACTCGCGGAAGAAGCGCTTGAACGGATGATCGTCCGGCAGATTGTCAAAGCCGCGCGGATCGCCGAACAGATCGGCGCCGCGATCGGCAGCCGGCTCCATGCGCGCGGTGACGCGCACCGAGACGACCGCCGGCGAGACCTTCTCGACGACGTCGGCGAAGCTCGGAACCTGGTTTTGCGCATCGATGCGCACCGCCTCGGCGAGAACCGGAGCGGTGCCCGTCGTCACCGCGCCGATGCCGATCGCGCCGGCAATGGCGACGGAAGCGGCAGCGGCCATCAAGCGGTTACGGGTGCGGGAGGAGAAATTCGGGGAGGTGCTCATGTCTTTCGTGTCCTTCTCTTCGAAGAGATATGATCTTGAAGGGATGCCGGCCTGACGGGAGACATGGCAAAGCGGCATCCGATGACACGAGAGATAGGCGGCGGCACATTACGCCGCCATTTCCGCAAGATGAAAGTTTGGTAATGTTGGCGTCGGCAAGCTAACTACTGAATGCACGCCAGGAATGAATGTGAAAACCGCAACGCGAATTCTCAGCTTAATAGTCCTGATATCAGCAGGGTCGCTTTGTGCACCGGCCGCGGTCGGCCAAAACTACGATGTTTGCGACAATAAGTGGGAGACTGGCGAGCCGGTGTCTCCATTCTTTGGTTTGGACCATTCGATGATGGGACACGCTCTTGCCGAGAAGGCCTGCGGAGCGCCTGCGGTCTCAATGTCGGAACGGTTTATCGGCTACATCGAGCGGAAAGGTTGCACGGCGGGCACTCCAATCCATTCAGAACTCAAGGAGTCGCTAACATGGCTGGAGCAGGCTGATTTAAAGGCGTTGGTCACCGAGGGGGACCCAAATTTGAACCCTTCTCCCGAAGAGGTGCAGGAACGAATTCGCTCTGCGGTCGAAGGATACGGCGGGTGCGAAACTCTTGTAGCGTCTCAAAAAATGAAACTGCCGTAGCAGCTACTCGCGTTGCTGCAACAGTCGGGCCAACTTTTCACTTTCCTCAGCCGAAAGTGGTATCGGCTTCTTCGAATCGTTCCGCCGCCCCCGCAGCAACAAGTACGCTCCGCCCGCCAGCAGAAGCAGAACCGGCGTTCCCCAGAGCAGCGCGTTGCGGCCGGTGAAGCTCGGCTTGAGCAGCACGAACTCGCCGTAACGCGCGACGATGTAATCCACGACCTGCTGGTCGGTATCGCCGGCAACCAGCCGTTCGCGCACCAGCACGCGCAAATCGCGCGCGAGATCGGCATCGGAATCATCGATCGACTGGTTCTGGCAGACGAGGCAGCGCAGCTCCGCCGATATCTCCCGGGCGCGCGTTTCAAGTGCGGAGTCGGACAGAACTTCATCGGGTTGCACAGCACCCGCCGCGCCAGCGAAGAACAAACCGGCGAGCACACCGGCAATAAGCGCCGCACGCCTCATTCGGCCGCCTCGATTGCCGGCTTCGTCTTGCGCCGCGCCGGCGCGCCGACGCGCAACCTGCGATCGGTCAGCGAAATGCCCGCGGCCAGCATCATCGCCAGCGTGCCGCCCCAGATCAGCGTCACCAGCGGCTTCCACCAGACGCGCACGACGATCGTGCCGCCCTGCCCTTCGTCGCCCAGCGATACGTAGAGCTGGCTGAGCCCGATCGTGCGAATACCCGCCTCGGTCGTCGGCATCTGCCGCGCAGTGTAAAGACGCTTCGACGAAACGACCTCGCCCATCGCAACACCGTCGGCAGTCAGTTGGAAGCGCCCTTCGTCGTCCACATAGTTCGGCCCTTGGACCTCGGTTATGCCGGCGAATGTCAGCGCATAGCCCGACACCTCGATCGTGTCGCCGACCTTGACCAGTGCGATCCGCTCCTGCTCGAACGCCGTCACGCCGACGATGCCAAGCAGCGTCACACCGAGCCCGAAATGCGCGAGCGCTGTGCCGAACACCGAGCGCGGAAGGCCGGCAAGGCGACGGCCTGCGGTGTAGAGCGATGACGCCGGCCAGTTGGCCTTCAGCGCCAGGTCGGTTAACGCACCGATCATCAGCCAGACAGCCAACCCGATGCCGAGTGCGGCGAACACTGACGCGCCGTCCACGAACAGCAGCACTACGAGCACCGCCAGCAGCGCCGCGGCAAACGCCGCGAACAGCCGCTGCGCCACCGCGAACAGATCGCCACGTTTCCACGCCAGCAGCGGCCCGAACGGCACCACGGCCAGCAGCGGCAGCATCAGTGGCCCGAAGGTGAGGTTGAAGAACGGCTCGCCGACGGAAATCTTGTCGCCGAATACCGCCTCGACAAACAGCGGATAGAGCGTGCCGATGAAAACAGTCGCCGCGGCGGTCGTCAGGAACAAATTGTTCAGCACGAGCGCGCCTTCGCGCGAGATCGGCTGGAACAGTCCGCCGGCGGTCAGCGCCTGCGCGCGCCAGGCGAACAGCGCCAGCGAACCGCCGATGAAGATGATTAGGATGGCGAGGATGAAGACGCCGCGCGTCGGATCGGTGGCGAAGGCGTGCACCGAGGTCAGCACGCCGGAGCGCACGAGGAAAGTGCCGAGCAGTGACAACGAGAAGGTGAGGATCGCCAGCAGTAGCGTCCAGATCTTCAGCGCCGAACGCTTCTCCATGACGATCGCCGAATGGAGCAGCGCGGTGCCGGCGAGCCACGGCATGAAGGATGCGTTCTCGACCGGATCCCAGAACCAGAAGCCGCCCCAGCCGAGCTCGTAATAGGCCCAGTACGAACCCATCGCGATACCGCCGGTCAGGAACATCCAGGCGGCGAGCGTCCAGGGGCGCACCCAACGCGCCCACGCCGCGTCGATACGGCCGTCGATCAGCGCCGCGACCGCGAACGAGAAGCAGACGGAAAAGCCGACATAGCCGAGATAGAGCAGCGGCGGATGGATCGCGAGGCCGACGTCCTGCAGGATCGGATTCAGGTCTTGCCCTTCCATCGGCGCCGGCACCAGCCGCGCAAACGGGTTCGACGTGGTCAGGATGAAGAGCAGGAAGGCCGTGCCGATCATGCCCTGCACGGCGATGACATTCGCCTTCAGCGTCGCCGGCAGATTGCTCCCGAACGCCGCCACCAGCGCGCCGAAGAAGGTGAGGATCAGCACCCACAAAAGCATCGAGCCTTCGTGGTTTCCCCACGTGCCGGTCAGCTTGTAGAGAAGCGGCTTCTGCGAATGCGAATTCTCGAACACGTTCGCGACGGAAAAGTCCGACTGCAGATAGGCGACCGACAGCGCGACAAAGGAAACCGCGACGAGCGCGAACGCCGTGATCGACGCCGGCCCGCCGACTGCCATCAGCCGCTCATCCTCGCGCCGCGCGCCGATCAGCGGCACCAGCGACTGCACCAGCGACAGCGACAGCGCCAGGACGAGCGCGAAATGGCCGGTCTCAACCATCACACCTCACTGTGTCGTCCCTTCCGGGTTCCACACGCCCTTCGCCTTGAGGCTATCGGCAACTTCCTTCGGCATGTAGGTCTCGTCGTGCTTGGCGAGCACGCTGTCGGCGACGAACACGCCGTCCGTGCCGAAGGTTCCTTCGGTGATCACGCCCTGCTCCTCGCGGAAGAGATCGGGCAGGATGCCGTTATAGACGACCTTCACCGACTTCTCGGTGTCGGTGACGGCGAAGGCGACTTGCGTCCCCTGCCCGCGCACGACCGTGCCCTTTTCGACCAGCCCACCGAGGCGGATGCGTTGGCCGGGTGAGATCGTCGCTGCCTGCAGATCTCCGGGCATATAAAAATACGACGCCTTCTGGCCGAGCGCGACGAAGACCAGCGCCGTCGCCAACCCCAGAAAGCCCAGCGCGCCGCCGATTACCGCCAGTCGTTTCTGCTTCCGCGTCATTTGTTTCCCGTCATTGGGGCACCGTCAGTCCAAGCGAGGTCGCAAGGCTCGCCAATTCGTCCGCCGCGCCGCCATCGAGTGCTTTCAGCCCGCGATCGAGTGCGGCCTGCGCATCGTCTTTGCGGCCCAGCACCACATAAGAACGAACGAGGCGCTGCCAGCCTTCCCCGTCATTCGGATTTTCGCGCAGTTTCGCGTCGAGGCTGGCGACCATGCCTTCGATCATCGCCTTCTGGTCGCCGGCCGGCATCGCCGCCGCCGCGTCGATGTCATCCTGTGTCGGACCGGGCGCATTGTCGGCCTTCGCCATCTCGGCATTCACCTCGCTCAGCGCGCGCTCGGTCGGCTGGCGCCACGGTGAGTCGGCCGGCAGCGATGCGAGCAGAACTGTCCAGCGGTCGGTCGCCTCATCGAATCGGCCCTGCTGCGCATCCGCCGTCGCGAGGTAGAAGATCGACTTGGCGTGGCCCGGCTCCAGCGTCAGCGCGCGCCCGAACGCGGCAGAAGCTTTGTCGTTGATCGTGCCGTTGGCGAGTTGCGTCAGCGCTTCGCCGAGACCTGCCTCGCGATGCGCCGTCGCGCCCACCAGCCGGATCGCGTTGCGGTAGGCGATCACGGATGCATCCGGCCGGCCAAGCCTCAGATAGACCGGTGCAATCACGTCCCAGCCGCGGCCGTCGTCCGGATTGGCAGCAAGATGCGCTTCGGCGCGCGCCACAAGCTCGTCGACGCTGGATTCCGGCGGGTCGGCATCAAGCCGCGCCTGCAAGGGCTGCGCCGGCACATCGGGCGATCCAAGCACGCCGTAGAAACCCCAGGCGACCAGCGGCACCGACAGCACCGCCGCCAGCCCGACCGCACGGCTGAAATTGCTCCCCCGGCGTACTGGCTCGTGCGCCGCTTCGCCGAGTTTCAGGATGCGGCGTGAAATCTCGACGCGCGCCTCTTCCGCCTCGGCGGGTGACAGCGCGCCGCGCGCGGCGTCACGATCCACTTCGGCGAGCTGATCCTTGTAGACTTCGAGATCGTGGCGTTCGGCCGGTTCGGCGTTCTCCGCCTTTCGCGTCAGCGGCAGGAGCACCGCCAGAATGGCGGCGATCGTCAGCAGGCCGGCGGTCACCCAGAAGAACATGGAAATCTCTTAGCGGCGCGCCCTTTGGCTCACAATCGCAGCGCCCTGCGGCCTATTGCCGAATCTCGGTGTTCAAATTCGGGTCAGGCCGAGGCGAAAATGGTGGGTTTCGAGAACCGGAGCGGAGCGTACATTCAGGTACGTGAGCACCGGAAGCGGAGAAAACCGCCATTTGCAGCCCGGTCTCACCCGAATTTGCTAGGTTAGCGGCGTCCAGGAGCCATCCGCATTCCGGCACGCCGTGCCGCGCGCCGTACCGACCGGGCCTCCGGCGAAAACCGTGTGCGAATATTGCCGGCAGTCCTGCGAGCCGACCCGATAGGCCTGCGCCGCCGTCACCTCGCCGGAATTGCTGCCGCTGCCCTTCCAGGTCACCTTCTCGCCGCTCGGCGTGTATTCCAGCGCCCGGTACTCGGCCTCCAGCGCGCTGACGCGCTCGCTCTCGCTGAGATTGGCGCCGATCGAGCCCTTGATCAGCCCCCCATTCATCGCCTCGATGATGGCCGAACTCGCCGTGCTCGTGCTCCCGCCGCCGAGGCTGCCCAGCAGCCCGCCCGAACGCGCCGGCGTGCTCGTTCCCGCGCCGCTGCCGGTCGTGTTGCAGCCGGCAAGCGCGCCAAGCGCGGCTACAACGATAAGCGTTCTGACCTTCATGCGAATCCCGGAATGTCTAGGCGTTGAAAAAGCTTGAATGATTTGGCCCCCGGTTAGGTTCAGTGTTTGGCCGAATTTTGGCTATCCCGCCCGCTTCAATTCGACCGCAACCCGCAACCCGCCGAGCGCCGAGCGCTCCAGGCCGAGCTTGCCGCCATATTCCTTTACAAGGTCTGACACGATCGCCAGCCCCAGGCCAGTGCCGGGCTTGGTCTCGTCCAGCCGCGTGCCGCGCTTCAGCGCCTCGCGCGCCTTGTCCTCGGGAATGCCGGGACCGTCATCGTCGATCACCAGCGCGAAGGTTCCTGGCTCGTCGTCGCCCGCCTCCGCCGCGACGAGCGACACCCGCACCTGGCTCTTGCCCCACTTCATCGCGTTCTCGAGCAGATTGCCGGCGATCTCTTCCAGATCCTCGCGTTCGCCTGCAAAAAGAATCTCTTCCGCCGGCGCGTTGAAGCTGAATTTCAGCTCAGGCTGCAGCTTTTCCACCACGCGCACCATGCGCTTCAGCGTCGCCACCGCCGGCGTCCGGTAGATCACGCTGTCGCGCTGCGCCGCCACGCGTGCGCGCTGCAGATAATGGTCGAGCTGTTTCTGCATCGCACCGGCCTGCTCGGCGATGAGAGTGCCCTTGTCGCCGCCCATGGCGCGGCTTTCGTTGAGCAGCACCGCCAGCGGCGTTTTCAGCGAATGCGCCAGATTGCCGACCTGGGTGCGCGAGCGCTCGACGATGCGGCGGTTGTTCTCGATCAGCGCATTGGTCTCGTTCGCCAACGGCTCGATCTCCGCCGGAAAGCGCCCGCCGAGCCGCTGCGCCGTTCCCTCGCGCACCTGCGCCAACGCCGCGCGCACGCGCTGCAGCGGCTGCAGGCCAAGCAGGATGGCGATCGCGTTGATGGCGATCATGCCAAGGCCGAAGATCAGCAGATAGGTGTAGAGCCGCGCCTCGAAGCCGTCGATCTCGGCTTCCAGCTCGGTCAGATTGCCCATGACGCGGAAACGTGCGACGCGGTTCTCATTGTCCAGCACATATTCGTTCTCGACCACCTGGATCTCTTGCGCGCCGATGCCGCGCGTCGTGTATGTCCGCTGGAAGAGCGCGTTGAAGGGGATTTCGCTCGTCGCAGGCGACGGGATCGCCTCCGTCATGGAAGCCGAGCGCAGATTGCCGCTGACATTGCCCGACACCGGCTCCACCGACCAGTACCAGCCCGAATCCGGCTCGGAGAAGCGCAGGTCGCCGAGGTTCACGATGCCTTCCAGCCGGCCGTTGGACACGCCAACCGAGCTGATCAGGTTGAACAGATGCGCCGACAGCAGGCTCTCGAAGCCGCGCTCGGCCGCCTGCCTGTAGAGCGAGGAGATGAAGGTGGAGATGATGATCAGCGCCAGCACCGCCCAGACGGTGGAGAAGGCGATGACGCGCACCGTCAGCGAGCGCGGCAGTGCCCTTTGCAGCCAGCGCGTCAGCCGCGAGCGTCGTCTCGGTCGCGCGACGTCGGTCACGCCCCTGTCCTTCGGCCTACTTCGTTTCGGCCGACGGCTCGCGCAGCCGGTAGCCCATGCCGCGCACCGTCTCGATCATGTCGATGCCCATCTTCTTGCGAAGCCGCCCGACAAACACTTCGATCGTGTTGGAGTCGCGGTCGAAATCCTGATCGTAGAGATGCTCGACCAGCTCGGTGCGCGACACGACCTCGCCCATGTGATGCATCAGATAGGCGAGCAGCCGGAACTCGTGCGAGGTCAGCTTCAGCGGCTTGCCGTCGACATCGGCCTTCGAGGCCTTGGTGTCGACGCGCACCGGTCCGCAGATCAGCTCCGACGAGGCATGCCCCGCCGCGCGGCGGATCAGCGCGCGCACGCGCGCCAGCACTTCCTCGATGTGGAACGGCTTGGTCACATAGTCGTCGGCGCCGGCATCG